>ENA-UOYL01000078-UOYL01000078.1-marine-metagenome-genome-assembly--contig:-NODE-78-length-41647-cov-6.002622_pt1 | contig 41647 bp, 41 predicted proteins | sample MGYA00238173_ERZ767189 | MGnify/ENA primary metagenome ERZ767189 (study PRJEB28943, sample SAMN06267163) | marine metagenome | isolation source: Columbia River Estuary | place: USA:Columbia River Estuary... | reverse complement strand
TCCCTTACATTTATGGCCATTACAGCAAGAGCTGCTAATTATGCAGTAGAGGCTTTAAAGAAAATGGAAATATAAATAAAATAAATGCAAAAATTAAACTATAATACATCAAACCATACTATGAAAAAAGGAATTTTATTTTTTACTACGCTACTATTAAGTATGGCAAGTTTTGCTCAAGCCAATAAGGATGCTGCTATGCATTCTTTTGTCAATAAATTACTCGCTAAAATGACTTTGGAAGAAAAGTTAGGTCAGTTAAACCTGCCTGCTTCTAGTGATTTTGTTACAGGAGCGGTGAGTAGTTCTGATATTGCACAAAAAGTGAAAGAGGGTAAAGTAGGGGGCGTATTTAATATTCGTTCTGTAACAAAAATTAAAGAGTTACAAGAGTATGCTGTAAAAAACACAAGATTACATATTCCTTTATTATTTGGAATGGATGTAATTCACGGCTATAAAACTATTTTTCCCATTCCAATAGGTATGTCATCTACCTGGGACATGCCTTTAATTGAAAGATCGGCGCGTATTGCGGCTAATGAAGCTAGTTCAGATGGCATTATGTGGACTTTCTCTCCCATGGTGGATTTAACAAGAGACCCTCGTTGGGGAAGAACTTCAGAAGGCAATGGTGAAGATGCTTTTTTAAGTTCAGCTATTGCTAAAGCCATGATACATGGTTACCAAGGTGACGACTTATCATTGAATAATACCATTATGTCTTGTGTAAAGCATTATGCATTATATGGAGCTGCCGAAGGCGGTAGAGATTACAATACCACTGATATGAGTCGTGTAAGAATGTACAATGAGTATTTTCCTCCTTATAAAGCAGCCGTAGATGCAGGGGTAGGCTCTGTAATGGTTTCTTTTAATGAAATTGATGGAGTGCCAGCATCGGGTAATAAATGGTTAGTGGATGATGTACTTCGTAAGCAGTGGAAGTTTAATGGATTTGTTGTTTCAGATTATACGGGTATTCCTGAAATGGTGAACCATGGCTTTGGTGATTTTAAAACAGTGAATGAAAAAGCTTTACAAGCAGGTGTAGATATGGACATGGTGGGAGAGGGCTTTTTAAATTCAATTGGTATTTCTTTAAAAGAAGGAAAAGTTACACTGGCACAAATTGATAAAGCCACAGAGCGTATTTTAATTGCAAAATATCAATTAGGTTTATTTGATGACCCTTATAAATACTGTGATGAGAAAAGATCGGCTGCTGAAGTATTTAATGCAGCCAATAGAGCAGAAGCTAGAACCATTGCTTCACAAAGTTTTGTTTTATTAAAAAATGCTAATAATATTTTACCTATTGCCAAAGGTAAAACCATTGCGCTTGTTGGTCCTTTGGCCAATGCCAAAGAAAATATGACCGGTACATGGAGTGTGGGTGCCGATAATTCTAAATCAATTACTTTATTGAAGGGATTAACAGATGCCGTAGGTGCGAATGGTAAAGTAAATTATGCAAAGGGCTCCAACTTAGAAGATGATTGGGAATTGGAGAAAAGACTAACTATGTTTGGAAAAGATATTCCAAGAGATGGCCGTACACCTGAACAATTATTAGAAGAAGCACTTGCAGTGAGTGCGAATGCCGATGTGATTGTAGCTGCCTTGGGTGAAGGCGCAGAGAGCACTGGAGAGAGTGCATCAATGACTAATTTAGATTTATCTGCTGCACAACAAAAACTCTTAAAGGCTTTAATAGCTACTGGCAAGCCAGTGGTGCTAGTATTATTCAATGGCCGTCCTTTAACCCTAAGTTGGGAAGACGCCAATGTGCCAGCTATATTAGATGTGTGGTTTGCAGGCTCAGAAGCAGGCGATGCCATTGCAGATGCTTTATTAGGCAAGGTAAATCCATCGGGTAAGTTAACCATGAGTTTCCCTCAGAATGTAGGACAAATACCTTTGTATTATAATCATAAAAATACAGGACGTCCATTAAGCAAGTGGTTTTCTAAGTTTCAATCTAATTATATAGATGTAAGCAATGAGCCATTATACCCTTTTGGGTATGGCTTAAGTTATACAAACTTTGAGTACAGCGATTTTGCTTTGTCTGCAACACAGTTAAAAGGAAATCAAAAATTAATGGCCACAGTGACTCTTAAAAATACAGGCGCTTTAACTGGAAAGGAAGTAGTACAATTATATATTCGTGATATAGTAGGTTCTGCTACAAGACCCGTTCAAGAATTAAAAGGTTTTCAAAAAATTGAATTAGCGGCGGGAGAGACGAAGAAGGTAAGTTTTGAAATTACCCCCGAGCTATTGAAATTTTATAACACCGATTTAAAGTATGACTGGGAGTCGGGTGAATTTAATGTAATGTTAGGTCCTAATTCAAGAGATGTGAAAACGCTAAAAGTAAATTGGACCAAGTAACTTTTTTTACAACTATGATATTAAAAAAAGCACTCCCTTTTGAGGAGTGCTTTTTTATTCAGTTAATTTATCACTTGTTCTGTAATCTTTCCAGTGGTCTTATTTTTTAGGATTAGTTTCTTAGTACCGTAGTGAGTCATTTCTTCTTTAATTAAGTAATGGTCCTTATCATATTCTACTAAATGGCTCTCTTTAGATAAGCCTGTTCTTCCTCTCCAGATATCTAATTTAACCGGTTCCCATAATTTAGATTTAGCAGAACGGTAAGCAGCATCTAGTACACAGTTCACAATGTAACCATCGTAAAAAGTTTCTTTAGGCGCTTCGCCTTTTTCCATGGAGTTAAACATATCCATAAACATATGGTTATACCCTAATTCATTTAATTCATCACCCACTGGGAATAACCAACCACTATTACTTTCAGACTTTTCTGAAATATAATCTCCGCCTTTTCCTGTAGTAAACATTTCAAATCCAGTTCTTAAAAAACTATTAATCCAAATAGTACCTTCTGTACCCATTACTTCATCGCGTAAATCTAAGCCGCCTCTGAATGTCCAGCTTACTTCAAACTGTCCAATGGCGCCATTCTCATACTTTACCAGTCCAATGGCATGGTCTTCGGCATCAATAGGTTTTACTTGTGTATCTGCCCAGCACATTACTTCAATGGGCTTGATATCTTTTCCAATATATGATCTTGAAATTTCAACGCAATGGCAACCAAGGTCTAATATACAACCACCACCTGCTTGCTCAATATCCCAGAACCAATCACTATGGGGGCCAGGATGTGTTTCACGAGACTTTGCCCATAAGATTCTTCCTACTGCACCTTCTTTTACAGATTGGTTAGCTTTAATGAATTTAGGCGTATATACAAGGTCTTCTAAATAGCCATTGAATATACCCGCTTCTTCCACTGCAATTAACATACGCTTTGCTTCCTCACCATTACGGCCTAATGGTTTAGTAGTCATCACTGCTTTTTTATGTTTGCAACATAACATCACGGCAATCTCATGAATATTATTGGGAAGCGCAATACATACCACGTCCACATCGGGGTGGGAGATAGCTGCTTCCATATCGGTAGTCCAATGAGCACAACCATAATCTGCAGCAAACTTGGTGGCAGATTCTTCACGGCGGGCATAAATACTAACCACCTTGTCTTTACTTCTATAACCTTGCAGGGCATCGGCATAAAAACGTCCAATAAAACCTGCTCCTAACATTGCAATTCGCATCTTGAATAAATTTTAGATTTTTATAATTGATTTTTGTTTAAATACGTTTTTGATTTTCCTTGTTTAGTTTATTAATAAAAATATTAGGAAACAACTGCGGTTTCTTTTTTCTCTTTAAAAAATAAAATAAAGGCAATTAATACGGCACCTGCAATAGCTGCTGGAACTAACCATATACTTTGCCAATTATGTTGGCTAGCAGCACCCACCGCAGTGGCCACTTTATATTGATCTACCACTTGACCACTATATAATGTACCTATATACATACCCACTCCATAAGTGGCAAAAGTAAATAAGCCCTGAGCAGCGTTCTTAATTTTTTCACCTGCTTTTTTCTCGGTGTACATATAGCCCGTTACAAAAAAGAAATCGTAACAAATGCCATGTAAAATAATACCTGCATATAACATCCAGCTTTGTTCCATATTGCCATAAGCGAAAAATATATAACGAAGCAACCAGGCACCAATGCCCAATATCAACATATTTTTTACACCCACTCTATTAAACATAAAAGGAATGGCTAGAATGAATAAAGCCTCAGACATTTGCCCCATGGTCATTTTACTAGCTGCATTTTCTAAACCCACTTCGTTTAAAAACGGATTCGCGAATCCATAATAAAATGAAAGAGGAATACAAATTAATATGGCTGATACGAAGAATATAAAAAATGATCTTGATTTAAATAATACAAAAGCGTCGGTGCCTAGAATAGAACCCACAGTAACTTTTTCTGCCTGTGCTTTAGGCGGTGTATTAGGAAGCGCAAAACTTAATAAGCCTAAAAAAGCAGAAACTCCAGCAGCTACATAAAAAGTACCTTCTGTTTTTTCAATACCTAATTGTCCAATCACAATACCAGCTGCTATCCAACCTAAGGTTCCAAATACGCGTATCCATGGGAATTGTTTTCCAGGGTCGGTCATTTGAGCAAAGGCTACACTATTACTTAATGCAATAGTAGGCATGTATAAAAGGGCGTAAACTAAAATGACCCAGTAAAAATTTTCATTAGTAGCCTTAGTAGCATAAAAAAGTAAGGCAGCGCCTACAAAATGTAAGACACCCATAATTTTTTGAGCTGCAAAAAAACGATCGGCAATCATACCTACAAAAAAAGGACTAAAAATAGTGGCAATAGCCACAGCACTATAAGCAGCTCCAATATCAAGCCCTGTAGACTTTAAAATTTCACCCATATAAGTGCCCATTGTCACATACCATGCTCCCCAAATATAATATTGCAAGAACATCATGGAGGATAGCATTACGCTAATTTTTGTTTTCATATATCGAGCTACTTTTAAGCGTATTCAATATACTCAAAAAATTGGAAAATTGCCTTTTAGCGCCCCAAAAAATGATGAAAAAATGATGAAAAAATGATGAAAAACCAATTAAAAAATAGGCATGCATTAAGCTTCTAAAGCCTGCAGTATATCGGCTAGAATATCTTCCTTATGTTCAAGGCCAACAGATATTCTTATTAAGCCATCACTAATACTTACGGCCTCTCGTTCTTGTGGAGAAAGTTTTGAATGCGTTGTACTAGCAGGGTGGGAAGCAATACTTCTGGTGTCTCCTAAATTAGCAGTAAGCGATAACATTTTAATATTATTTAAAAATTTGCGGCCTGCTTCAATACCACCTTTAATTTCAAAACAAAAAATGCCTCCTCCGTTTTTCATTTGCTTTTTGGCAATGGCATAATGAGGGTGCGATATTAAGAAAGGATATTTTACAAAATTAATTTTTGAATGTCCTTCTAATTTTTCAGCAACAAATAAAGCGTTACTGCAATGTCTTTCCATTCTAACTTCTAAAGTTTCTAAGCTTTTACTTAATATCCATGCATTGAAAGGAGAAAGTGAAGGACCTGTAGCACGACAGAATAAATACATTTCATGGATTAAGTCCTTGCGACCTACAATGGCGCCGCCTAAAACACGACCTTGTCCATCTATCCATTTAGTGGCAGAATGAATAACGATGTCGGCCCCTAAGTCAATAGGTGTTTGACCAATAGGTGTGGCAAAGCAATTATCTACGTTTAAAATAATATTATGTTTTTTAGCAATGGCGCTTACCATGGCAATATCTACTACTTCTAATCCAGGATTCGTAGGCGTTTCTAAATAAATCATTTTAGTTTGCGGTGTAATGGCTGCTTCCCACTGAGCAGCAGTCGCATTGGCGCTCACATAACCATATTCAATACCATACTTAGGTAAATACTTTGAAATAACTGTATGCGTACTTCCAAAAATTGAAGTACAAGATAAAAGATGATCACCTTTTTTTAATAAGGCCATAAAGGATCCAAACACTGCACTCATTCCAGTAGCAGTCGCAAAGCCTGCTTCTGCATTTTCTAAAATACATAAACGATCTACAAACTCTTGTACATTTGGGTTAGAGAAACGACTATAAATATTTACATCTGTTTCATCTGCAAAAGCAGCGCGCATATCTTCGGCATTATCAAAACAAAAACTACTTGTAAGATATAAAGGACTCGCATGTTCCCCTTCAGCCGTTCTTGGAATTTGTGTTCTAATTAATTTTGATTGCGTATGCTTCATACAATTATTTTAAAGTCTATTTCTTTGTCAAACTATTTTATTCCATCTTATCCTATCTCCACTTCCCAACTAATAACAGCACCAGCTGCTCTTAGGGTAGCTGCTACAGAACAATATTTATCAATAGATAAAGCGCAAGCTTTTTCTGCTTTCTCTTTGGTCATGCTGCCTTTGAATTTGAAAATAATATGAACGGTGGTCCATAAAGCAGGTTCTTTTCCTGTTTCTCTTTCACCATCAATAACCATTTCAAAAAATTCTATGGTTTCTTTTTGCTTGTTTAATATCATCACAATGTCTACACCACTACAAGCGCCCAAAGCACTTAATAAAGTTTGCATAGGTCTTAGTCCTGTGCCATGGCCTCCTTGGTCAACGGGAATGTCCAACCTCATGTGATTATGGGCTTCATCCACTGCATTAAATGCAAATGCATCGTTCATTCTTGTTACAACCATCCTAGCCATAAAATAATAATTGTTAGTTAATTGAAATATAAATTCCAATGATTATGCAAATGTAATTCAAATAGATAGTTACTTTGCATTAGAATACGAAAAAATGGAGCCAAAGATCTATAAATATCAAAGTCCTTTTACCTTAGAATGCGGGGTGAGCCTGCCTAAGCTAACCATTGCCTATCATAGCTATGGGACTTATAGCCCTGGTAAGAAAGTAGCCTGGGTATGCCATGCGCTTACTGCTAATTCAGATGCGGCCGATTGGTGGAAAGGACTTGTAGGCGAGGGGGCCATTATTAATCCAACAGATTACTTTATTGTTTGTGCAAATATTATAGGTTCTTGTTATGGTTCTACGGGGCCATTAAGTGTAGAAACTATTGGTACTAATATTAGTTTTGATAATTTTCCAACGGTCACTATTCGCGACATGGTGAAGGCGCATATTTTATTAAGAACGCATTTAGGTATCGATTCCATTGATTTATTATTAGGTGGAAGTATGGGTGGCTATCAAGCATTAGAATGGGCCATAGCTGAACCCACTGTTATTAAAAAAATGTTCCTTATTGCAACATCCTCCTCAGAAAGTGCATGGGGTGTGGCAGTGCATACTGCACAACGTTTAGCTATTGAGGCCGATTGTACTTGGAAAGAACCTAGGCCCAATGCTGGTGCAAAGGGATTAAAAGCTGCTAGAGCCATTGGTATGTTAACTTATCGTAATTATGGAATTTATCAAGAGAAGCAAACCGACGAGGACCCTGAGAAAATAGATAATTTTAAAGCTTCTTCTTATATCAATTACCAAGGCGATAAATTAGTAAGCAGGTTCAACGCCTACAGTTATTGGTTATTAACTAAGTCAATGGATAGTCACCATGTAGCGCGTAAAAGAGGTGGTGATTTAATTAAAACTTTAGGCACTATAAAAACACCCACTTTTATAATGGGTGTTAATAGCGATATCTTATGTCCCTTAGATGAACAGCGTTTTATGGAACAGCATATGCCCAATGCCACCCTAGTAGCCATAGATTCTGTGTATGGCCATGATGGATTTATTATTGAGGCTGTTCAAATTACCGCTCATTTAAATGCATGGTTGGCAAAACAAGTTTAACTAACTTCGTAAAAAGAAACCTATGAAATTTTTAAGACAAATTGGGGAGTACTTATTTATAGTAAAGCGTGATCCGAATCAAGAAAGAACAGGGATGATGAAAGCTATGCATGGAATGAATCGACTTTCATTATTAATGTTTATAGTAGGCTTATTAGTAATGCTATTCAGATTCGTGATTTTACCTTATTTCAGAAAATAAGCAAAGCTTTCTGACTGGCTAATTCAAGTAGCCTATTTTTTTTGAATCGTCTCCATGATAATTTCAGCAGCGACATCTGTGGCCTTTTCGCCCGTCATGAGTATTTCTTTTAAAGCAGCATAGTTGGCACTTATTTCTTTTTGCGTCTTGCTATCTTCTAATAATTTAGATAACGCTACTACTAAATTATTGGTATTTAATTCGTCTTGAATTAATTCTTTCACCACTTCTTTTTCCATTATTAAATTCACTAGCGCGATAAATTTAATTTTTACAAAAAATTTAGCGAGTGCATAAGTAATAGGGCTTCCTTTGTAACAAACTACTTGAGGTACATTCAATAAAGCGGTCTCTAAAGTAGCCGTACCGCTAGTCACTAATGCTGCCTTACTATGTTGTAATAATGCATAAGTACTTGCTTTTACAACATGCACATTCAGTTGAGGGCTAATTAAACTTTTAAACCATTCGTCATTTAAGCCGGGCGCTTGAGCCACTACAAACTGATAAGCCGGAAAATGAATAGCCACACTTAACATAAGGGGTAATTTCTTTTCTATCTCTTGCTTTCTGCTACCTGGAAGTAATGCAATAATATTTTGACCTTGTAAGTTAGGAAGAGGGTGTGCTAAATTATTTTGAGCAGCAATCACTTCCATTAAAGGATGTCCCACATAATCTACTTCCCAATCCCACCTATCTTTAAAATATTTTTTCTCAAAAGGTAGAATACATAATAAACGATCAATGCTTGCGCGCATGGCAGGCACTCTATTTTCTTTCCAGGCCCAAACTTGTGGCGCAATAAAGTAAACCACTTTTATTTTTTCTTGCTTGGCCCATTTAGCTATTCTTAAATTAAATCCAGGATAATCGATACAGATAAGTACATCAGGCGCAAAGGCTTTAATATCTTTTTTACAAAAACGAATATTATTTAAAATCGTAGAAAGGTTTGAAACCACTTCTACAAAACCCATATAGGCTAAGTCTCTATAATGTTTGACTAATTGACCTCCGGCTGCTTGCATGAGTTCACCACCCCAGCACTTAATTTGGGCATGCTGGTCCATTGACTTAATTGATTTAATTAAGTTGGCGCCGTGTAAGTCTCCACTGGCTTCTCCAGCAATGATATAATATTTCATTTATAAAAACCATTTACACGCAATGGCAATGATTGCGTAAATACAAGTTGAAAAGAATATTCCTTTAGCCGTTTTATCTTGCTGCTTTTGAAAAAAGTAGGTAAGCACTGCGCCATTAATGAGTAGTGATATACTTATCATGGCAGATAGAAGGGACTTCTGTTGGTTAAGAAGCTCCAAGAATTCTTGAACGGTAAATAAGCTAAACCTGTATTCATAGAATCCGAAGAAACCTAAAAAAGGCAGTAACAACCCCATAAGCACTCCTAATATATAATTATCTCTGCGTATCATTTTAAATTATATTCCATTGAATTACCATTTCCATTTTTTAGAAAGCTTTTCTTTAATAACATGATTGGTCAAATCAAATTGAACAGGCACCACACTCACATAATTATTTTTCAAAGCCCAAACATCGGTATCTTTTGATTTGTCAAAATTGACAAACTCGCCCGTTAGCCAATAATATTTTTTTCCATGAGGGTCGGTTCTTTCAACAAACTTCTCATCGTATTTCGCATAAGACTGTTTGCAAATTTTAATTCCTTTGATTAAGCTGGTAGCCACTTTAGGAATATTTACATTCAAACATAAATGCTTATCTAATTTTTTATCGGCTAGTAATTGTTGTACGATAATACGCGCATAATGTTTGGCTGCAGTAAAATCGGCATCAATACTTAAGTCCAAAAGACTAAAGCCAATACTAGGTATACTTTCAATAGAGGCTTCTAAGGCCGCCGACATAGTGCCTGAGTAAATCACATTGATAGAGTGGTTGGCTCCATGATTAATACCACTTAAGCAAATAGTAGGCTTATGATGTAATACTTTATCTACTGCTAATTTTACGCAATCCACTGGTGTACCACTACAAGTATAGGCTTCAACGCCATCTACAATATGTGCTTTTTGTAATCTTAAATGATGGCCAAGGGTAATGGCATGACCCATACCGCTCTGAGGTTTATCGGGTGCCACCACAATTACCTTGCCGAGGTCCTTTACTGCTTCAACAAGCGCCTTAATACCTGGGGCGCTAATACTATCATCGTTCGTAACTAATATAACGGGTTTCTCTGTTTTACTCTTTGCCATACTGCAAGTTACCAACTACGGGTCTTGCAACAAAATAAGTTACCGCTTGGAGAAAAGGGTGGCCTAAAGGGGAAAGGCTGAACTTATTATTTTCAGATATGGATTTATTTTAAAAATTACTAAAAATAAGTATGAAATAATTTGGTAATACTAAAAATATTAGTAAATTGCACTAAAATAATTAGTTATGTCATACGCAGGAAAGAATTTAAAATACATCAGAAAGCAGCGCGAATGGACACAAGAAGAAATGGCCAATCAGCTTCAAATTAAGCGTTCTTTAGTAGGCGCCTATGAAGAAGAGCGCGCAGAACCAAGGCTCGAAGTAATGGAGTCTATTTGTGCTCTATTCTCCATTAATTTGGAGCAGTTCCTATTCCAAGACTTATCCCTAACGGGGTCTATGGATGGGGATGGAGAAGGCAGTTCAGGTAATAGTTATCTGGAGCGCAGGCGCTCCCTTAAATCGGATAAATCAAAGTCATTAGCACCTATTGTTCCCTTTGTACCTGTGAAGGCGGCAGCGGGTTATTTAGCAGGCTACGCAGACCCTGAATTCCTGGACGAGTTAAATACTTTCACTTTACCTATGTTGGCACCAGGCGACTACCGTGCTTTTGAAATCATAGGAGATAGTATGTTACCCACCCCAAGTGGCAGTGTTATTGTGGGTGAGAAGGTAGCTAGCTTTAAAGAGGTTAAAAATAGCAATACATATATCGTAGTATCCAATTCAGATGGGGTAGTGTATAAGCGTATTATTACCAACGATGATAGGTCAAAAGAAGGAAATGGAGATAGGCTTACTTTGTTGAGCGACAATCCATTATACGAGCCATATCAAGTAAATGCCACTGATATTGTAGAGATTTGGAAAGCGGTCTATATCATACATAAAGCAGGGGCTCAACCGATGTGGAATGTAGATCAATTAGCAGGTGTAGTCAATAACTTGCAAGATCAGATAACAAGCTTAAAGAAAAAGTTGAATTAGTATTTGTAAATTATTGTAAATCAATAATTTATACTAAAATAAATTAAGTAAATTTATTCCCATTCAATGGTAGCAGGGGGTTTAGAGCTTATATCGTAAACAACTCTATTTATACCTCTCACTTCATTGATAATGGCATTACTAACATGTGCTAAAAACTCATAAGGTAGGTGCGCCCAGTCGGCGGTCATCCCATCAACCGAAGTAACTGCTCTTAGGGCAATTGTAAATTCATAGGTTCTTTCGTCTCCCATTACACCCACGCTTTTAACAGGTAGTAAAATAGTACCGGCCTGCCATACCTTAGAGTATAAGTCAAACTCTTTTAAGGCATTCATATATACATGGTCGGCTGCTTGTAAAAGGGCCACTTTTTCTCTAGTAATATCTCCCAATATACGAATGGCCAGTCCTGGTCCTGGGAAAGGATGTCTATTAATTAAATTAGCAGGTATGCCTAGTTCAAGGCCTACTTTTCTAACCTCATCTTTGAATAAATACCTAAGGGGTTCCACCAATTGAAGGTGCATGGTGTCGGGTAAACCGCCCACATTATGGTGAGATTTGATGGTTTGAGAAGGTCCGTGTACACTTACACTCTCAATGACGTCAGGATAAATTGTTCCTTGACCTAAAAACTTAGCTTCCAATACTTTAGAAGCCTCTACTTGAAATACATCTATAAATAGTTTTCCTATAATTTTTCGCTTTTCTTCAGGCTCAGACTTGCCTGCAAGGGCATCATAGAACATATCTTTAGCATCAATTCCTGTTACATTTAATCCTAGGGTCTTATAGATGTCTAAAACGTCTTGAAATTCATTTTTACGCAGTACGCCATTGTCTACAAATATGCCATGTAATCGGTCCCCAATGGCTCTGTGAATAAGGGTAGCGGCTACCGTACTATCCACCCCTCCGCTTAAGGCCATAATAACATGACTATCTCCAATCTGAGCTTTAAGTTTATCAACCGTTTCTTGCACAAAGGATGAAGGGGTCCAATTTTGCTGGCAGCCACAAATGCCTACCAAAAAGTTTTCAATCATCTTCTTGCCCTCTGTAGAATGATACACTTCTGGGTGAAATTGAAATCCGTGAAGGCTGTTCCCGTTGTCCTGTTTTTTTCTAAAAGCTGCTACAGGAATGCTCTCTGTATCGGCTAAGAGTTCAAAATTTGCGGGCAGTTGGGTAATGGAATCGCTGTGGCTCATCCAGACCTGACTGTTATTAGCAATTCCTTTGAATATAATATCTTCTTTTTGGATGCGTAATTGTGCGCGTCCGTATTCTCTTTTATTTGATTTTTCCACCTTGCCACCAAAGTTCTTGGCACTTAATTGTGCCCCATAACAAACGGTTAAAACAGGCAGTTTAGCGAGGATAGCTTCTATATCAACATTGGGGGCATCGGCTTCGTTAACACTGGCAGGAGAGCCACTTAAAATGACACCTTTTAGCGTACTATCAAATTCAATGGTAGTATTAAAGGGCTTGATCTCGCAATACACATTCGCTTCTCTTACAGCACGTGCTATAAGCTGTGTGTACTGGCTTCCGAAGTCTAGGATGAGGATTTTTTCAGTCATGTGGCGAAGATACATAAAAAAAATCCCGCTCCGAATGCTCGGAGCGGGATGGGTATAATAGCTTTATAACTTAGTTAAGTTATTGTCTAGTTTATTTATTTAAGCTTTTGCTTTAGTAGCAGTTGCTTTAGCAGGAGTTGCTTTAACAGCAGTATGCTTCGCTAATTTGCTTTTTAAATTAGCCGCTTTGTTCTTGTGGATAATGCCACGCTTAGCTAATTTATCAATTTGAGACATGATATTAGGTAACTTCTCGTCGTATACTTTTTGATCTTCTACGATCTTTAATTCACGAATAGCGTTACGGGTAGTTTTACCATAATAACGGTTTCTATCGCGACGTTTAGTTGCTTGTCTAATATCTTTTTTGGTAGCCGAATGATTTGCCATGTACTATTTAATTTTCAGGAGGGCAAAGGTAAGGTACTTAAGCAAATAATTAAAATTAAAATCGAAAAAAAAGGGAATTATACATAAATAATTGATTATCAGTATATTATATATAATCCACTAGCTACTAGATCTACCTTCATTCCTTTGTTCTTTTAGGGCTAAATTTAGCGCATTTAAACGGATATTTGCAGCACCCAAAAACAACCCGCACTCATTTGGAAATGACAATTGATAAATACCACCACTCACATCAGAACGTAGCCGATAAATTAGTGAGAGAATACGAGGGGCCCACGCCTTTTGCCTTGTATTTAAAAACATATTTCGCTGCCAATAAAAAACACGGCAGTAAGGATCGTAAAAGCATTAGCGCTATTTGTTACGAATATTTTAGAAAATTAAGTGAAGCTTTTCCTTTGCAAAATTTTATTTCTTCAGCCATTGATATTCCAAAATTCACCGCCTCTCATTTACAACAACCTTTATTATTTATTCGTGCAAGGCCTGGTAAAAAAGAACTCGTAAAAGCAAGTTTAGAAAAAGCGGGACTATTTTTTGAGTCCATTGGAGATATGGCATTCGCATTACCTAATACAAGTTCGCTTCAAAATATTATTATACTCAATAAAGAAGCGGTCATTCAAGATATTAATTCGCAAGCGCTCGCCTCTTTATTAAAACTAATTCCTTTAACAGAAAAGCCCCTGGTGGTTTGGGATCCTTGTGCAGCAAGTGGAGGTAAATCTATTTTAATAAAAGATACCATGCCCTCTGTGCAATTGCATGTATCCGATATTAGAGAAAATATTTTATTTAATTGTGAAAAGCGTTTAAAAGAAGCAGGCATTCAACCCGCCTCTTTGCAAGTAGTAGATATTACTTTGCCCTTTGCCATTAAAAAACAATTCGATTTTATTTTTGCCGACTTACCTTGTTCAGGTTCGGGCACTTGGGGCAGAACACCAGAAAATTTACAAAGCTATACTGAAACACAGTTAAGTACAATGACCAAACTGCAAGAAAATATTTTGCATCATTTAATACCTGCGATAAAAATAGGGGGCTACATATTAGCAGCTACTTGCTCAGTGTATAAAAATGAAAATGAAGACCAGATAGAAAAATTAGTAGCTACCGGTAAATTTAAATTAGTAGCGAGGCAGTATTTTATAGGCTATGATAAGCACGCCGATACACTGTTTGGTGCCTTGCTGCAGAAAATTGTGGATTAAAAAATTAAGACTTAGAAAGACTTGGAAATAGTTGACCGCTTTGAATAATACCACCAGCCACCACATCTTCTCCTTCATAAAATACAGCGCTTTGTCCGGGAGCAATACTTTTTACATTTTCATAAAATCTTGCTTGCACTCCTGAATCGGTATTGGATAAAGTGCAAAGGGCGCCATCGTCTTTATATCTAATTTTTGCCATTAGTTCCATGGGCGCTTGAATAGAATCGTATTTAATCCAATTTAATCTTGCCACTAGCATATCGTTTTGGTCTAATTCGTTTTCTTCACCAAGCACAACTACATTATTTACAGGATCAATAGAAGTAACATAGATAGGTTTTCCAAAAGCAATCTCTAAACCTTTTCTTTGACCAATGGTATAAAAAGGGTAGCCCTTATGTTTACCTAATCTTTTTCCTTTAGCATCTACAAACCATCCACCATTTACTTTTTCTTCTAATCCAGGTACGCGTCTTTTTAAAAATCCACGGTAATCGTTATCGGGTACAAAACAAATTTCATAGCTCTCACTTTTTTTAGCCAGTTCAGGATAGCCTAAATCAATGGCCATTTGTTTAATATCTTTTTTATGCATGCCGCCTAAAGGCAAAATGGTTCTGCTTAATAAATCTTGGTCTACGCCCCATAAAACATAACTCTGGTCCTTGGTGCTATCGAGTCCTTTTGAAATTACATACCTGCCATTGGTATGCTGACGCACTTTAGCATAATGTCCAGTGGCAATAAAATCACAACCTAAAGCATCGGCTCTTTTTAATAAGGCCCTCCATTTAATATGGGTATTGCACATCACACAAGGGTTCGGTGTGCGACCAGCTAAGTATTCTTCTACAAAGTTTTCAATGACAAAATCACCAAACTCTTCTCTAATATCTAAAATGAAATGGGGGAATCCGTTATTAACGGCTGCTAAACGGGCATCATTGAAGGAATCTATATTGCAACAGCCTGTTTCTTTTCCATTGGCATTGCTGGTGGCATAGTCCCAGGTCTTCATGGTAATGCCTATTACTTCGTAGCCTTCGTTGTGTAGCATTAAGGCTGCTACTGTGCTGTCAATACCGCCGCTCATAGCGACTAAAACCTTTCCTTTCTTACTCATAGTGTTTGGCCAGTTAAAAGTTGGCTTAGCACAAAAGTAATTCATCTTTGTTAAATAGCAGAATGTTCATAAAATGGGCTAGGGTTTTCAGTTCAAAATTCTAAAAATTACTATCTTCACTTCCATAAAACGACAAAATAATAGAAAATGATAAAGTTACAAGTAATCGGAAATTTAGGTAAAGACGCAGTAGTTAACAATGTTAACGGCAAGTCAGTGATTAATTTTAATGTGGCGCACACGGAGCGCTTTAAGGATGCGCAAGGCGTTCAAAAAGATAGAACCACTTGGGTAGACTGTTCTTATTGGACAGATAGAACCGCAGTGGCCCCTTATTTAAAAAAAGGAACTCAAGTATATGTTGAAGGCACTCCAGATGTAAGATCTTACACCACTACCGATGGTAGAAACGGTGCTTCTTTAACTTTAAGAATTGTATCGGTTCAATTATTAGGTGCAAAGCCTAGTGGAACTGCATCGCCAGATCAGAGTGCAGGTGGAACTTATACTCCAGCAAGCGCACCTTCAAATGATGATGCACCAGTAGATGATTTACCCTTCTAAAAATTGAATCATGGTTATAATGAAATTTGGTGGCACCAGTGTGGGTAAGCCAGAAAGGATGCACCAAGTATCTCAATTAATTACACGTAATGCAGAGCCTACCTTAGTAGTTTTAAGTGCATTAAGTGGTACTACTAATGCTTTAGTAGAAATTAGTACTGCTTTAGCTTCTCCTAATAAACAAGTAGCTGCTGAAAAAATTGCTGTTTTAGAAAAACAGTACCGCGCTTTTATTATTGACTTATTAAAAGAAGAAAGTATAAGAGCGAAGGCCAATGAAATAATTACCGAGCATTTTGAGTTTTTAAAAATTACGCAGAAAATTTCATTGAGCGATGCACTCAATAAAGACATACTAGCACAAGGTGAATTAATGAGCACTAAATTATTTTCTTTGTATTTAGAACAAGAAAAAATTGACCATGCATTACTACCTGCTTTAGACTTTATGCAATTAGATGCCAATGACGAACCAGATTTAGTGGTCATCGAAGAAAAAATAAAAATAGTTTTAGCACAGCATCCAACTCAAAAATTATTTATTACACAGGGCTATATTTGTAGAAATAGTAGAGCAGAAGTAGATAATTTAAAAAGAGGAGGCAGTGATTATACCGCTTCTTTAATTGCTGCTGCAGTAAAGGCCAGTGTTTGTGAAATTTGGACCGACATTGATGGCATGCATAACAACGACCCAAGAGTAGTAGATAAAACAGTAGCCATTGAGCAACTCAGTTTTGATGAAGCAGCAGAGTTAGCTTATTTCGGAGCTAAAATTTTACATCCTACTTGTATTTGGCCAGCACAACAAGAAAACATTCCTGTTAAATTATTAAATACCATGCAGCCTACTGCAGTGGGAACCGTTATTAAAAAAGAAGCGGGTAGTGTAGGGGTGAAAGCAGTGGCCGCTAAGGATAATATTATTGCCATTAAAATTAAGAGCAGTCGAATGCTCTTGGCTTATGGCTTTTTAAGAAAAATATTTGAAGTATTTGAAAAATACAAAACACCCATTGATATGATTACTACTTCTGAAGTAGCTGTATCAGTAACCATTGATAGCGATACGCATTTGAATGAGATTATTGCAGAGCTCAATAATATTGCTTCAGTAGAAGTGGAGCATGATCAAACCATTGTTTCTATTGTAGGAAATGAAATTGCAAAAACCGATGCGGTACTTACTAAATTATTTCAAGCCATTAACGAAATTCCAGTAACCATGGTTAGCTATGGAGGAAGCCCACATAATATTTCATTGCTAATTCCAAGCGAGCATAAAGTAAAAACTTTGCAGTTAATTAATAAGGGCTTGTTTAATTTATAAACAGTTTTTTATTTTATAATTTTGCACCTATTGTAAAGAAAAAACTGCGTCCATCAGCAGGTAATGCACCTGGCCCAGGATAACCACCAGCGCGTCTTGTAAAATATCTTACATCCCATACATTATTAATACCTGCTCTTAGCTGTACTATTTTAGAAAATTTATAACTAGCCGTTAAATCTGTGATTGAATAAGAGGGGATGCGTCCTGTATTTCCATTTGCACTTGCTGCAATTGTATTGTTTGCATCACTGAAAGAGGCGCCCACAAAACTTAATTGAGCAGTTATTAGGATTTTTTTATACCCATAGCTAATACCTCCTCTGAAAATATCTTGAGGGGCGTTTTCTACTTTTTTATCTTTTGTATTGGCGTCTTTATGGTCAGCGCTATATCTAGCATCGGTATAAGCGTAGGAACTAAATAAAATGATGTCTGTATACACAGTATTAGAGAACGCCCTTGCAGGATTAAATTCAATATAAGTCTCTATTCCTTTACTAGCACTTGCTCCTACATTGGTAATGAGTCTGTAGCTAGTATTTGCGGAGCTAATGGTGCCCACGCGATTATTATATTTCAAATAAAATCCACTAATATCAAATTGAATATAATTTTTTACTTTACCCCTATAGCCAATATCAAAATTATAACCTTTGGCATCTTTTAATGCAGGGTCAATCAAATCCGTAGTGGGAGGTGCTTGTAAATTTGCAAATTGAATGGGCCTGTATGCCTGTGATAAATTTGCATACAATTCTGTACTATTTGTAATATGGTATTCTGATCCAAGTCCAGCGAGTGTGAAATTTCTACCCCTGGTAATATTTTGTAAATTAATGGCTGTTCCCGAATTAGTTATTCCATTTCTTCCCTCAGCGGAACCTTCAAGCCATTCATATCTTATACCTGGAATTAAAAGTAGTTTATCAGAAATTCTAAAAACATTTTCAATAAATGCAGCAGCATTAGACGACTCAAAATTTACATCTTTTGGGTAAATACCTTTTATAGTGACATCATAGCCAGCACCTGTGCTGCCTATGCCATCTGCTAGTCTAAAGGTATTGCCTTTGTATAATCTTATACCTCCAGCAACTGTATTTTTAAATTTTCCAACTACATAATCACTTATTATTCTACTTTCAATACCGTAGTTTCTGTATTTATCTAAATTGACTAACCTATTATTAAATTGATTGGTAGAAGCGTTGACACTATCTTTTATAGTAATAGATTGTAAGAAGCCTACACTATTGCGGTCGCCAATTGTTCCAAAAATGCTTGTATTCCAACGACTGTTTTTATTGATTTCGTATTGAAGTATGAAGGCGGGTGTCATCCATTTAATATCAAACCAGTTCCTAGCCCTGAAACTTTGCCTTGCATCTTGTTTTATTTGCGCATCTGTTAAGCCTCCAGGCTGTTGACTTCTAATATGGGAATACATTATTTCAAACCTGAGTGAAAATTTATTTGTAAAATTATAGGTCATGGAACCAAAGCCGGATTTTGTATAAAATTGACTATTATTTCTCCAACCATCCCCATTTCTTTGATCATAAAATGAATAATAATGGAGTTTCCCGCGCTTTCCACCAATGGCGTTATAACTATTTAATAAGCCATTGCTTCCAACAGTTTGTTGTGTTTCAAACTCAAATGGTTTATTAATTTCACTTCCATTTTTTAAAATATAGTTAACCATTCCGCCGAATTGGGGCCCATATTGAAGAGCACCTTGCCCTCTAATAATTTCAATTCTTTGAATAGCCTGCATTTGAGGATTATAATAAGCCTCCGGGTAACCAAAAGGATCTGCAGCTATATCATATCCATTTTGTCTAACATTAAATTCCCAGCTTCTATTGGGGCTTAAGCCCCTTGCTGCGATGCCAATTTGTATACCACTAGGGTCACTTTCCCAAATATGAATACCTGGAACTTTGGCTAATACTTGACGCATGACGTTATTTGAAGTATTCCCTTGCACATTTTCAAGAACAATCAAAGCATTCTTTTTACCCGCATAAATGCTTGTGCCCACAATCTCTGGTAGTTGTTGGTAGTCCGATTTACTATTTCTACCCACAACAGTTATATCCGGCAATCTCTTCCACGCTGCAGTATCTTTAATGGTATCCTGCGCATTTATTTCTAGGGTTAAAACAGCAATGAAGAGGAGGGTAAAGCTTATTTTTCTATTCATACTAATTGAACAGCAAAAATAGAGTCCAATTAAATGGCTCATTTTTGAAATAAGGAAAACCCATTTATGTTATACGGAAAAATAAAAAGGTCCCGATAAATCGAGACCTTTTTTTATATTTTATAAAATTTAGATAAATAGTAAATAAATCATCAGAGTGTTATTTATTTAATCCTATTTTAAAATATGGATTAAATAAATAGTAAAAAAATCTTAAGAGTATTATTTATCTAAATTTATATTTTATAAAATTTAGATAAATAATAACGCATCTCCATAAGAGAAGAAACGATATTTATCCTTGATTGCTTTTTTATAAGCTTCCATGGCTAATTCATATCCAGCAAAAGCGCAAGACATAATTAACAAGCTAGTTTTAGGTAAATGGAAGTTGGTTACTAAACTATCTGCAATATTAAAATTATAAGGAGGGTGAATAAAATGATTCGTCCATCCTTCCGCTGGTTTTAATAAACGTTGAGCAGTTACGCTACTTTCCATGCCACGCATTGCGGTGGTTCCAATAGAACATACACGGCGACCATTTTGTTTTGCAGTATTAATAATCTTACAAGCTTCTTCATCTATTTTGAAATATTCAGCATCCATTTTATGTTTGCTTAAATCTTCTACTTCAATTGGTCTGAAAGTGCTTAAACCCGTATGCAAGGTTACTTCAGCAAAACGAATACCAATAATTTCAGATCTTTTGATTAACTCTTTACTAAAGTGTAAACCAGCAGTAGGAGCGGCCACCGCACCTTCATGCTTTGCATAAACAGTTTGATATCTTTCTTTATCTTCTTCGTCTGGTTTGCGCTTAATATATTTTGGTAAAGGGGTTTCTCCTAAAAATTCTAACATTTTTCTAAATCCTTCATCATCACCTTCCCATAAAAAACGAATCGTACGTCCACGGCTAGTGGTGTTGTCGATTACTTCTGCTACTAGTTCTTCGTTTTCTCCGAAATACAATTTGTTGCCTACACGAATTTTTCTTGCGGGATCAACAATCACATCCCATAAACGGTTAGGCTTATTTAATTCTCTTAACAAGAATACTTCAATCTTCGCGCCTGTTTTTTCTTTACGGCCATACATTCTAGCTGGGAATACCTTGGTGTTGTTTACTACAAAAACATCTTTGTCGTCGTAATACTCTAATAAGTCAGAAAAATGACGATTTTCCATGTGACCATTTTGACGGTTAACGACCATCAGTCTACTATCCTCTCTTCTTTTAGTAGGATATTGTGCAATGAGATTTAAAGGTAGATCGTACCTAAATTGAGAAAGTTTCATTTGTGTCTATTTTTTGGTGATAGCCACATTAAGTTTACTACAGCCTTACGGGGCAGTTCGCTTCATGTTACGGCATGAAAATTATGGAGGCAAATGTACAACATAAGCAGTAATTTTGTTAACCTAAGATTCATACCAAAAATTGGGCATTTGAATGCAAAGTCGTAAATTTGCAAACAATTGTTAGTTTTTGGATTTATTGATATAAAATAAATTAAACTATGTTGAGAGCGCGCTGGTGGAAAATCCTATCTATTATTCTTTTAGTGTATACCTGTACTTATGGTTTTTTAGTAAAAGTGCCCAAGCTTGACGACCGTTTGCAGGAGTCTATTCGTAATTTCTTTTTTCATGTGCCCATGTGGTTTGGAATGATGATACTATTATTTGTATCTCTAGTGTATGCTATTAAATATTTACGTAATGCGAGTCCGGTGCACGATATTTATTCAATGGCATTTGCATCTGTTGGCTTATTGTATGGATTTTTAGGAATTATTACTGGTGCTTTTTGGGCTAACTATCAATGGGGTAGTCCTTGGGTGGGCGATCCAAAACAAAACGGAGCAGCCATTGCACTACTTATATATTTCGCCTATTTTGTTTTAAGAGGAAGTTTAATAGATACAGAGAAAAGAGCAAGACTTTCTGCTGTCTATAATATATTTTCTTTCTTTATGTTATTTCCTACACTTTGGATTTTACCAAGGCTCACTGAGTCATTACATCCTGGAGGGCAGGGTAGTGATGGCAATCCGGGGTTGAATGGAAAAGATATGTCTGCCAATATGCGCACTGTTTTTTATCCTGCAGTGATTGGGTGGACTTTATTAGGCGTATGGATAAGTACATTGCATATTAGAGTACAATTATTAAAATTAAAAAAAGAAGGACTTTTGTAATATCATTAGTCAAAAAAAATTAAGAAGAAAAATTTTCAATCAAGTATAAATAAAAATATATGTTTCAATTATTACAAGCAAAGGTTGTCGAGAATAGCAGTATCATGGTACAGCAAGGTAAAATTTATATAGTCATGTCTGTGGTGACTATTATACTGGTGGGGCTATTTATATATGTTGCCACCGTTGACAAGAAAATAGCAGCATTGGAAAATAACGCTAAAGACTAACCCAAAACATTAACGCTAAAAACTAATTCGAAAAATTAAAATCATTTTTATGTCTGAAAATAAAGAGTATAGTTTCTTTCAAAGTGTTGAAAGAAGTTTTGATAAAGCTTCCAAATTTACTAGTTGGGAACAAGGAATATTAGAACAAATTAAAGCTTGTAATAGTATTTACAGTATGCGCTTCCCTGTTAAAATGGATGATGGGCATATTGAAGTAATTGAAGCCTATCGTGTGCAACACTCGCAACATAAGTCGCCTTGTAAAGGAGGTATTCGTTTTAGTATGGCAGTGAATCAGGATGAGGTAATGGCACTAGCCGCCTTAATGACTTATAAATGTGCGATTGTGAATGTACCTTTTGGGGGTGCTAAGGGCGGTATCAAAATTAGTCCAAGAAATTTAAGCACTTATGAACTAGAAAAAATTACAAGAAGATATACATCTGAATTAGTGAAGAAAAATTTTATAGGTCCTGGTATTGATGTACCTGCACCAGATTATGGAACAGGGGAAAGAGAAATGGCTTGGATCGTGGATACTTATCAATCTTTAAAGCCAGGAGAAATTGATGCAGCGGGTTGTGTAACAGGAAAGCCTATTTCATTAGGAGGTGTAAGAGGCAGAAAAGAAGCCACTGGATTAGGTGTATTTTTTGGAGTAAGAGAAGTATGCATGATGGAAGATATAATGAAAAAGCAAGGTTTAACTGTGGGTATTGAAAATAAAAAAGTAGTGGTACAAGGTTTGGGTAATGTGGGTTATCACTCTGCAAAATTCTTTAGAGAGAATGGAGCGATAGTGGTTTCCATTGCAGAATTTGAAGGGGCTATTTTTAATGAAGCAGGTTTGAATGAAGAAGAAGTATTCCAACACCGTAAAAAAACAGGTAGTATTTTAAATTTCCCAGGGGCTACTAATTTAAAGAACAGTGGAGACGCTTTAGAATTAGCTTGTGATATTTTAATTCCGGCTGCTTTAGAAAATGTGATTGATAAAAACAATGCAGCTCGCATTAAAGCAAAAATTATTGGAGAAGCGGCGAATGGTCCTTTAACTCCAGAGGCTGATGATATATTAGCAGCCAAAGGCATTTTAGTGATTCCTGACATGTATTTAAATGCAGGTGGGGTAACGGTATCTTATTTTGAGTGGTTGAAAAACTTAAGTCACGTAAGGTATGGCCGTTTAGAAAAAAGATTTACGGAGAATGCCAACATTAATATCTTAAATCAAATAGAAGAATTGACTGGAAAAAAGGTAACAGAGTCTGAAAAAGAAATTATTGCACATGGTCCAGATGAAATTGATTTAGTACATAGTGGTTTAGAAGAAACCATGATTAATGCTACTAGAGAGATTATGGATATTTGGAAAGCCAATCCTTCTATTCCAGATATGCGCACTGCAGCCTATGTATGTGCCATTAATAAAGTAGGCACTTCTTATGCTGAATTAGGTATCTTCCCTTAGTAGTTGGAAGATTTTAGTATAAAAAATATTTTATAAGTATTCGGGGAAATTTTGCAAAGCCTGCAGTTTCCCCGATTCTATTTTAGCACCCATTGTTTCATGCCCATTGCTAATAATTAAATACTGCGCTGTTAAAACTTGTTGGTATTGTAAAATTTGCTCCATCGTTTTTTCATTCAATCTAACTTTTGCTTCTTTACATTCAATAATCATCCAGGGCAGCTCATTTTTATACACGACTATATCAAAGCGTTTAGAGAGTTCTCCTAATTTAATTTCTTTTTCTACCGCTATTAAACTGGAAGGATAATGTAAGTTTTGAACTAAGTATTGTAATAGGTTTTGTCTTACCCATTCTTCAGGTGTAAGTAGTACCCAAGTTTTTCTAAAGGGGTCAAATATTTGATCCTTCCCATGCAGGGCTTTTATTTTAAAAGGGTAGCTAGGATACTGTAGAACTATCATTTAAATTAAAATTCGTATTTTTATATAATACTTCGCCCAAAGATAAGTAGTAGAAACCTTAAAATTTGATAGTATGAAAACAAAAGAAGAAATCGTAGAGAATTGGTTACCAAGGTATACGGGCGCTAACTTAGACCAATTAGGTCGTTTTGTACTACTCACCAACTTTAGCAATTATGTAAACATGTTTGCAGAAATGCATAAGGTAGAAGTAATTGGAAAAGACCGCCCTATGCAGTGCGCTACAGCCGACGGTATTACCATTATTAATTTTGGAATGGGTAGTCCTGGGGCTGCTACTATTATGGATTTATTAACGGCCATTCAACCTGAAGCGGTTTTATTTTTAGGTAAATGTGGAGGCTTAAAAAAGAGAAATAAAATAGGCGATTTAATTTTACCTATTGCAGCAATAAGAGGAGAGGGTACATCCAACGATTATTTTCCACCAGAAGTTCCTGCACTTCCAGCCTTCGCCTTACAAAAAGCAATTTCGACTACCATTCGAGATAACGGTGTAGATTATTGGACAGGCACTGTGTATACAACGAATAGAAGAGTATGGGAGCACGATGAAAAATTCAAAGAATATTTAACTGATATTAGAGCTTACGCCATAGATATGGAAACAGCTACTATTTTTACAGTTGGCTTTTACAACAAAATTCCTACAGGGGCTTTATTATTAGTAAGCGATTCTCCGATGGTACCAGAAGGTGTGAAAACAGAAGCCAGCGATTCAAAAGTGACTGCACAATTTGTGGAAAGACATCTAACCATTGGAATAGAATCCTTAAAGCAACTTATTAATAACGGACAAACAGTTCGTCATTTGCAATTCTAGGGCCTATTCTTTCCAAAGAAAAGGAAAGAGAATGTAGGAGAGTGCTATAATCATAATATCAAAGCCGCATAATAAACCTACTAATTCGGGTAGTCCATTTTGCACCACATCGGCAAAGGCAATATTCGCAATTTTCATAAGCAACATTAGCTGCGGAATAATTAAAGGAAAACCCAGGATAGCCATAATAGCAGAGGGTTGCTGTGCTTTAGAAGCAATGGCTGCAAGGAAGCTAAATACCAAACTTAGGCTAATGCCTCCTAAGCAACTCAAGCCAAAGAAAAGCAAACTATGTTCTAAAGGGTTGCCTAATAATAAAGTAAATAATAGCAAACTTAATCCACTCATAAAGCACATCAGTAAGCTATTGTAAATTAATTTAGAAAAGATAAAATGTATAGGACTTGCAATAGTATAAAAGTAAAGCATACGACCTCTGCCTTCTTGTAAAAAACTTCTGGCAACGGTATTAATACAAATAAATAAAAGGGTAATCCAGAATAATCCATTCCATACTTCATCATCGGGCTGGCCCATGGTTAAGTAAATTACAAAAGTAGTGGAGGCGATGTATAATAGGATGCCAAAAAAAGTATACTGCTGTCTGAATTCAAGCAACATATCTTTTTTCAATAAAGTAAGAATCGATTTCAAATGTATTTTCATTTTACTTTATTTGCTAGGGCAAATATTATTTAGTGGCACAAATGCGACACCTTGGTTCGTAATTATTTTTTTCTCCCAACACAACAGTTCCTTCTTCATCGCTTGTTCTATAAGAAATATTGGCTAAGTGACCACACTTTACACATATAGCATGTAGCTTGGTAATAAAATCGGCAGTAGCTAATAAAGAGGGCATGGGTCCAAAGGGTTTGCCTAAATAATCCATATCAAGCCCTGCTACAATAACTCTTTTGCCTTGCATCATCAGTGTTTCACATACTTCAATAATACCTGCATCAAAAAACTGAGCTTCATCAATACCAATAACATCTGCTGTTTTTGATAATGCTAAAATTTCACTAGCATTTTTTACAGGAATTGATTCGATATAATTAGCATCGTGGCTTACTACTTTATTGACATCAAAACGAGTATCGGTAGCAGGTTTATAAATGGCTACTTGTAAATTGGCAATTTTTGCTCTTTTTAATCTTCTAATTAATTCTTCTGTTTTGCCGCTAAACATACTGCCGCAAACCACTTCTATCCAGCCGCGTCTTTCTCCTGTAATATTTTGTTCAATAAACATATCTGCTAATTATAATGCTTTTAAGATTCTTTCAAAAGTAGCTATTCTTACCTTAAAAATTGCTGCTCTTTTAAATATTCAATTGTTTTATGAGTGGCGCCCGCATGCTCTATGATATATTGAGCCGATAAAGAACAGGTATTGCTATAATCCTTTTCAACATCAATTAATAATTGTATTTGATCAATGAGTGCCTCTGCATTTTGAATAGCAAATCCACCCCCTATATTTCTTAAGCCTATGGCTTCTCTGTATTTACTATCGTTACTGCCCCAAATAACTGGTTTGCCAAAAGCAGCGGGTTCTAAAACATTATGCACGCCATCCTTTCCAAAACCACCCCCTACATAAGAGATATAGGCATATTGATATATACTTCTTAAAATACCAATTTGGTCTATAATAATTATAGTAGGCAATGTAAAATGTTGTTTAGAAGCGAGTAGTTCAGTAAGTGTGATGGCCTTAGGGAAATGAATCCTACACTCAGCAATGGAATTGGCGTCAACATGGTGTGGTACAATAATCCAGTTTAATTTTTTAAAGGCTAGCGTTGTTTTTGCTAAAACAATATGATCGGTTTCCCAGGTACTACCTGCTATGATAATTTTATTTTGACTTAATTTTTGTATCCACTCAAATTTAGTAACGGTGCTAGCTGTGCTAATAACTCTATCAAATCTGGTATCGCCAGTTACACATATTTTACTAGTACTTATAATGGGTTTGATTAAGTCTTCCGATGCTTGGTCCTGCACTAAAATAGCAGTAAATAAATTTAATATTTTTTTATAGAAGCCTCCGTAAAATTGAAAAAATATTTGGCTTTGTCTAAAAAGTGCAGAAGCTAAAACCGTTGGAATATTTTTTTCTTTTGCAATTGATAAATAATAAAACCAAAATTCATATTTAATAAAAATAATTAAAGAAGGGTTTATGGTTTCTAAAAAAAGGCTTGCATTTTTTTTACCATCAAAAGGGAGGTAGGTGACAAAGTCGGCGTGGGCATCTTTTTTTCTATACACATAACCCGAGGGGGAAAAAAAAGTTAGCCATATTTGATGCGATGGATATTTCAATTTAATGCTGTCGATAATAGGAAGCCCTTGTTCGTATTCTCCATAAGAAGCACAGTGCACCCAAATAAGGGGTTGTTTAATCTTTGGGCTAAGGGCATTTATTTCATCCCAAACCTTAGCTTGTCCATCTACCCAATTTCTTGCTTTCTCATTAAAGGGACTAATGAGATAAGCCAATATAGGGTAGAGCCGTAAAAATATTTGGTATAAAATCATGCTGTCATTTCAGTAGGGCAAAAATCAATAAAAAATAGCATAAAACTTGAATTTGTTTTGAAAGCCTTTCTTATACCCACAATTAGGTTGAATTAGGCTTTTTATTGTAATTTTGCCCAAATTTAAAGGATGAGGAAAATTCAAATGGTAGATACTAAAAATCAGTATTTGGCCATCAAAGCAGAGGTAGATGGTGCTATTCAAGAAGTCTTGGATTCTGCTGCCTATATTAATGGGAAGGCTGTGAAGGATTTTGCTCAAAATTTAAGTACCTATTTAGGCGTGGATCATGTGATTCCTTGCGCTAATGGCACAGACGCTTTACAAATTGCCATGATGGCCTTAGACCTACAACCTGGTGATGAAGTGATTACCCCCTCTTTTACTTATATCGCTACCACGGAGGTAGTGGCCTTGTTAGGATTAAAACCTGTTTTTGTAGATGTGGATCCTATTACATTTTGCATGGATGTTGAAAGTTTGAAAAAAGCGATCACACCAAAAACAAAACTAATAGTGCCGGTACATTTATATGGACATGCAGCACCCATGGAAGAAATTATGGAAATTGCCAAAGCCCATCATTTATTTGTAATTGAAGACAATGCGCAAGCTATTGGATGTGATTATACTTTCTCTAATGGAGTTACTAAAAAAACAGGAACCATTGGACATATTGGAGCTACTTCTTTTTATCCTAGTAAAAATTTAGGCGCCTTCGGAGACGGCGGTGCTTTATGTACCAACGATAAAACTTTGGCCGATAAAATGACAATGATTGCAAACCATGGTCAGTCTGCAAGGTATTATCATGATTTAGTGGGATGTAATTCAAGATTAGATTCTATCCAAGCAGCTATATTAAATATCAAGTTGAAAAAATTAGATGCGTATAATAGTGCAAGACAATCAGTAGCCAAATATTATTCTGATGCTTTCGCTTCTATCAAAGAAATTACCACACCATCGAGCTTGCATTATAGTACACATGTATATCATCAATATACCATGCAACTCATAGGAGTAGACCGCGATATGTTCATTGCGCATTTAGCAGCCAAGGAAATACCTTGTATGATTTATTATCCGGTACCTGGTCATTTGCAAAAAATGTTTGGCGAACAAAAAAATACAAATTGGAATTTACCTATAACAGATAAGCTAACCCCCTGTGTATGTTCACTGCCGGTGCACACCGAAATGGATGAAGTACAATTAGCTTATATTGTAGAGGGAGTAAAATCATTTTTTAAATAAAAAATAAGTAGATGAAAATTACAGTCGTAGGAACAGGATATGTAGGACTCGTTACAGGAACTTGTTTTTCAGAAACAGGAAACAAGGTTACTTGTGTAGATATTGATAAAAACAAAGTAGATAAATTAAGTGGTGGTCAAATAACTATATACGAACCAGGACTAGAAAAAATATTTTTAAGAAATATTAAAGAAGGTCGTTTGACATTCACTACCGAATTAGAAGCGGCCATTGAAGGTGCTGAAATAATATTCTTGGCCTTGCCTACACCTCCGGGTGCCGATGGTAGTGCCGATTTAAAATATGTATTAGGCGTTGCCGATCATTTAGGAAAAATTTTAAAAGACTATAAAGTCATAGTTAATAAAAGTACAGTACCGGTAGGCACTGCCGATAAAGTAAGTGCAGCTATTGCAAAAAATTATAAAGGAGCCTACGATGTAGTGAGTAACCCAGAATTTTTAAGAGAAGGTGTGGCGGTAGATGATTTTATGAAGCCAGATAGAGTAGTAGTTGGAACAAAATCGGAGAGAGCTAAAAAAGTAATGAGCGATTTATATGCGCCCTTTGTAAGACAGGGTAACCCTGTTATTTTTATGGATGAGCGTAGCTCTGAATTAACTAAGTATGCAGCTAATAGTTTTTTAGCTACTAAAATATCTTTCATGAACGAGGTGGCTCAATTATGTGAGCGTATGGGCGCCGATGTGGACATGGTAAGAAGAGGAATTGGATCGGATGATAGAATTGGAAAGCGTTTTTTATTCCCAGGTATTGGTTATGGCGGATCATGCTTTCCTAAAGATGTGCAAGCTTTAATCATGTCTTCTGATGAAGTGAAATATGATTTTGAAATTTTAAAGGCGGTGGAAAAAGTAAACGCTAATCAAAAATTGCATTTGGTTGAAAAAATAAAGGCGCATTTTAAAGGAGATTTAAAAGGCAAGCATATAGCCCTTTGGGGTTTGGCCTTCAAACCGAATACCGACGATATTAGAGAAGCACCTGCTTTAAGTATTATTGACGCTTTAACTACAATGGGTGCTACTATTACAGCCTATGACCCTGAGGCCATGCCCAATGTAAAAGCACAAATAGGAGATAAAATAAAATATGCAGGTAGCCAATACGAGGCTTTAACTGGTGCCGATTTTTTAATCATTGCCACAGAGTGGAGTGAGTTTAGAACCCCCGATTTTGAAAGAATAGAAAAAGAAATTAAAAACAAAATCATATTCGATGGCCGTAATCTTTTTGAAGTTTCAAAAATGAAAGAATTAGGGTATCATTATGAAAGCATTGGAAGGGCTTCAGCCACAAAATAAATACTATGAGTCAAAAAAGAATTTTAATAACAGGGGCTGCAGGTTTTTTAGGATCGCATTTAAGTGATCGCTTTATTAAAGAAGGCTACTATGTTATGGCCATGGATAATTTAATTACAGGCGACCTTCAAAACATCGCGCACTTAAGATCAAATCCAAATTTTCAATTCATACATCATGACGTTACTACCTTTATTGAGATAGAAGGTAAATTGGATTATATTTTACATTTCGCTTCTCCAGCAAGCCCTATCGATTATTTAAAAATTCCTATTCAAACTTTGAAAGTTGGTGCGATGGGTACGCATAATTTATTAGGCTTGGCCAAAGCAAAGGGTGCAAGAATATTGGTGGCAAGTACTAGTGAAGTATATGGTGACCCATTAGTGCATCCTCAAACAGAGGAATATTGGGGCAATGTAAACCCAGTAGGCCCAAGAGGTGTATATGATGAAGCGAAGCGTTATATGGAGAGCATTACTATGGCTTATCATACTTTTCATCATGTGGAAACAAGAATTATTAGAATATTCAATACTTATGGTCCTAGAATGCGATTGAATGATGGCCGTGCACTACCAGCCTTTATTGGTCAAGCATTAAGAGGAGAGGATATGACTGTGTTTGGTGATGGTTCACAAACAAGAAGCTTCTGCTATGTTGATGATTTAGTAGATGGCATATACAAATTATTATTAAGTGACTATTCAAGTCCTGTAAATATTGGTAACCCCAATGAAATTAGTTTAAAAGATTTTGCGGAAGAAGTTTTGAAACTAACAGGGTCTTCGGTTAAAATTGTGTACAAGGATTTACCAGTGGACGATCCTAAACAAAGACAGCCCGATATTACAAAAGCAAAAAAATTATTAGGTTGGGAGCCAAAAGTAGATCGTGCAGAGGGTTTGAAAAAAACTTACGATTATTTTAAATCCTTACCACCTTCTGAGTGGACAAAATTACCTAAGGAGTTTATTTCTAAATAAAGTACATGCGAAAAATTTTAGTTACTGGCGCAAATGGTCAGTTGGGTTGGGAATTAGGTCAGTTGGCAGGAAGCTACCCGCAATATGAATTTATTTTTACCGACAGAACGGTGATTGATTTATCAAAACCAGATACACTTGCAGCAATTATAAATGAGATGGCACCCGATGCTATTATTAATACAGCAGCTTATACGGCAGTAGATAAAGCAGAATCGGAAAAAGAATTAGCACAAGCGGTAAATGTAAAATCGGTAGAACAAATGGCAGCCATTGCGCATCAAAGAAAAATTCCTTTCATTACCTTTTCAACAGACTATGTATTTACAGGAAACGCTACCACACCTTATACGACAGAAACTGCATTAGCCCCTTTAAATTTTTATGGTTCTACCAAGGCTGACGGAGAGCGTTTAGCCATTGCCGCGAATCCTAATACTATTATTATTAGAACCTCTTGGGTATTTAGTACACATGGAAATAATTTTGTAAAGTCTATGATACGCTTTATGAAAGAAAGAGATGTATTAAATATAGTATCAGATCAGAAAGGGCGACCTACTTATGCCAAAGATTTAGCAGACGCTACCATGAAAATGATAGTTGCACTGGATAATGGAAAAGAAATAAAAGGAATATATCATTATGCCAATAAAGGAGAAACGACTTGGTATGAGTATTGTAAAAAAATACAATCTATTGTAGGATTAACTTGTCAAGTGAATGCGATACTTACTGTTGATTTTCCCACACCTGCTAAAAGACCAGGCTATTCAGTACTAGATACAGATAAAATAGAAAAGGAATTATCGATTACTATTCCTCATTGGGAAACTTCTTTATTAGAATGTATTAATAAATTGAGCTAAGCTGCTATGAATAAAGAAGCCCTATTAAATGAATTAGCTAACACTACCTATGTGATGATTAAGCCTTCACCACTTCATGGTATTGGCGTATTTGCTATTAGAGATATTCCTAAAGGCACAAGCAATATTTTTTCAAAAGGGGTAGGAGATTGGATTAAAGTAAGCAAAGAAGAAGTAGATGCCTTGCCTCAACATTCTAAAGACTTAATTGAGAATCATTGTTTATTTGATGAGGATTTTTATTTTATACCCGATTATGGATTTAAACTAGTGGACCTAGTTATTTATTTAAACCATTCAGAAACGCCCAATGTGATTTCTTTAAATGAAGGGGAAGAGTTTGAAGCCATTAGAGATATAGCTTCTGGTGAAGAGCTACTAGTAGACTACGGTACTATCGTAGAAAGCCAGGAATAAAAAAACCGCCCCGAAAAATCGGGACGGCTTCTTTTTTTGTTGGTTGCCCGACCTGGATTCGAACCAAGACAAACTGCACCAAAAACAGTCGTACTACCATTATACTATCAGGCAATCCTATGCCATTCTTAGAATGGACTGCAAAAATAGGGTGGGAAGTAAAATTTTCCAAATAATAATGCCATTTAAAGCCATTATTCTGAAATTGGCTTAACTTAAGCTCTGAAATATATTATTTAACCAATAACTGAATTTTATGGGTATTAAATTAACACTTTTAACCGCTTTTATAGCTTGTTTATTCTTGATGTCTTTTAGAGGGGAAAAGAAAAAGAAAGTGGTCTTTTTTGGCGATTCTATTACCGAAGCCGCTGTAAATAAAGGGGGATATATAGATGTTTTACAAAATATGATAGCCGCAAAAGGGGCTGCGGATAAGTTTGAGTTAAATGGAGCTGGAATAAGTGGAAATAAAATTTATGATTTGTACTTAAGAATAGAAAAAGATGTACTTGAAAAAAAGCCCGATGTAGTGGTAATTTGGGTAGGGGTGAATGATGTATGGCATAAATCAAGTTCTAATACAGGCACTGATTTTGATAAATTTGGTAAGTTTTATGATGCGGTGGTGAAAAAAATACAAGCCACAGGTGCTAAAGTAATAATAGTAACACCTGCTGCCATTGGTGAAAAAAATGATTATTCCAATCCACAGGACGGTGATTTAAATGCTTATAGCAGTTGGATGAGAAAGTATGCAAAAACAAACGGACATGGCCTTGTCGACTTAAGAACTATTTTTCATGAATATAGTCTTGCAAATAATCCAGATAATTGGTTTAGTAGAATTTTAACTACCGATGGAGTGCATTTGAACGCAAGAGGAAATGAATTAGTGGCAGAAGAAATGTGGAAAGCCTTGCAATAAAATGAATGCTTAAAAACTTAAGCTGCAATCACTAAATAATAATTTTTCTTTCCTTTTTGTAATAAAATGTATTTGCCTTGTAATAATTGCGCCTTGGTAACAGTCGTAAAATCGGCGCCTATTTTTTCTTTATTAATGCCAATGCCGCCGCTCTGCCACATTTTACGGGCCTCGCCCTTGCTTGGGAATATTTGAGTGTCAGCTAACAAGCTTACTAAATCATAGCCTTCTGTAAGTTGTGCGAGTGTTATATTCACGGTAGGCACGCCTTCCATTACTTGTAATAACTGCGCTTCATTCAAAGACTTTAATACTTCAGTAGTAGCGTTTCCAAATAAAATTTCAGTAGCACGAATAGCAAAATTTAAATCTTCTTCGCTATGCACTAGTTTAGTTAATTCAGCAGCTAAGTTTTTTTGTAATATTCTTTCTTGTGGAGCTAGTTCGTGGTCGGCAATTAGTTTATCAATTGCATCAAATGGGAGCATTGTAAATATCTTAATCCATTTTTTGGCGTCTTCATCACTTGCATTTAACCAGAACTGATAAAATTGATAAGGAGAAGTTTTATTCGCATCTAACCAAATATTTCCTTTCTCTGTTTTTCCAAACTTGCCACCATCGGCCTTCGTAATTAAAGGACAAGTAAATGCAAATGCTTCACCACCCATCTTGCGTCTCACTAATTCAGTACCGGTAGTAATATTGCCCCACTGGTCACTACCACCCATTTGTACTTTACAATTTTTATTTTTATACAACCAGTAAAAATCATAACCCTGCACTAATTGATAAGTGAATTCTGTAAAGCTCATGCCTGTATCGCCTTCAATTCTTTTTTTCACACTATCCTTGGCCATCATATAGTTCACCGTAATATGCTTACCCACATCTCTGATAAAATCTAAGAAATTAAAATTCTTGAACCAGTCATAATTATTTACCATTTCAGCGGCATTCGAAAGACTAGGATCAAAATTTAAAAAATGGGCCAATTGTTTTTGAACACCGGCTAAATTAAATTGTAATATTTCTTCGCTTAATAAATTACGCTCTTCACTTTTTCCACTAGGGTCGCCCACCATACCAGTGGCACCACCTACTAGGGCGACAGGCTTGTGCCCCGCTCTTTGTAAATGCACTAATAATAAAATAGGCACTAAACTACCAATATGCAAACTATCCGAAGTAGGATCAAAGCCGATATAACCAGAAACTTGTTCTTTTTCAAACAGTTCTTCTGTGCCTGGCATAATATCTTGGATCATACCTCTCCAACGTAGTTCTTGTATTAAAGTCATATTCTAGATACTTTAGGCAAAAATAACTACTAAAATGCAATAATTTCGCATCATGAACCCAACAACTCCCACAATTGGTGACGGAACCAGAATTTTACACTTTTTAGTAGATACCATTATTGTCTCCATTCTTGCCTATTTGGTCTATGGATGGTGGAATTTCTATGTAATGTATTGGGACTTTACGCCCATTCGTTTTGGCCCCTTCTTTTTTGCAACTATGTGGGTGTATATATTTTTATTTGAGTTTATCTTTCTGCGCACCCCGGCTAAATGGTTCACGGGCACAAAAGTGGTGAATGAAAAAGGGGGCAGGCCCAATATTTTTCAAATCTTTCTAAGAACCACTATTCACTGCACCATTATATCCATGTTTGGACTGGCTTGGAATGGACAGCCTTTTCATGATACCTTTTCAAAAACAAAATTAATTTACGCAGCAAAGCAGGTTCTATAAATTGAAGAGACATTAGTTTGGATGCAAATCTTTCCTCAAATCATAAGGTATAAACAAGCTAGCATTGTACATTTGTAAAATTTTTTAAATGGCTAAGATTGGAATTAATATTGCTACGGGTAGTTTACAACAAGCCGAAATTATAGTAGGCATTGACTTGGGAACCACCAATAGTTTAGTGGCCATTATTCATCCAGATACAAAATTACCCACTGCACTTAAAGAATTTGATGGTAGTAGTATTGTACCTAGTGTGGTGCATTTTGATGCTTATGGAAATGCAGAAGTAGGAGCGAGTGCAAAACCTTATTTAGAATCTGATCCTGCCAATACCATTTTTAGTGCGAAGCGTTTAATGGGCAAAAGTTATAAAGACATTCGCGCGCATCAAGATTTTTTTGCGTACAAAATTATTGATGACAATAGAGATAGTTTAGTAAAAGTGCAAGTAGGTTCTACTTTTTATTCTCCCATCGATTTATCTTCTTATATATTAGTAGAATTAAAAAAGCGTGCAGAACATATTTTAAAAACACCTGTGACCAAAGCGGTTATTACGGTGCCTGCTTATTTTAATGATACACAAAGGCAAGCCACGCGTGATGCCGGTAAACTAGCAGGGCTAGATGTACTAAGAATTATTAACGAGCCTACTGCGGCTAGTTTGGCTTATGGTTTAGGCTTGGATCCTACAGAAGAGAAAACTATTGCTGTCTATGATTTAGGTGGAGGTACTTTTGATATTTCTATTTTAAAAATTTCGAATGGTATTTTTGAAGTGCTTAGCACCAATGGTGATACTTATTTAGGAGGAGATGATTTAGACCGCGCTATTATTGAGTATTGGATGAAGGAAATGGGTGTAGATAATTTAGAAGACCATAAAAATTTAAAACAAGAATTAAGACTTGCTGCAGAGAAAGCAAAAATTGCATTGTCCAACAGCGACTTGTTTGAATCGGAATTTGCAGGAGAAAAAATTTCTATTACGAAAGAAGTATTTGAAAAATTAATTGAACCTATCGTTCAAAAAACAATTGAGCTTTGTAAGTTGGCCATGAAAGATGCAGCAATTGATATAAAAGATATTAATACCGTATTAATGGTAGGGGGAAGTACAAGAGTGCCACTTGTGAAAAAAACAGTGTCTACATTTTTTAATCAGGCTGTGAATGATTCTGTCAACCCAGATGAAGTAGTAGCCTTAGGTGCTGCAGTACAAGCCGATATTTTATCGGGGAATAATCAAAACATGTTACTATTAGATATTACACCATTAAGTTTAGGTATTGAAACCATGGGTGGTTTAATGGATGTGCTACTTCCACGTAATTCAAAAATTCCAACAAAAACTTCAAGACAATACACCACACAAAAAGATGCGCAATCTGGTATCAATATTTCAGTGTATCAAGGTGAAAGAGATTTAGTAAAAGACAATCGACAATTAGGCGCCTTTACATTAACAGGCATTCCTGCAATGCCTGCAGGTCTTCCAAAAGTGGAAGTAAGTTTTTTAATTAATGCCGATGGTATTTTACAAGTGAGTGCGAAAGAATTAAGAAGTGGAGTTACCCAAAGTATTGATATCAAACCCCAATATGGTTTGACCGATGAAGAAGTAGAACAAAGATTATTAGAAAGTTTAACCCATGCCAAAGAAGATATTGCCAAGCGTGCACTAGTTGAAGCCAGTACGGAGGCAGAGCAAATGCTTTCAGTTACAGAGAAGTTCATGATGAAAAATGCGGCCTTATTATCCAAGGAGGAGATGACCGCCACGGCGAATGCCATGCAGGCCTTACAACTAGCCATTACCATGGAAGATAAGAACCTGATTCAGGAGAAAACCGAGGCTTTAAACGACCTTACGCGCCCTTTTGCGGAAAGAGTAATGGATTCTGCTATCTCCGGAGCCCTAAAAGGTAGGGGGATAGACGATAAAAACCTCTAGTAAATTTGGTATTTTCAAAAGGAATCCTATCTTTGCCTTCCAATTTTTACGCCTTTAACAAAATATAAAGGCTAAAAATTTAAATATTATTTTTTTTAAAACACCTGAGGAGGTATAAATATTATGTTAATAATTGATTCAAAAGACTGCGAGAACATTGACAAAGCGTTAAAAAAGTACAAAAAGAAGTTTGAAAAAAGCAAGACTTTATTAAACTTACGTGCACGTCAAGCATTTGTGAAACCATCGGTTAAACGTCGTTTCGAAGTGTTGAAAGCTGTCTATAAGCAACAAATTTTCAGCGGAAAAATAGAGGGATAGTCCTTTGTTTTTCTCTAATGATATTAAAGCCCAAGCTAGGTTCGCCTTGTTTGGGCTTTTTGTTTCTAATACTTTTAGTTTCAGCGTCTTTCAGATTCCCCCTACATGCCTTACCTTTATAAGGCAATGACTATTCAAACACGCTATACGCCTTTAAACGCCTTTCTGGCTTATCTCCAATTCGAGAAGCGTTATTCCTTGCATACCATCACGGCCTATTCCAATGACCTTATTCAGTTCTTTGATTTTGTGGAAACACAGTTTGAAGGATTGAGCTTTGATCAAATTACGGGTACCATGGTGCGTTCTTGGTTGGCGGGTATGAAAGAAGAGGAAATGACGGGTAAAACCTTGAATCGAAAAATATCTTCTTTAAAATCGTTTTACAAATATCAAATCCAGCAAGGCAAAATTACCAAAAGCCCCATGGAGACAGTAATAAGCCCTAAAATAAGTAAGCGACTTCCGGCCTTTGTTGCAGAAAATGATATGGAGCAATTATTTGTTAATTTATCTTTTGCAGAAGGGTGGAAGGGGTATACCGAAAAAATGGTCATACAACTTTTTTATGCAACCGGTATGCGTTTAAGTGAACTCATTGGTTGTAAAGAAAATCAATTAGACCTTTCTAAAAGAATTATAAAAGTTTTAGGAAAAGGGAATAAAGAAAGAATGCTTCCCATTAGTCCAGAATTAGCCATTGAATTAAAAAAATACATTGCTCAAAAACCAAAAGAAGCATTAGGCAATCCTTCACTATTTGTTACTGAAAAAGGAAAGACTTTACAGCCCAAGGCGGTGTATACTTTTGTTAAATTTTATTTATCCCAGGTAACTACTTTGCAAAAGAAAAGCCCGCACGTGCTAAGACATAGCTTTGCCACGCATTTAATGAATAATGGCGCCGATCTCAATGCAGTCAAGGAATTGCTAGGCCACAGTAGTTTGGCGGCTACGCAGGTATACACGCACAATACCATTGAAAAATTAAAGGAAGTTTTTGCTAAAGCACACCCTAAGGCCTAAGCTTTATCAGCTATCGCTTTGCTAAATAATGATTGATATCATATCTAATCATAAAGTTTTCTTAAATCATTTTTATTCTTGTAATTCATTGCAAATTGTGGTAACTTACTAAGGCAGGTGTAAGTGATGTTATTGCCTGGTCAGTTCTTTATATTTTATTATCCTTTAAATTTAATTGTATGAACATCAACATTCAGACAGTGCACTTTGATGCAGACCAAAAACTATTAGACTTCGTTCACAAAAAATTAGACAAGCTGGTCAGTTTCCATGCTCGAATTACCAAGGTAGAAGTCTTTTTAAAAATGGAAAGTATGGCACATGCCATCAAAGACAAAGTAGTAGAGATCAAAATTCATATTCCTAAACAGGATTGTTTTGTCAAAGCCACTGCTAAAACTTTTCAAACATCCTTCGATCGAGCTTTTGATTCCATCACCAATCAACTTAAAAAGAAAAAAGAGCGCATAGCCGCATAAAAAATAAAAGATTTTCAATCAAACATAATACTGCCCACTGTTTTTGTTTTTAACAAGAGAGTGGGCATTTTTTATTCCCTTATTTCCATGTTTTTTCTATTTGGAGGCATGAATTGGAGCTTATTTTGATTTTTACCTTGATTTTCAAGATAAAAACTGCCCTAAAATTTTGATAAATAAAGAATTCCATTACCTTTGCCATCCCAAAAATTGGGATAGTTCTTTTATGTCTTGCCGGAATAGCTCAGTTGGTAGAGCAGCTGATTTGTAATCAGCAGGTCGCGGGTTCGAGTCCCATTTCCGGCTCAGTTAAATTAGGGGCAGATGGCCGAGTGGTTAAAGGCGACAGACTGTAAATCTGTTCTCTCACGAGTACGTAGGTTCGAACCCTACTCTGCCCACCAATTTTTTTGTAACTTGCAGGCCTTACTGCATGCGCGAAGGGTTGATGGAAGAACAGTTCTTTAAAGGATTTAAATTGCGGGAGTAGCTCATTTGGTAGAGCGATAGCCTTCCAAGCTATAGGTGGCCAGTTCGAGCCTGGTCTCCCGCTCCAATTGGTTTGTTGATGGGAACAATGGAAGCCGGTTAGATTATTGCCGTTGTGGCTCAGTGGTAGAGCACTTCCTTGGTAAGGAAGAGGTCGTGAGTTCAATTCTCATCAACGGCTCAAAAACTAGTAAAAAGCGTGAAAAAGAGCTGAAGTGTAAGAAATAGTGAATAGAACTAGGTGGATTGAGTTGGTTGGTTTAATTTTGAAAGCTATGGTTGATGGACTCGGTGGTCTATTAACGGCAATTATAAAAATAACATAAAAACAAATAAAGATGTCTAAAGAGACCTTTAAGAGGGAGAAACCCCACGTAAACGTTGGAACTATTGGCCACGTTGACCATGGTAAAACAACATTAACTGCTGCCATCACAGATGTATTATCTAAAAGAGGGTTAGCAACAAAGAAAAACTACGATGAAATTGACGGTGCACCCGAAGAGAAAGAGCGTGGTATCACTATCAACACAGCACACGTAGAATATCAAACTGATAGTCGTCACTATGCGCACGTTGACTGTCCAGGTCACGCCGATTATGTTAAAAACATGATCACTGGTGCTGCACAGATGGATGGTGCTATTCTTGTAGTTGCGGCTACAGATGGTCCTATGCCACAAACGAAAGAGCATATCTTATTGGCTCGTCAAGTAGGTGTTCCTCAAATCGTAGTATTCATGAACAAAGTTGACTTAGTTGATGATCCTGAATTATTAGACTTAGTTGAAATGGAAGTTCGTGATTTATTAACTTCTTATGGATTTGATGGTGAAAAAACTCCAATCATCCGTGGTTCTGCTACAGGTGCATTGTCTGGAGATCCAAAATGGTTAGGTGCAGTTACAGAATTAATGAATGCTGTAGATACATATATTCCTTTGCCTCCTCGTCCTATCGATCAACCATTCTTGATGTCTGTAGAGGACGTTTTCTCGATCACTGGTCGTGGAACAGTTGCTACAGGTCGTATCGAGCGTGGTATTGTTAAAGTAGGTGAAGCAGTTGAAATCGTAGGTTTGATGGATGCTCCAATGAGCTCAACCGTTACAGGTGTTGAGATGTTTAAAAAATTATTGGATCAAGGTCAAGCTGGTGATAACGCAGGTTTATTATTACGTGGTATTGAGAAAAAAGATATCCGTCGTGGTATGGTAATTTGTGCACCTAAGACAATCACTCCACACACAGACTTCAAAGCTGAAGTTTATGTATTATCAAAAGAAGAAGGTGGACGTCATACTCCATTCTTTAATAAATATCGTCCTCAATTCTACTTCCGTACAACGGATGTAACTGGAGAGTGTTCTTTACCAGAAGGAACTGAGATGGTAATGCCAGGTGATAACGTTAGCATCACTGTAAAGTTGATCCAACCTATCGCAATGGAAAAAGGTCTTAAGTTCGCTATCCGTGAGGGTGGAAGAACTGTAGGAGCTGGTCAAGTTACTGAGATTATTAAGTAATTTAACTAAATATATAAATTGAAAGTCTTTGGCTTTAGCGTAAGCTAGGACCAGAGACTTTTGGTTCATACGGGCATAGTGCAACGGTAGCATACGGGTCTCCAAAACCTTTGATCTGGGTTCGAATCCTAGTGCCCGTGCTAAGAAAATTTGATCAACAAAAAAGAAAAGAATGAACAAGATTGCTAATTATTTTAAGGAAAGCTACATCGAGTTGCAAGAGAAAGTAACTTGGCCTACATGGGCTAATTTACAACAAAGCACAGTGATAGTTTTGGTGGCAACCATTATCATTACTGCTATAGTTTGGGTGATGGATTTTTCAAGCAACCAATTATTAAAGTTGATATACTCATTATTTAAGTAAGATGGAAACAGAAGTTTTAAATACGGTCGATACGACTACAACACCTGTGGCTGCTGCTTTAGAGACAAAGTGGTACGTGCTTCGTGTAGTAAGTGGTAAAGAAAAAAAGATTAAAGAATACCTGGATAAAGACATTGTTAGAAATAATTGGACGAACATTATTAAGCAAGTTTTTTTACCAATGGAGAAAGTATATAAAGTGCAAAACGGTAAAAAAGTAATGCGCGAAAAAAACTATTTTCCTGGTTATGTAATGATGGAAGTGGTTGATACCAACAACGGTGGGCGTTTACCGGATGATATCGTAATGTCTATTAGTAATGTTAGTAATGTAATGCATTTTTTGACCGATGGTAAAGGGTCAAAAGGAAATATTATCTGTTTAAGAAAATCTGAAGTAAACAAAATGTTAGGTAAGGTAGATGAGATGAACGACTTAGGTGGTTCTATCAGCGAGCCATTCATTTTGGG
>ENA-UOYL01000062-UOYL01000062.1-marine-metagenome-genome-assembly--contig:-NODE-62-length-47802-cov-4.302546_pt1 | contig 47802 bp, 40 predicted proteins | sample MGYA00238173_ERZ767189 | MGnify/ENA primary metagenome ERZ767189 (study PRJEB28943, sample SAMN06267163) | marine metagenome | isolation source: Columbia River Estuary | place: USA:Columbia River Estuary... | reverse complement strand
TTACGACAAGATTCTTTACGACGACGCAGTGCACACAACATTTGCGGCAATTGCGCCTGATGTTTTCACGCTGACATTTAATGGTTTATCGAAGGCATATCGCCTTGCTGGTTTTCGCGCTGCATGGATGCTGATGACTGGACCGCGTAAACACGCGACGAGTTATATCGAAGGCATCACGATGCTGACCAACATGAGGTTGTGTGCAAATGTGCCAGCACAACATGCGATTCAAACCGCATTGGGTGGTCGTCAAAGTATTCGTGACTTGGTTTTGCCTGGCGGTCGATTGCTTGAGCAACGCGATGCTGCAATCACTGCGCTCGAAAAAATAAAAGGTGTTTCGTGCGTAAAACCAAAAGGTGCGCTCTATGTGTTTCCGAAACTTGACCCGAGTGTTTACCCGATTGTTGATGATCGAAAATTTGTTCTTGACTTCTTGCGCGCCGAGCACGTGCTAGTCGTTCAAGGCACTGGGTTTAACTGGCCAACCACAGATCACTTGCGCATTGTGACTTTGCCTTATGCAAAAGATTTGACCGAAGCAATCGGTCGACTTGGCAATTTCTTGTCGAACTACGACCCGGCTAAAAAATAATTATCGGGCGTACGTAACGCCGCCGTCGACGATGATCGTCGAGCCGACGACATAATCTCCAGCACGAGATGCCAAATAAATTGCAGCACCAGCCATATCTTCTGCTGTGCCAATTCGCTTTGCAGGTATCTGTGAAGCAACCATTTCGCTGTGATCGCGAGCAATCTTGTTCATCTCTGAAGCAAACGCACCGGGCGCAATGGCTGTAACTACGATGTCGTCTTGTATCAAGCGCAACGCCATGCGCTTAGTCATGTGAATTAGTCCGGCTTTGCTCGCCGCGTATGGATAAGTTTCCATTTCGTTGATCGACACGCCGTCGATTGATGCGATGTTGATGACTTTTGCCAAATGTTTGTTTTTGGCGGCGGCTGCTCGCAATTGCGGCGCAAGTGCCTGGGTCAAAAAGAATGGTGTCTTCATGTTGAGGTCGACTGTTTTATCCCAGCCAGATTCTGGAAACGAATCAAATTCGGCCATCCATGCAGCGCCCGCATTGTTGACCAAAATGTCGATGGCAGGTTCACGTTTAGCAATCTCGGCAGCGAATGCCGTCACGCCAGCTTGCGTCGCCAAGTCACCAGGAATTGAAATGCATTCGCCAAATTGAGAAAGTTCTTTGGCTGCAGCGTCACACTGCGCTGCTTTTCGCGCAGTGATGTAGACGCGCGAACAACCGTGCTCTAAGAAGCCCTGCACGATCATCGCACCGATGCCGCGTGATCCACCAGTAACAATTGCAACTCGATTTTTTAAAGAGAAAAGATCTTTCATCGCCTCAACTATAGAGATTGTTCTCTTTGTGCTGTGTATTGAAGTTGTGAGGTATTGAAGTTGTGAGACTCGGCTTGAATTCGTGTCAGGTCGCAGGGGTAGCGTGGGGTTATGGCAGCCCCACAAATGCACTCAGGAATAACCACCGATGACGCAATGAATCTGGCGATGTCGCCGGGTGCCGTGCCGCTTTACGAAGCAGTGGTTGCGTTTATAAAAAATGAGATTGATCCAGTTACCGAAGAATATTTCAAGCTTGGCGAAGGTCGACCTGATCGTTGGCAATATGGCAAAGGCCAACTCGAATTACTTGAGTCGATCAAAGCCAAGGCAAAAGCCAACGGGTTATGGAATTTCTTTTTGCCCAACTCTGAAACTGGTCAAGGTTTGTCGAATCTTGACTATGCGTACATCGCCGCCGAACTTGGCAAGAACCCAATCGCATCAGAGTGTTTGAATTGCAGCGCACCAGATACGGGCAACATGGAAGTTCTCGAACGTGTTGGCACGCCCGAGCAAAAAAAGAAATGGCTCGAGCCGCTGTTGAACGGCGAGATTCGCTCGGCATATGCGATGACAGAACCCGATGTCGCTTCAAGCGATGCAAAAAATTTAGAGTGCCGTGCGATTCTCGACGGCGATGAATGGCTGATCAATGGCGAGAAGTTTTATATTTCTGGCGCTGGTGATCCGCGATGCAAAATTTTGATTTGCATGTTGATGACAAATCCAGACGGCCCACCACATAGTCGACATTCTCAAATTTTGGTGCCGATGGATACACCAGGCGTTGAAATAGTTGGTGCGATGCACGTGTTCGGCGAAGATGATGCGCCGCATGGTCACATGCATTTGCGATTTACAGATGTACGAGTGCCCAAGTCGAACATGTTGTTGGGCGAGGGTCGCGGTTTTGAAATTTCGCAGGTTCGTCTCGGACCAGGTCGAATTCATCATTGCATGCGTTCAATCGGTGCGGCCGAGCGTGCGCTTGAGTTGATGGTGCGTCGTGGACTCAGTCGCGAAGCATTTGGTAAACCACTTGCGCGACTTGGAAAGAACACCGAAGTGATTGGCAAGGCGCGAATCGAAATCGAAGCGATGCGACTAATGGTGCTGCGTGCTGCTCGCGCGATGGACACAATGGGCAACGCCGAGGCGCGAGTTTGGGTGAGTGCAGTTAAGGCAATGGTGCCAGAGCGTGTGTGCAAAATTATTGACGAAGCGATGCAGGTTTTTGGTGCAACAGGTATTTCGCAGTGGACACCGTTGGCTCGCATGTATGCAGGTCAGCGCACTCTGCGACTTGCTGACGGCCCTGACGAAGTGCACTGGCATGTCGTTGGTCGGGCCGAACTTGCCCGACACGAAGGTAAGCCTTTAGGCTTCGGAGAAAATTCGGCAAAATCAAAAGGGGCCCAATAATGGATGCAGTTATCAACACTTTCGGCCTTGAGCCGATGTCAAGCACAGTCTCAGGACCAAATGTCGCAGCGACGCTTGCGCAATATGTTTCACCTCATGGCACTCGCGCATTTATCATCACCGACGCTGGCGTAAATGGCGCTGGTGTTGTAAAACCAATTACTGATGCCTTGACAACTGCCGGCATGAAGTGGCAAGTGTTCGATCAGGTGTCGCCAAACCCGACCGATTTAAATGTTGCCGCTGGAGTTGCTGCGATTAATAAGTTTGGTCTTGAGGGCACTGTCGTCGTTTTAATTGGTGGTGGCTCGGTTATGGACTGCGGCAAGTACATCGCGCTCGCCGCACCAAACGGTGTCGACCATGTTGGTTTGGCATTCGCCCCAGAACTGGACGCCAACGATCGAATAGATTTTTCGACACTGGCACCAAAATTCAGCGCTTCAAAACCAGGCTTGCCAACAATCGCGATTCCGACAACTTCTGGCACAGCCTCCGAGACAAACGGTGCCGGTTTGATCACCGACACATCAGACCCTGATCATCATCGCAAACTTTTGTTCATCAATCCGTTGCTACGTCCGCGTACGATTTTGCTCGACCCGACTTTGACAGTCGGCATGCCAGCAAAGGGCACCGCTGCTTGTGGCATGGATGTATTGACTCACGCGATCGAGGCTCATACATCAGTGAAGTCAAACCCATATGGTGACGCACTTGCATTGCATGCAATTCGACTAGTTGCAAAATATCTGCCGATTGCAGTCAAGAATGGTGCCGACCTTGAAGCGCGAGCAAACATGCAAATTGCATCACACCTCGCTGGTCGTGCATTTTCAAGCGGGCCACAACTTGGTCTTGTGCACGCACTCGGTCACCCGATTTCTGGTCAGTTGCATCAAGCACATGGTCAGACATTGGCCACGATGTTGCCGCACGTAATGCGTTTCAATCGTGATGTAGTCGCCGAGCGATATGCCAATGTTGGAGAAGCACTAGGTACAGAAGTAGACCCAGATGCTGCAATTGCCGCTGTAGAAAAACTCTCTTCGACTGTTGGCACCAATCGCAAGCTCAGCGAACTTGGCGCAACGAGTGACAACATTGGCTCGTTGACACAAGACGCATTGCGCGACTTGACTATTTTGACGACTCCGCGCTACCCATCGCGTGGTGAAGTGCACGAACTTTACGCCAAGGCGCTTTAAGCAACTAAATTTTTAGCGAATTTATAGTCAGTGGTTTGAGCGCTGTCCACGATTGTTTTAGTCCCGGGTGCAAGTTGAGGTCTGCGACTTGTTCAATCGGTGACCATTTAGTTGCAGTTGATTCTGGGTTGGCGATGTGAGCACCCGCGTCGCTCATCGCGTGAGCGATCACAGTGTCGTAACTCCATGGGCCGTGGTTATCTGAAAATACATGTTTAACGGTTAGCGCATCGATGTCGATGCCCATTTCTTCGTGAGCTTCGCGCAGCGCTGCTGTCACCGAATCTTCATGCGAGTCTTTTGCACCACCGGGCAACGCCCAGGTGCCACCGCCATGTGTCCATTCGGCACGAAGTTGCAATAAAACTTGCGGCTCTGGTGTATCGCGACGCAAGATCAGCAAGCCAGCCGCGCCGAATCGCCCCCAATGGCGATAACCGCAGTCACAATCGACCCATCCGTCGCCGTCGCGTTGTCCCATTAGTCAATAACAGTATTACGAAACGATGTCTAACGCGACTGCAGACTTTGGCACGACGTTGCGCACTGACCAATTGTCTCCGGCCAAAATTCGGCTGGCCAAAATTAATGTGAGCATGATTGCGCCGGTGCCGATGAAAGTTGTTGTGCGACCGAGATGGTCATATGCGACACCAGAAAAACTTGCGGCGACACCTCCAGCCAGAGTTTCCATGCCACCGAGCAGACCTTGCGCACCTGCTTGTCTTTCGAGTGGTGCGCTTGTACCAACAGCAACACCTGCACCGGTGACAAAGAAGCCGTCGTTTAGTGAATGAAAGAAAAATACGACCATCATCAACGTGGGTGTTGGCATCAAGCCGTAGCCGGCCATAAATAGCGCACCGAGAATCATGCCGAAGCCACCGGCGCGGTATGGCCCGATGCGTTGCACAAATTTGCCGCCGAATGGACCAAGCAAAATTAATGGCAACACAAAAACCGAAACGCCAACGTTGGCCATCCATTGAGCAGCGTCAAGGTCATCCATAATCAGTACCCATAATGAGTCGAATACGCCAATCATGAAAAACAGTGCCACACCGATCAAGATGCCCGAAGTGATAGCGCGATTTTTTAACAAATCAATCGCAAATCTTTCAGTGGGATGATTTTCTTTGGCGGTTTCAGGCACAGCGATGCGACTGACGATGATTACGAATAGCGAAATAATTGTTGCCAAAAATATAAATGGGCCAGGAATACCAAAGAACTCGGCGAAAACTACTGAGATAACAGGACCTGAGGCAAAGCCTGCGACTTCAAAAGACAAAATACGACCAAGATTGCGACCAAAGTTCTCTGGGTCAGCGACGATAATTACTCGACGCAGTGCGGGCAAAGCGCTGCCTGCGCCAAAACCCATAATCATGCGCGAAGTTAGAAGGACGATAAATGTTTCGCCAAGTGCCATGCCGATGCAACCGATTACTTCAAGACTTAAGCCAAGAATTATTAGTCGTTGAGCCCGACCACGGTCGGCGAGCGGGGCGATGCTGACTTGTCCGAGAAATGATGTGAAAAAACCGACCCCAACGATGAACCCGAGTGCCGACTCGGCGATGCCGAAGTTGTTGCGAAAATCGTCGAGCATCGTGAACATCACGCCATACAGGCATGAAGATGAACCGATTGCAAAAAGCAGCGTCAATACAATTCGCTGTTTATTCACCCGATAAATCTAGCGTTTTTAAGTGAAGCCGCCATTGCGTAAGACTGAACAGTATGGAAAACAAATCGTCAAAAATTAATGCATCACAGCCGCTTGATTCTTTAATTGCGGGTAAGTGGGTCGTTCATAATTCAAAAGTGGCTGTGACGAACCCTGTCGACGGTTCGATATTGGCCGAAGTTTCGAGTGCGACGCCCGACGATTGTTTGTCGGCTGTTGACGCTGCACAAAGTGCGTTCAACTCATGGAAAGCAACGGCACCTCGAGTGCGTGCCGAGATTTTGCGCAAGAGTTTTGAAATTATGATCGCCGAACAAGAATCTCTGGCGCGATTGATAACTCTCGAGAACGGCAAAGTTTTGAGTGACGCCCGCGCCGAAGTTGCGTATGCAGCCGAGTTCTTTAGGTGGTTTAGCGAAGAAGCAGTGCGCATCGATGGCGACTATCGCCGCGCACCGAGTGGTGCCAACTGGTTGATGGTTTCACGGCAGCCAGTCGGAGTTGCACTTTTGGCGACCCCATGGAATTTTCCTGCGGCGATGGCAACTCGCAAAATCGGGCCAGCACTGGCAGCAGGCTGCACTGTTGTTTTGAAGCCAGCCAGCGAAACGCCGTTGACTGCTTTAGCAATCGCTGAAATCATGCAACGAGCAGGTGTGCCAGACGGAGTAGTAAATGTCGTTGTACCAAGCCCGTCAGGGCCAGCAGTTAGCGCAATGTTGAAGTCAGATCGAGTGCGCAAACTTTCGTTCACGGGTTCAACGCCAGTTGGTTCGTTGCTACTAGCTCAAGCCGCCGAAAATGTAATCAACTGCACCATGGAGCTTGGCGGCAACGCACCATTTATTGTTTTTGACGACGCCGATCTTTCGGCTGCTATCGATGGTGCGATGTTGGCAAAAATGCGCAACGGCGGCGCTGCTTGCACGGCAGCCAACAGATTCTTTGTGCATGAAAAAATTTATGATGCTTTTACCGATGCACTAACAGCACGCATGAGCGCACTCGTCTTGGGCGATGGACTTGATGCAAAGACAACTGTTGGTCCACTTGTTTCAAAGTCACAACAGCAGCAAGTCGCCAAATTGGTGGACGAAGCAAAAGCTTTCGGTGCAAAAGTTGCCTGTGGTGGCACTGCCGCAACTGATGGCTCATATGGCTACTTCCCAACGGTGCTCACAGATGTTTCATTTGATGCACCAATTTTGCGAACCGAAATTTTTGGGCCAGTTGCACCTTTAGTCAAATTCAAAGACAGCGACGATATTTTGTCTCACGCCAACAATGTCGAACACGGTCTTGTTTCATATGTTTACACCCGAGATTTGGGTCGGGGCATGCGAGTCGCCGAGTCGCTCGAGTCTGGAATGGTTGGTTTGAACCGCGGACTAGTTTCTGACCCCGCCGCACCTTTTGGTGGCGTTAAGCAGTCTGGCCTTGGCCGCGAAGGAGCCCATGATGGCTTGCTGGCATTTTTGGAGACAAAATATGTTGCTGGAAATTGGTGAAATCGGCATAATAAAAATGTGTCGCAAGCGGCAAAGAGAATTTGTAGCGAATTATTAAGCAAAGCTGGTGTTCCAATTGATTCACCGGCTGCTCATTCTCTGCGTGTCAAAGATCAGCGCATGTGGGACAGAGTCGTTGCCCAAAGACAACTCGGTTTGGTCGAAGCATATATAGACGGTTGGTTCGAGTGCGACGCACTTGATGAGATGCTTACTCGCTTGATTTCGGTTGACGCGGCTAAGGCAATACCGCTTAGACCGAAGATTGCAATGCATGCTATTCGATCGACCTTGGTCAACAACCAAACGCGTAAGCGAGCAATTCAAAATGCTCGACATCATTACAACATTGGCAATGATTTATACGAAAAAATGCTAGATAAACGCATGATCTACAGCTGCGGGTATTGGCAAGAAGCCAACGATTTAGATTCTGCGCAAGAAGCCAAACTCGACTTGGTGTGTCAGAAGTTGAAACTTGAACCTGGAATGAAAATTTTGGACATTGGGTGTGGTTGGGGTGGATTTTTAGAATTTGCAGCAACTCGTTATGGTGTGACTGGTCTCGGAGTGTCGCCAGCCGAAGAACAAGTGGCAATCGCCAGCAAGCGCTGCCGCGACTTACCAATTGAAATAAAGCAACTTGATTATCGTGATCTTCTCGGAAAGTTCGACAGGATTGTTTCTATTGGGATGATGGAACATGTCGGGCCAAAAAATTTGCAGCAGTTTTTCGCAAAATGTGATGAGCTCTTGAACGAGAACGGCATGATGCTGCATCACACCATTGGCTCTTTGATTTCCAAACATCACACCGATCCATTTTTTGACCGCTACATTTTTCCGGGCGGGGTGTTACCTTCACTATCGCAGATCTCTAAATCGATTGAACCAAACTGGGTAATCGAAGACGTCCACAATTTTGGGCCAGACTACGACCGAACTCTGATGTCATGGAGTTCGAATCTGAACAGATATTGGTCAGAGCTCAAAAATTATGACGAGCGATTTCGTCGAATGTGGCATTTCTACCTGATGGGCTCAGCCGCGGGATTTCGGTCGCGTTCGCTTCAACTATGGCAGATCGTTTTCCGTCGCAAAGGTGTTGCAGAGCGGTATTTTCCGATTCGCTAGCTTTTAGCATCCAATTTTCGGGCGACTGTGACAGCCCACCAGATAAGTGGATTTTGAGTTGTGTTTACTTTCCGCTGCATGATGCCACTAAATCTTCTCGCTATCTGAAACAATATTGAAGACTTTAAATTTTTTGGAGCAAAGATTTGGGCGAAATTACCGACACGAGAACCAACTGGTTAGACAATGACCAGCTTGAACAAGTGCGGGGTCAAGTTCCACTTGTTTATGTCGACGCAGTTCCGGTGCGAGTCAACGAACTTGGCGTTGTTACGCACGTTGGCATGCTTTTGCGTCAAGCGCCAGATGGTTCTATTTCGCGCACAGTGGTCTCGGGCCGCGTTCTACTTAACGAAAGAATTCGAGATGCATTACTGCGTCACCTTGAAAAAGATCTAGGACCAATGGCTCTGCCGAAAATTCCGCCAGAGCCTGCGCCATTCACAGTCGTCGAATATTTCACGGATCCAAATATCAGCGGATTTCATGATCCGCGACATCATGCAGTCAGTCTTGCGTTTGTTGTTCCTGTTTCTGGTGACTGTCAACCATCACAACAGGCACTCGACCTTGGCTGGTACACACCTGAGCAGGCGATCAGTTCAGAAATGCGACTCGAGATGACAGGCGGACACGATCGTCTCGTGCGTCTTGCACTCGCATCGGTTGGAGTCCTACCGTGATTTCTGCAATATTGACTTCGACGCAGCGACAAGCAGCGTCACTGCGAATTGCATTGATTGGTAAAGATGTAAAGACGGCAACGATTGCCGACGATGTTGTTCTTAGTTTGAAAACCGGAAGTGTGATCGAAGAAGTTCGAGCTTTTGGTCGCGAAATTGAAATCGTTTTTGATGATGGACTAGTGCTCAGAACAAAAATGAGTTTGCGTGGGTCTTGGAGAGTTTTTCACATTGCAGATTGGCAAAGAAAAAAACGTGGTTCTGCAAAAGTATTGATTCAAGTTGAAAATCTGATTGCGGCATGTTTTGACCCGTCAGAAGTTGAGACACATCACGATTTTGATCCACGTCGGCATCCGCTGCTTGGGCGAAACGGCCCCGACTTGTCTGACCCTAAAACCGATCTAGATCTTTGTGTTGATCTGATGGTCGAATATCAAGATGCCGACGCGACGATTGCTGAAGTTTTGCTAGACCAGCGAGTTATGCGTGGCATCGGCAATGTGTTTCGCTGCGAGTTACTTTGGACATGCGAACTACACCCGTGGGCAAAAGTTAGTTCGCTCAATCGCGATGAATGTCGCGAACTTGTGTCGATTGCAGCCGAGATGTTGCAATCTCGGCACTTGTCTCACGATCGAACTCTCGCCGTATACGGTCGCCACGGCAAAGAATGTGAGCGTTGCACGGGTCAAGTGCGTGTTACGCATCATGGTGAAGCAAATCGAGTGCTCTACTGGTGTGCTGACTGCCAAATTCGCCACGCTGGCACAAGTTCAAGTCGGTATGTGACCGAGCACGACACACCGCCAGGCGTGCACCCAGCAGAATTTATATATCTTTCAGAACTAGAGCACGCGCGAAAATTAGGCTGAGGCGATCGCCGAAATAATTTCAGTTCGAGTCGCGCGCCATGCCGGAAATACGGCAGCAATCACACCGATTATGAATGCTCCTACCAAGATGAAGATCGTGTTGCCGATTGGCAAAGTGAATGCACTAAAGCCCGAGTCGTTTAGCGACACGACGATCACGATGCCGGTCAAAATGCCGAGCACGACGCCAGTTACGGCGCCAAACAACGACGTAATGACGCTCTCCCAACGAACCATTGTGCGAACTTGCGAACGTGTCATGCCGACAGCACGCAGTAAGCCGATCTCGCGTCGGCGCTCGAAAACAGAAAGCAACAGCGTGATGATGATGCCGACAATGGCGATAATCACAGATAAGAACAGCAACCCATAAATCAACGCTAGAAATTGATCGACTTGTGCTGCTTGTGTGTCGATGTATTCGTCGCGACTTTCAAGCGTGCCAATGCCGAGGTCTTGACTCACCGCAGATATCGCAGTACGTGCATTTTCATCGCTGACACCTTCGGCAGTTTTGATGTAAACGAAACTGTCGAAAAGCGGCGTTGCTGATCCTTCAAAAAGTTCTCGGCTAATTGCATAGTTTCCATACGCATCGGTATATGTGCCGGCAACAGTTAGTTGCGTTGATCGCCCGTCGACGAGAGTGACACTTACTTTTGAGCCGATCGTCAAATTTTTGTTGAGCGCCTTATCGGCCTCAACGAGAATTTCATTTTTGGTCAAACCTTTTTGTGTGCCTTCAACCATTGATAGGTCGTAGAGACCATCGGCGGTTTTTGGATTAAACACCAAAACAAAAGGTGACTCATCGCCAACTTTGGCGGCGATAAAACCGACGCCGGTGGCTTGATCAACTTCGGCAAGTTGTGTCAGTTGATCAGTAACGCTGGTCGGTATGCCACCAAAACCTCGACTGTTAACACTGAGCGCATAATCACCACGAAATGAACTGCCGATTGATTCGCGAATTTCGTTTTTAATGCTCGCAGCAAGTGCCGTAAACGCGGTAACCAGCGCAACACCAATTAAAACTGGCGCTGCGGTTCGTGCAGTGCGCTTGGGGTTACGTGCAGCATTTTGTTGCGACATTGAACCAGTAACACCACGCAGAGCCGAAACTGGCTTGCCGAGCAACATCGCAACTGGCTTTGAAAGCGCGGGACCAATTACAAGAACACCAGCAAAGACGCCGAGTACACCTAGACCCAAGATCGCGACATCTGCACCGTTCATTGAGGCAAAGAGTCCAACGGCACCGGCAGCTATCAACATGAGCCCGATAGTGATTCGACGAGTGAGCTTTTGAACGGTATCGAGAGCAGTATCGCGCATTGCCGCCAGCGGTGGCACACGGCCTGAGCGGAGTGCAGGCAATATTGCCGAGAGAACTGTAATTACAGTGCCGATCAAAACTGTTTGAGTAATTGCATTTGAATTTATTGTCAAGCCTTTGGTCGGAATTTCGAGACCAATTGCGTTAAGCAAAGCACTAAGTGCGCGTGAAAGACCGATGCCGGCGACAAAACCGATGACCGAACCAAGCACACCAACAATCAGCGCCTCAACTAGCAGCGAAACTGTCACCTGGCGTCGGCTTGCACCGATTGCGCGAAGCAATGCGCTTTCGCGCTGACGCTGTGCCGCGGTTATCGAGAAAACGTTGTAGATCACGAAGCAACCGATACCAAGGGCGATAAATGAAAACGCAGTGAGAAATGCAGTGAAAAAACCCAAAACGGTTTTTATCTGGCTGGTTGTTTCTTCGGTTATTTCGGCACCTGTGAGAGTTTCAAGTTTCGCATCCGCTGGCAATGCAGCGTTAATTGTTTTTGCTAATTCTTCGTCGCTGAGTGTGCCGTCACCTTGAATCAAGATCGCATCAACAAAACCAGGCTTGAGCAAAAATTCTGAAGCGGTTGGTTGATCAAAGAGCGCAAAAGTTGCGCCACCCGGCGAGGAGATATCGCCGTAATTGGCAATGCCAACGAGGGTGAACTGACGCGTGCCTGAAAGTGCAGTAACTCGAACCGAGTCACCGATTTCATATTTGCCTTTTTCTGCCGTCTCGCGGTCGAGCATCATTTCTTTTGCACCGACTGGCAAGCGACCATCTTCGACATTCCATAATCCGGCACTGCTCAACGAGGCGATGCCACCGAATGTTGGTGGACCTTGATCTTGGCCGATCGGTTTTCCGTCTTTGGCGATAACTCGGGCGTAACTCTGCATGTCGCCAACTGCTGCACTTACACCTTTAACTTTCAAAATTGTGTCGAGCACGGCGACAGGCGACGGCGCGCGCTGTTCACCAAAACCAGTGTCGACAGAGTCGGTAGACCGAACATAGGCATCGACATCGCGAAACACATCGGTGAACAGTCGATCAAAGGTGCTATTGATCGTGTCTGAAAAAATCGTCGTTCCCGACAAAAAAGAGGTGCCGAGAATAATCGCCAGCGAAGTTAAAAAGAGCCGCCCTTTGCGGGCAATTGTCATTTTGAGCGAAAGTCGAAACATTGACTTAGTTACTCGCCCAAGTGTTTTAGAAAGTCGAGAACCTTTTCGGGTGTCGGGTCAGTCATCTCACCAGCAACGTGTCCATCGCTGAGAAACACGATTCTGTCGGCGTAACTTGCCGAAACTGCATCGTGCGTGACCATGACGATCGTCTGTTTTAAGTCTGTTACTGCGCGACGCATGAATTTTAGAATGTCGCCACCGGACTTTGAGTCAAGATTGCCCGTTGGCTCATCAGCAAAAATAATTTCAGGTCGAGTCGCGAGTGCTCGCGCGACTGCAACTCGTTGTTGCTGGCCACCCGAAAGTTCGCTGGGGCGGTGGTCAAGTCGATCGTTTAGCGAAATTGTGTCAATGACCTGTTGAATCCACGCCTTGTCGCCCTTTGACTTGCCAAGGGAGAGTGGGAGTGTGATGTTTTCATACGCATTGAGCGTCGGAATCAGATTGAAACTCTGAAAGATGAACCCAACTTTTTCGCGACGTAGTTTTGTTATTTCTTTATCGCTCAGCTTTGATAAATCAGTTTCACCGATGTAGACGCTGCCAGATGTCAACGCGTCAAGACCTGCAATGCAGTGCATCAGCGTTGACTTACCCGAGCCACTTGGGCCCATAATTGCGCTGAATTTGCCACGTTCAAAACTGACACTTACATTGTCGAGCGCGCGAACCTCGCTCTCGCCACTGCCATAAATTTTTGAGGCAGACTCGGCGCGTGCCGCAACATTTGCTAAATCTATATTTTGAGTCACTTGAGTTGTTTGGTTCACGGCGACTAATTCTATGCCGTGGTGCGAACCCTTACTTTGGCTGTGGAAGAACTCTCAGATAACTCTTGACTGTTTTCCATCCTTGTGGAAATAATTTTTTTGCGTCTTCGTCTGAGACTGCGCCACCGATGATCACATCGTCTCCGTTTTTCCAGTTTGCTGGTGTTGCAACTTTGTGTTTTGCGGTTAGTTGCAGCGAGTCAATCACACGCAAAATCTCATCAAAATTACGACCGGTCGATGCGGGGTAGGTGATTGAAAGTTTCACTTTTTTGTCTGGCCCAACCACAAAAACGCTGCGAACGGTGAGAGTGTCATTGGCGTTTGGGTGAATCATGTCGTAAAGATTGCTGACTTTGCGATCAGGGTCACCAATCATCGGAAAATTGACTGGTGTGCCTTGGGTTTCAGCAATGTCAGACTCCCACTTGTTGTGTGAATCGACTGAGTCAACCGAAAGACCAATGACTTTGACGTTGCGTTTGTCAAACTCTGGTTTGATACGAGCAACATAACCCAATTCGGTGGTGCAGACCGGAGTGAAATCTTTTGGATGACTGAAAAGCACACCCCATGAGTCGCCGAGCCATTCGTGAAAATTGATTGTGCCTTGGGTTGTTTCGGCCACAAAGTCGGGGGCTGTGTCGCCAAGTCGGATAGACATTTTTGGTACTCCTTGTTGTTGATTTTCTGGGGGTTTTACTTCGCTAATTGCCTGCGGGCAAGGATATCTGAATCCCGAGTAAATTAGTCAACTTTCACCGATTGTTCACCTTTCGGCGTTACACCCAATAGATAGGTTGAAAGTAAGTGAAAAATACTTTTAAGCCCGATTCTTTGCGGCTCACATTCAAAAAGCAGCGCCGATGGCTGTCGATTGCGATGTCTGCAATCTTGGGTTTGCAGTTCTTGCCAACACCAATCGCCGGTGCTGATGCGCCAGTTGGTGACTACATCGTTTTATTGGCCGAGAACGCAGATCTTCAAACAAAAATTTCTAAAGAAGCACGTCTTGGCAATTCGATTAGCGACGTTTATGGTGGGTCAGCGAACGGCTTTGTTGCCGAACTTGACGCAGCCGATGTTCGCCGTCTCAAATCTGACCGCGACGTTCTAATAGTTGAACTTGATCGCGTCATTCGCCTCGATGACGATTCATCGACAACTTCGACTAGCTCGTCAAGCTCAACAACTACGTCAACAACAACAGTTTCAACTACAACATCGACCACTAGCTCGAGCACCTCGACAACAACACCAGCATCAACCTCGACGACTAGCAGTTCTTCGAGTACGACAAGCAGTTCATCAAGCACAACAAGTTCGAGTTCGACCACTAGCTCGAGCACTACGTCGACTACATCCACTACGTCAACAACAGTGCCTGCATCTGATAGTTCGCAAGACCCACTTGAAGGTACTTCGATAGTCATGTTGCGACCAGACGTCGACGTTCAGGCGTTCGTCGCAGCCGAAAATGCACTAGGTGGCGAAGTGATCCAAGCTTTTACTCAAGCGATTAGTGGCTATGTCGCACTGTTAAGCGAATCTCAAATTGCACGTCTCAGCAAAGACCCCCGTGTTGCAAGTATCGAGCCGAACCAGATAATTGAAATCGAAGGTGATCAAGCCAACCCGCCGTCTTGGGGCTTAGATCGCATTGATCAGCGCGCGCGCCCGTTGAACTCGCTATACACATACAACTTTGGTGGCGCAGGTGTAACGGCATATGTAATTGACACAGGTATTCGTGCAGATCATGTCGAATTTTCTGGCCGAGTAACTTCCGGTTTTGGTGCGATCGCTGACGGTTATGGCTCAACAGACTGCAACGGACACGGCACTCACGTAGCTGGAACAATTGGTGGCTCGACAACTGGTGTTGCCAAGTCGACGAGGTTGGTGCCGATTCGTGTGCTTAATTGCCGCGGCAGTGGTGCGATGTCAAACGTCATTTCTGGTATCAATTGGGCGATCAGTGACCACGCAGCGGGCACGCCGGCAGTTGCCAACTTAAGTCTTGGTGGCAGTTTTTCTACTTCACTCAACACTGCAATTGCTAATGCCGTTGCTGACGGTATTGCAGTTGTGGTTGCTGCAGGCAACAACAATCGTCTGGCATGCAGTTATTCGCCAGCCTCGGCGCCATCGGCGATAACAGTTGGCGCAACTACTTCGGCTGATGCCCGCGCGAGTTATTCAAATTATGGTTCGTGTCTCGATATTTTTGCACCTGGTTCAAGCATCACATCGGCCTATCACACCTCGTCGACAGCGTTGCGCAGTTTGTCGGGCACGTCAATGGCGGCACCACATGTGGCTGGCGCAGCAGCTTTGTTGCTCGAAGCCGATCCAACGATGACACCGGCAGCGGTTGGCGCAAAATTAATTACATATGCAACACCCGATGTTGTGAGTTCGCAAGGTGCAGGTTCGGTGAATCTATTTCTGTACACAAAATCTGCGTGGCTAGCGCCAACGCCAATTGCGCCGAGTACACCGCGAGACCTTGTCGTTGTTGCAGGCAATGCAAGCGCCGCCCTTTCATGGCTTGCACCCACAACAGACAATGGCAGCAGTGTCACTGACTATCTGATCGAATTCTCTTCGAATTCTGGTTCAACTTGGTCGACATTCAATGACGGTGTTTCAACATCAACCAGTGCAACTGTTACTGGCCTAACTAACGCAACAACATATTCGTTCAGAGTTAAAGCAAGTAGCAGCGCAGGCACTAGCGATGCATCGAATGTTGTTTCAACTACGCCAGGTATACCTGGTGAGCCAACCTCGTTGCGACCAACTGCACTCAATCAAAGCGTGAGACTAACTTGGTCAGCCCCGGCGCTCAATGGTGGTTCAGCGGTTACCGACTACATAGTCGAATACACAACTGATGTGAACGCTGGCTACACACTGTTCGATGACGGTGTCTCTACTTCTACAACAGCAACGGTCACTGGCTTAACAAATGGCACGAGTTATTTTTTCAGAGTCAAAGCTGTCAACAGCATTGGCACAGGTCAGCCATCTGGTGTTGCTTCTGGTGCGCCGTGGGCGATTGTCGTGCCAAGTGCACCAGTTGATGTTCGAGTGACGAACATTGAACTGAATCAAATCGCTCTTAGTTGGTCAGCACCGGTTTCAGATGGTGGCAGTTCGGTTAGTGACTATTTAATTGAGTATTCCTCGAATGCTGGTTTAGTGTGGGCGACATTTGCTGACCCAACCAGCACAATTCGTTCAACGACCGTGACGGGTTTAGTAAATGCGACTTCTTATATTTTTAGGGTTAGCGCAATAAATATTTCAGGCACCGGTGCTGCATCAACTGCGACAACGGCTGTAGCTCCCGGCATTCCCTCAGCGCCATGTTGCGTTAATGACGTTTCAATTGGACCACGCAGAGTCGCAATTCAATGGGGAGCCCCGACATTTAATGGCGGCTCAGAACTAACCAACTACATCATCGAATATTCAAAAAACAATGGCACAACCTGGACAACCTGGGACGGCAACACTGGTGTCGTCGGCTGTGTTTGTGCCAATGTCGCGCGAACTGTAAGTCCGCTTGAAGATGGTGTGCCGCATATTTTTAGAGTGCGAGCAAAAAATGCAATTGGCATTGGCGAGCCGTCTGAACCATCTGAGGCTTACACCCCTTGGACGCCAGTTGTGCCCGGTGCACCGCGAACTGTCGTAGCAACTGCACGCACAGGACAAGTCGATCTCGATTGGGAAGAACCGACAACAGATGGCGGCGCACCAATCAGCGACTACACAATCCAATATTCGGTCGACTCTGGTGTGTCTTGGACAACACTTACAGATGGTGTTAGCGCATCGACGTTTTCAGTAATTCGCTCGCTGACTGCCGGCGTGAGTCACATTTTTAGAGTTTCGGCTACAAACGAAGTTGGCGCTGGCACTTGGTCAACTCAAAGTTCGCCGATCACGACGATTAGTGCTTTGGCGAATGATCCATTTTCGGGTGCTATTGCAATTACGGATGCAACCGGCAACTTAAATAGTTCGACACTCACAGCAACACGTGAAACCGGCGAACCAAATCATGGTGGATATGCACCATCGGCATCGATTTGGTACAAGTGGGTCGCTTCCGAGGCCGGCACTTTGGTGCTGACGACTAGTGGCAGCGACTTTGACACAATTCTCGGCGCATATACGGGTGCAAGTGTTAATGCGTTGACGATGATTGCAGTCAACGACGACGCACCAGGCGAAACCGGTTTATGGAGTCGTGTCTCAATAACAGTGGGTGCAGGCAAAACGTATTTCGCAGCGATCGATGGTTACAGCGGCAAAAAAGGTGCGACTCGTTTCAACTGGACATTCACCCCAGCGCCAACACCGCAAGCACCTGATGCGCCAAGAAGTGTTCGCGCAGGTGCAGGCAATGCGAGAGCGACTATCAACTGGTTGCCGCCGCTAAGCGATGGCTATTCAACAATCACCGAATACGAAGTCACATCTACGCCAGGTAGCAAGTCGTGTTCAACTACAGGTGCACTTTCTTGCGTCGTTCGTGGCCTAACGAATGGTGTTAGCTACACATTCACAGTGACGGCAACAAATGCAATTGGCACTTCAGTGCCGTCGAGTGCATCTGAGGCAATCGTGCCGTCAGCGGATAGTGACGCTGGTGTCGCAGCGTTGTCGTGGGGTCTTGACCGCATTGACCAACGCAGTCTGCCGCTCAATTCTCGCTACATCAGCAATTTCTCGGGTGCGGGTGTGAATGCATACGTCATCGATACTGGTGTTTTGTCGAGTCATAGTGAATTTGGCAGTCGCGTAGTTTCAGGTTTCAGTTCGGTTGCTGATGGGCGTGGCACTCAAGACTGCCATGGTCACGGCACGCATGTTGCTGGCACAATTGCCGGCTCAAATTATGGTGTCGCACCTTCAGCCAATGTTGTGCCTGTGCGGGTTCTTGACTGTGCAGGTTCGGGCTCGACTTCTGCAGTAATTGCGGGCATCGATTGGGTTGTCGCACATCACGAAGCTGGTGTGCCGGCGGTTGCAAACATGAGCCTTGGAGGCTCGCGTTCGGCGGCACTCGATCTTGCTGTGGCACGTGGCGTTGCTGACGGCATCGTGTTTGTTGTTGCAGCCGGAAACTCAAATGCGAATGCTTGTAATTACTCGCCAGCCGCTGAAGAGTCTGCGATAACAGTTGGTGCCTCAACTTCAACCGATACGCGAGCAAGTTATTCAAACTTTGGCTCGTGTGTCGATGTTTTTGCCCCAGGGTCAAACATCACCTCGGCGTGGTACACATCGTCTACTGCCACAAACACTATTTCTGGCACATCAATGGCTTCACCACATGTTGCGGGCGTTGCTGTGTTGGCATTGAGCGCTGATCCGACACTCTCAGTAAGTCGCGTCACGACTTGGATCACATCGACGGCGACTTCTGACGTGATCGCTGACCCAGCTGGTACTCCAAACAAAATTGTTTACTCGTTGCTTAGTTCAACACCTCCAGCTCAGGCAATCGCTTCACCGACGATCACACCTCCGTCTAGTGGCGGCGGTGGCGGTGGCGGCGGTGGCGGAGGAAGTAGTGGTGGTGGCGGCGGCGGCGGCGGAGGTGGCGGCGGCGGAGGTGGCGGTTCTGCACCGACTACGACTGTTCCTCCGACGACTGTTCCGCCAAGCACGGTTCCGCCGACGGCACCTGTTAACCAAGCGCCACCAGCGACATTGCCGTCGAATAATTCTGGCGGTTCGAACAACAACTCTGTTCGTCAGCCGAGCCTTGGTCAACCAATGCCTCCAATCGCTGAAAACACACCACGTATCTCAGCGCCAACACGCGCAGTTGGCAATGCAGTTACTTTCAGAGTTACAGCCAGACCTGGTGCAACAGTAAATGTCTATCGCAATGGCATTTTGGTCAGTAGCGTGCCGTCGTCTGCTGCATCTGCATTGAAAGTTACTGACAATCCGACGGGAGAGAATTCATATCAAGTAGTCGTTGTCGAAAAAAATGGCAAGATTTCAATTTCTGAAAAATCTACAGTTGTTACAAATACGAATTCGGGTGCGGGTAGTAACCCAGGTTCGACGAATAGTCCAATAGTTGCACCTAAAAAGTCCGCAAAAAGTAAAGCAGTCGCACCTAAAAAGTCGACTCCGCAATCAAAGGCTTCAACTGATAAAAGTTCCAAATAGTTGAATTTCGGTTTACACAACTAATCTCGGTCTTATGATCGAAACAAAACCGCCTGCGAACCTCGCAAAAACTTTGGCAGAACTAAAGCAGTCGGGATGGAAGTCGCAAAGCGTTAAAGAAGAAATCCGCAAAAACACCGTTGCGCGTATCGCAGCCGATCAGCAACTTTTTGCCGGCGTTCTGGGTTATGAAGAAACGGTTATGCCGCAACTTGAAAATGCTTTGTTGGCTGGTCACGACATTGTGTTTCTTGGTGAGCGTGGTCAAGCGAAAACTCGAATCATCAGATCGTTGGTTGATCTTTTAGACGAGTGGATGCCGATTGTCAGTGGCAGCGAAATTAACGACGACCCTTACGCGCCGGTTTCACGACAAGCGCGTGAGCTTGTCGCGAGTCATGGTGACGCAACACCAATTGATTGGGTACATCGATCTGCTCGCTACGGCGAGAAACTTGCCACGCCAGATACTTCAATTGCTGATTTGATCGGTGAAGTCGACCCGATAAAAGTTGCCGAGGGTCGTTATCTGAGCGACGAACTTACTTTGCACTATGGCCTCGTGCCACGTTGCAACCGAGGCATCTTTGCAATCAATGAACTGCCAGATCTGTCAGAGCGAATTCAAGTTGGTCTACTCAATGTGCTCGAAGAAAGAGACATTCAAATTCGTGGCTACAAAATTCGCTTGCCACTTGACATCATGCTCGTGGCATCGGCAAACCCAGATGATTACACCAACCGAGGTCGAATTATTACGCCACTAAAAGATCGTTTTGGAAGTCAGATTCGAACTCACTATCCATTAGAGATTGCTACAGAGATCGAAGTCGTACGCCAAGAGTCGCGTAACGCCAGTGTCGGCGATGTGAAAGTGCGAATTCCAAACTTTATGGAAGAAATAATTGCCACAATCAGTCATTTGGCACGGGCGAGTACAAAGATCAATCAACGAAGCGGTGTGAGCGTGCGTCTGACTACAAGCAACCAAGAGTTGATGTGCGCAAACGCAATGCGACGCGCACTTAAAGCCAAAGAAACTGAGGTGGCACCTCGAGTTTGTGATCTCGACGCATTGGCGGCTTCAACTGCTGGCAAAATTGAGATTGACGTAATCGATGATTCACGTGAGTCACAAGTTTTTGACCAACTCATACGTGGCGCCGTGCTTCAAGTTGCCAAGCAGCGAATTTCACCAGAGAACCTTCGTCTAGTTACTGAAGAATTTGTCGAGGGCAAGGTCGTGCAAACAGGTGAAGACATTGCCTCGAGCGATTATGTTGCATTACTCAAGACGATGCCTGGTTTGCGCGCGGTCGTTGCCGATTTGGTCGATGGCGACGAATCAGCAGCGGTGGTTGCTAGCGCTATTGAGTTTGTGCTCGAAGGCCTGCATCTTTCAAAGCGACTGAACAAAGACGCCAAAGCGGGTAAAGCGATTTATCGCTCAAAAACTGTTTAGATTTGCGGTTGCTTGCCGCACGTACTCGACGAGTTAATCAGCCAATTAATCAACCGAGAAATGGTTGTCGAGTCCAGATTTCGCTGGTGTCGTTGCGTTCAGCAATAACAGGGCGCCCTGAGAGAATTGAAACCTCAATTGCGTTGTTGAAACCATGCAGTTTGAGCGCGCCGTGGCGAGTTGCAGACACACCTTCTGGCAACTCTTCGATGTGTTCTGTGGGTATCAACACACCCAAATTTGCTGACTCGTCGCAAAGTCGCGCCGCCAAATTTGGCGCACTGCCGATGTAATCGTCGCCTTCAAACAGCATCGTGTCACCCGTATCGATGCCAATTCTCAGTTGTAGAGGTGCGCAGGCCGTCTCGGCTCGTCTGGCTAGCTCGAGAGCAAATGTGATGCCATCAATTTGTTCTACAGCGACAGCCATCAAACCATCGCCGAGGTATTTATCGATACGCACGCCACGTTCTGAAGCGACCGCTCGCGCGACTGCTCGAAACTCGCCAAGAAGTTTTGTTGCTCGGCGATCGCCATTTGTCTCGGTGAAGTTTGTGAAGCCAGACAAATCAACGAATATAAAGGTTCTAGGAAAGCGCATTGCGATTATCAGTCTACGGACAGTCGTACTATCGTGCGCTTATGCCAAGTCGGTTCAATTATTCGCGCTGGGACGGAACGCAGCAAGGTTTTGAATTTGACGCACAAAGTTTGATTGACGAATTGACCGATGATTTAGTTCATCACGGCGATGTAAATGCGGCGTTGCGCAGAATGATGCAGGAAGGCATGCGTAATGAGCGCGGCGAAAATTTAATGGGTCTTCGTGAAATGATGCAGAAGTTGCGTGATAAGCGCAACGAGATAAAAGATCGCGGCGATCTTGGTGGCGTCTACAAAGAAATTGCTGACGAGCTTGACGACTTGGTTGACGAAGAACGACACGCCATTGATCAAGCGCTAAAAGATGCGGTCAGGTCTGGAGACGAACGTCGAAGCGCATTGGCAAAAGAATCTGCAGAACAAAAGAACTTTCGGCTCGACATGTTGCCCGAAGATCTCGCCGGCAAGATCAGCGAGCTTGAGCATTATGACTTTCAGTCGCAGCAAGCCCAGCAGCGATTTGAGGCATTGCTAGAAAAACTTCGCAATCAGTTGATGCAGCAATATCTAGATCAGGCATCAAGTGCAGTCGAGAAGATGACGCCTGAAGAAATGCAACGCACCAAAGACATGATGGCGGCACTTAACGAAATGATCAATCGTCGCGAACGCGGCGAAGACCCCGAGTTTGAAAAGTTCATGGAGAACTTTGGTGACTTCTTTCCGGAGAATCCGCAAAGTCTGGATGAACTTCTCGAGATCATGGCAAAGCGGATGGCGAATGCTCAAGCGATGCTCAATTCGATGACGCCAGAACAGCGCGAACAGATGCGCCAACTGAGCGAAAAACTTCTTGAAGATATGGATTTGCGCTGGCAAATGACCGAGTTGGCGCAAAAGCTTCAGACCATGTTTCCGCAACAAGGATGGGGTTCGAAACAAGATTTCACAGGCGAAGACCCGATGGGGTTTGGTCAAGCAATGCGCTCGATGCAAGAACTGGGCGATCTCGATCAGCTCGATAATTTGCTGCGCAATGCATCCTCGCCGTCGGCATTAGCCGAGGCTGATTTAGATCGAGTTAGCGAACTGCTCGGCGAAGATGTCGCAAAATCTCTGCAACGTATGTCTGAGATAACAAAGAAACTCAAAGATGCGGGGCTCATTGATCAAACAGAGGGCAAGCTAGAGATGACCCCACGAGGTTTACGCAAAATCGGTGAGAAAGCGTTGCGTGATGTGTTCGGGGCACTAGATAAAGATCGTCTTGGCCAACACCAAGTAGAGCGAATAGGTGTCGGACATGAGCGAACCTACGACACCAAGCCTTATGAATATGGTGATCCTTTTCAGTTAGACCTTCAGCAGACCTTGCGCAACGCCCTAAAGCGCCAGGGTTCAGTTGTGCCAGTGCAGTTGAAAGCCGAAGATTTTGAAATTGAACAGACCGAGCATCTAACTCGGTCATCCACGGTACTGATGCTCGACCTCTCATTGTCGATGCCGATGAGAGACTATTTCTTGCCAGCAAAAAAAGTTGCTATGGCTTTGCACTCGTTAATGAGTTCGCAGTTTCCGCGCGACTTTTTGGGCATTGTCGGTTTTAGTGAGACAGCAAGAGTGTTGAAACCGCATCAACTACCCGAGGTTTCATGGGACTTTGTTTATGGCACGAACATGCAGCACGGGTTTATGTTGGCTCGTGAAATGTTGTCCCGACAGAGCGGCACAAAGCAGATAATCATGATCACCGACGGCGAGCCGACGGCTCATATTTCGCAGTCTGGAGATGTCTTTTTTAATTATCCACCCGTGCGCGAAACTATCGAGGCGACATTGCGTGAGGTAATGCGAGCGACCCGCGAAGGCATACGGATAAACACTTTTATGCTTGATGCGTCGCGCGCGCTGCAGTCGTTTATTGAGCAACTGACGGCGATAAATAAAGGTCGTGCGTTTTTCACGAGCCCAGAAAATTTAGGTGAGTATGTGCTCGTCGACTTCATCGAACATAAGCGTCAACTTTCTCGGTTGGGTGGGGTTCGGCGCGCAGGTTGAGCAGTATTTGCATTTTTTGTTAAAGTTTGGCAGAATGACACGGTTGTAGTTACACCATTGTTGGGTGCTTGTGCATCGGGCAGTGTTTATTGGGAGGGTTTCAAAATTGGAAGATCGCATGCACATACCGGTGAATAGTGAGCGTGCATGGCAAGATCAGGCAAATTGCCTCGGTGTAGACCCAGACCTTTTCTTTCCAGAACGCGGCGCCTCAACCCGTGAGGCCAAAGAAGTTTGTCGTGGCTGTGTTGTTAAAAACGACTGCCTTGAATACGCCTTAGAAAATGGCGAAAAATTCGGTATTTGGGGTGGGCTCTCAGAACGAGAACGACGTCGCCTTCGTCGTCAGCGCGCGCAGAGCAATCGCAATATCGCTAGCGCTTAAGCGCATCAATTTAGATTTTGTAGTGCGCGGTTGCGCGTCGCCAAACACCATTCGATTGTTTTTTCTTTACTCAAGTCGAGTTCAGTCCAACGCGATTTAGATATCTGAGTAAGCACTCGCGCAGGCACCAGACCAACGAGTTCGGCACGCGAAATTTCTGCTCGCTTTGCCACCTCATCGAAGACAAAATCTGGCCCCGCTACATCGGGGCTAATCAGGTTCATGCTGACCTGAATTTCGCTGCCTAATTGAAGGCCTAATGTGCGCACCTGAGGGCTTCTAATCTCACGTGCAATACGCCTGCCGTCTTCGATAGTCGAGTTTTTTAACCAGATGTTGTAGGCAACTAAAACTTGTCGTGCACCAACGCATATTGCGCCGGCTGTCGGGTGTGCTTGGTTTGGCCCAAAGTCTGGGGTTAAGTCAATAAATGCTCGCTTGCGAATTTCGGGCAAGTCACGCTCCGGTCCGTAAACAAAACTCGGTATTTTTAATTCACTTGCTGCAAATTCGGCGAATTCGTTTCGTGCCTGAATCGCTTGTTCAATCGTTGAATTTTCAAGCGGAACGAATGGAACAACATCAATGATGCCTATTCGTGGATGCACACCAACGTGCTGACGAAGGTCAAACTGCACAGCACTCAACTCTGTGAGTTGTCGTGCCGCTTTTGTAGTAGCGAGCGTAAACACACTTCGGTGATGGTGATAGTCGCTGTGAATATCGAGCACATCATGGCCAATCTGGCTACGAATCTTTTCAATGGCGTCTAGACGCCGTCCTTCGCTGATGTTGATTACGCACTCAAGCACCTATATTGCTTAGCGCATTTTTAGGTGGCAATGCTAGAGTTGTCGTATGTTCAACGGCCCTGAAATCTGGATCATCATCTTGCTTGTTGTAGTTCTTTTCGGCGGATCACGTCTTCCAAAAATCGCTCGCAACCTCGGCAAAGCTCAAAGCGAACTTAAAAAAGGTCTCGCCGAAGGTGTTGCTGAGTCAAAAAAGGACGAAACTCCAAAAACCGACTCCAACTAGTTTTGGCGTCACGGCAGATTGTCTGCCGACTATTTGAGTGCGAGTACTTTTACTTTCGTCGCAAGCACATCAGCGAGCAGGTTTCTTCGCTCATTGGCTGCATAAAGATTTAGTTCGATATCTGCCTTGGCAGATGCCTTAGCAAAAATCAGAAATTGTTCATCTTCGGCGCGAACCGTCACTGATTTGACTCGTCCGTCTTGAGTTCGATCTAGACCAATAGCAATTCGCAAGATTGCCGCAAGTGATGTCACTAGCTTTTGGTCGGCTTCGCTGAGTTGCGCAAATTCTGCGTGCGACTGTTTAGGTGCGCTCTTGCGGTGGTAGCGCGCGATGACTGCGATCAACTCGATCTCGCGATCGGTGAGACCAACAAGTTCTGAATTTCGAATTACATAATAAGAATGAAGGTGGTGTTTCGAGTGCGAAACGACCACACCGACGTTTGCGAGTAAAGCCGCGGCCTCAAGGTATCTACGCGAAGCCTGAGGGAGGGCCAACTTCTTTTGCAAGCAATCAAATAGTGAGAGGGCTATTTTTGCGACATACGCCGAATGCTCGGGGCGATCATCGCAACGGTCAGCAAGTTGTTTGACGCTGAGCAGTGCTGGGTCTATGTCTTCAGGGTTGTTGAGTAGTTTTTCGCGAGCAAGAGTGTCAAAAAGGACGCCTTCTCGCAATGCATAGTCAGAGTAGGTGAACTTAGCTACATCAAATGACAGTGCGATACCTTCTAAAATCACGGCTCCAGCCAGAATGATGTCAGCACGCGATGAGTCGAGGCCAAAGATCTGCGCTCGCTCTTTGACGGTCGGGGCGTCTGCCAATAAATCCAGCATCTTCGTCACATCTTTAGCGCTGAATTCGTAACGGTTGAACGATTTCGGTTCTGGTTCGTTGTTGAGCTTTCGAATCAGTTTGGCAACTGCTTCGACCGAACCTGATGAGCCGACGGCAATTTCGAAGCCGAGTTCGAGAACTTCTGGCTTGATAGTCGCCAGCATTGATCGCACGAACTTTCGACAACTGCTGAGAGCACTTGGGTGAAGTGCATCTGTACTGAAAAATCTGTCGGTTAGACGAACTGCGCCAAGTTTAAAACTGCGAGCCAGCAATATTTCATCACCCGCAGCGACCACCAACTCTGTAGAGCCACCACCGATATCGCATAGCAACATTGGTTGTTCGCCAACAGCGACTGCATATCTGGCGCCAAGGTGAATGAGTCGTGCTTCTTCGACGCCTGAAATCACTTCGACTTCAATATCGGCTTCTTTGCGCGCACGCTTTATAAATTCGTTGCGATTTTTGGCCTCTCGAACTGCGCTTGTTGCAACAGCGCGCAGTTTTGCACCGTGCACATCGGCGACGGCTCGCATTCGTTTCAACGAAGCGATTCCTCGCTCGATTGCTTCTGGTTCGAGTTGCTTCATGTCGCCGGCACCGTGGCCAAGTCGAATTACTTCTTTTTCGCTGGTAATCACTTCAAAGCCTGTTTCGACTGGCTTGGCTACGACTAAGTGAAAACTGTTTGTCCCAATATCAAGTGCGGCAATAACTGCTTCTGATTCTGAGCCCACAAATGCACATCTTAGAACGCGATGGTTCGACGGTAGGATTTAACGACTAATCGAAGGAGACGTCATGACTAATTACGCAGAAGCAACAACTTTGAACGAGCCACCGCGTGGTCATGCGCGTATCGTTTATCTCGGCCCAGCGTCACCTCATTGGGAGGTCTACGGCGACTACGGCGACCAAAACATGCTTGAAGAGTTTCGCGCACGCACTCTCGCGCGACTCATTCTTTTGCCGCGCAACGACCCACAATTTCGTCGCAATCAAGAGCGAGTCAATAAAGACGCCGAGCGCGAGCGCATCAGCATCGAATGGGAGCTCGGGTATGCAAATGCTGCCGAAGCCCCTGCTGCGGCTCCAGCGGCAACACCTGCCGAATAGGCGCGATTTTCAATCTGCATTTTTATGCGACCAAAAATGTCGCTGAAGTGAAGTTCAAGTGACATTTTGGCGAAATCGCTTTTTGACGAACGTACGGGAACAAACAGATTCGTACGATGAAAGTCAGGTGCAGAACTACATCAATCGCGAATTGAGTTGGCTCGACTTTAACGATCGTGTTCTAACTCTGGCAGGCGACGAAAAAGTTCCGCTGCTAGAGCGCTGTCGCTATTTGGCAATTTGTTCGTCAAATCTTGATGAGTTTTATCAAATCAGAGTTGCTGCGCTTAAAGATCAAATCGCCGGTGAAGTTCATACGCCAACAGCAGACGGAATGACACCGCAAGAACAACTGACTGAAATTACAAAACGAACCCAAGACTTTGTCAATAGGCAACACAAGGTCTGGGCAGATGAGTTGTTACCAAGACTCAAGAAATCCGATGTCTTGGTCGTCAAGTGGGCAGAACTGGGCGAGAGCGAACGAACAAAACTTTCAGACGACTTTGATCGCAGAATATTTCCAGTTTTGACACCCTTGGTTGTCGACCCGGCTCACCCGTTTCCTTACATTTCAAATCTTGCACTTAACTTGGCGGTCGTTGCCCGTGATCCACAATCAGGAGAGCAGCGATTTGCAAGGCTGAAAATTCCGAAGAACATCTCTCGTTTTATGAAGGTAGGCAGCGGCAACAAATTTGTCCTGCTTGAAGAAGTTGTTTCGGCTAATTTGCCGCGGCTGTTTCAGGGCATGGTCATCGAGCAGTGTTTTGTCTTTCGAGTTACGCGCAATGCCGACCTTTCTCTTGACGATGAAGATGCCGAAGACCTGTTAGCAGCCGTAGAAATGGAACTACGTCGTCGTCGTTTTGGTCGTGCCGTTCGACTTGAAATACCAATGGGCACTGCTCAAGAAACAGTTGACTTGATGTGCGAAGAACTCGAACTAGACGCCGAAGACATCACGTACCACACAGACCTAATCGAAATGAATGCTTTAAATCAATTGGCGTCACTTGATTTACCCACTTTGAGATTTAAGCCCTGGCCGCCGCTTACTGCAGGCAGGTTATTGGCTGCCGAATTTAATGGTCACAGTATTTTTCAGGTCATTCGCGAGAGACAATTGTTGGTACACCATCCTCACGAGTCGTTTGCCTCTTCGGTTGAGTCGTTCGTGGCACAAGCTGCAAGTGACCCAAAGGTTCATTCAATAAAAATGACTCTTTATCGAACCTCAGGTGACTCGGCGATCGCCAAACATCTAGTGCGTGCCGCCGAATCAGGCAAGCAAGTTGCTGTTGTTCTTGAGATTAAGGCGCGCTTTGACGAAGCGCGAAATATTGCGTGGGCCAAAGAACTTGAGTTTGCGGGTGTCCACGTTACTTATGGCATCGTCGGCTTAAAGACGCACTCAAAGTGCATCTTGGTGGTTCGCGAAGACAGCGACCAGATGAGACGATATGTGCACATCGGCACCGGAAATTACAACTCGGTGACTGCAAGGGTTTATGAAGATATTGGTTTTTTCACCTGTGAAGAACAAATTGGCTCGGACGCAACAGAACTTTTCAACTATTTAACTGGGTATGCCAAAGAGCCAGATTATTTGCGATTGTTTGTCGCGCCACATCAACTTCGTCCACGAATTCTCGAGCTGATTCATCGCGAGGCATCATTCAAGGACAAAGGACAGATAACACTCAAACTGAATTCGATATCTGACCCGTCAATAATTGATGCGCTCTATGCAGCGAGCAATGCTGGCGTGAAGATAGACCTAATTGTTCGAGGCATATGTTGTTTGCGCGCCGGGGTGCCGGGCATGTCCGAGAACATTCGAGTTCGGTCAATACTTGGTCGATACCTTGAGCACTCACGTATATATAGGTTCGAGCACGGGCTAGAAGATGAGTCTCCGTTGCACTTGATTGGTTCAGCAGATTTGATGGGGCGCAATCTTGACGGACGAGTTGAGGTGTTAGTACCCCTCACGCACCCAAAACATCGTGCATGGCTAGATAAAGTTCTAAGTTTTTTGACTGCAGAAGATGTCGTTCACTTCAAACTTGGTAGCGACGATAAGTGGGTTGAACATAATTCGGGTGCCGAATTCGGAGACGCTCAACAACGTTTGCACGAGTGGGTTGTTGCGACTCAAGTTCGCTGACCTAAAAATCTGTTCACCGTCGCGTCACTCGTTTGACAACTAAAGTTCACTTTTGACGGGCTACCGTTAAGGGCAGTCGTAGTTTGTAGTCGAGTAGGGAAAGGTGCCAGAAATGGACGAAATTCGCAAGAATTTTCATAATGACCTTGAGTCTGTGCGTGCCGAAGTTATTCGACTTGGCGCATCTTTGACCGAGTCAATTCCTCGCGCTACAGCGGTTTTGCTGAGTGGCGACCTTGAAGGCGCCGACTACTTAGTTCAAGCCGACGACGAGTTTGACGGTCGAAGTGCCGAACTTGAGGTTTCGTGTTTTGAAATTTTGGCATTGCAGGCTCCGGTTGCCGCTGACTTACGGCAAATAGTTGCAATCATCAAAATTGCCGGAGAACTCGAGCGTTCGGCAGATCTTGTTGTCAATATTTGCAAGGCAGCGCGTCGTATATATGGTCACGATATTGATCCGATGTTGCGCGGCGTGATTTCAAAAATGAGCGAGCAGGCACAAAAGCTGTTTGCTGCGACCATGGAGGCTTTTGAAGAGAGCGATTCTGCGAAAGCATCGGCAATCGACGATATGGACTCATACCTCGACAGTTTGCATCGTCAATTTATTCAGCAAATTTTTGAGTCTCATTCAAAGTCAAAGATTGACCTGCAGGTCGCCGTTCAACTTGCAGTAGTCGCGCGTTTCTATGAGCGCATTGGCGACCATGCCGTAAACGTGAGCGAGAGAACACGATTCATCGTCTCAGGTTGGGTGCGTGAGCGTGGTGGCATCGATCGCTATAAGGCTCGCGTCGGCGATCGAACAGGTGAGATTTTTATTCCACGAACCGAAAGTTAAGTTCAGAGACCCCTTGTGGACTTGATTTTTTTCTTGTCTGGCGCATCAGTAACTGCAGTATTCGCATATTTGATCTCGAAGCGCTCGTCAAAAAACTTGAGTGCGGCAATTAGAAGCGATTCGAAAGTAAATACAACCCGCTCTGAAGATCAGCTCGAGAATTTGGTTGAAGCTCTTGATCTATTGCCGATAGGCGTTGTAATCGTCGATTCAAAAACTGGACGCAGATTGCGCAATAACGCAGCAGCTGCGATGACTGGTGTGCGATATGTAGATATTTTGGTCGATCAGGCAGTCGACGAAATGCTTGAAACAATATTGGCGACAAAGTCAAGTGAGCGCATTCTTGAGGCTGTGGCTGGCACGACTCGCTATTTCAAGATTCGCGGTCAAGCAATCGACCAACAAAAAGCAATTGTGACTATTGAAGACATCACTGAAAAATCAAGAATCGATACTGTGCAGACAGACTTTGTTGCCAACTTAAGCCATGAGCTCAAGACACCAATTGGCGCCGTCGCGGCACTTGCAGACTCGCTAAATGGAGAGACAGAAACCGAAGTTGTGTGGCGACTTGCCGAGCGAATTGTCACTGAATCTCACCGAATGTCGCGCATTGTCGATGACCTATTAGATCTATCGAGAGTTGAATTCGGCGGAACCGAAGAGTGGTCCGAAGTCGATCTTGGCTCAGTTCTAGTTGAGGTTGTTGGCACCAACCAACATGCGGCCAAGCGTCAAGGTTTGGGTTTGTCACTAACTGGATCGGCAGAACTGTTGGTGCGGGGCGATCGAGCCCAACTAGTTTCGGTATTTTCAAATCTCGTCGATAATGCGATCAAATACAGCGAGGCCGGTGGCGTAGTTCTGGTCGAAGGAATGAATCAAGGTGATGAAGTCGTAGTGACCGTTACTGATCACGGCATTGGTATCGCCGAGCGTGACCAGAAGCGAATTTTTGAGCGTTTCTATCGAGTTGACAAAGCGCGAAGTCGGGCGACAGGTGGCACCGGTTTGGGTTTGTCGATCGTGCGACACATTGTTCTAGAACATGGCGGATCAATAGATGTGCGGTCCGAAGAAGGCATTGGCTCAACTTTTATGGTTCGTTTACCGCGCGTGATGCAACAAACCAAAGAAACAGTTTCGGGCGAAACAAGAGCAATGGCGTGAGCGTGAATAATTCACTTCCTACGATTTTGGTAGTTGACGACGAAGAATCATTCATTGAGGCACTTCAAGTTGGTTTAAAGCGCGAAGGTTTTCGAATTGAAGTAGCCCGCGATGGCGCAGAAGCACTAGCAGTTTTTGATGCTGTCAAACCAGACGCTGTTCTTTTGGATGTGATGCTTCCGAAAGTAAGTGGCACAGATGTTTGTCGCGAGATTCGCAAGAAAAGTTCAGTTCCGATCATTATGGTTTCAGCGAAAGGTGCAGAAATTGATACTGTCGTCGGGCTCGAAGTCGGCGCGGATGACTACATCGTTAAGCCATACCGACTTCGTGAACTTGTTGCGAGATTGCGCGCCGCACTTCGTCGAGGTGAGTTGTCGAAATCTGACAGCGACTTGACAGGTGTCGGCACTGTCGCCATCGGCGCAGTTTCAATCGATCCTGAACAACACATTGTCACGATTCGTGGAGAAATTACAAAGTTGCCGCTTAAAGAGTTCGAGTTGCTTTATATGTTGATGGCAAATGCTGGCCGTGTGATGACAAGAGAGACACTTATCGATCGGGTTTGGGGCACTGACTATTTCGGCGACACCAAAACACTTGATGTTCACATCAAAAGGTTGCGTGCAAAGATTGAAAAAGATCCCGCTGATCCGCAGTTGGTCGTGACCATCCGTGGGCTTGGCTATAAATACGAGAAAATAGGCGTATAGCTCTTTCAAAGTCAGGCCTTGCTCCGGCGTCACCGTTGCGGCGTCTCGGTCGTGTGCATTCGCTCATTGCATGCGGTGAGGCGGCGTTTGCAATTGCGTTAGCGGACTCGCTGTTCTTATCGATTAGCCCAGATGCCGCTCGAAGTCGCGTGCTGTTGTTTTTGGCGATGAGTCTGGCACCATTTGCAATCGTCGCACCGTTTATTGGACCAGTCATCGACAGAATTCCGGGTGGCAGACGAATAACTGTTTTCATAGTCGCGCTTTTACGTTGCGTAACCGTGGTCTTGATGATTACTCGACTTGATTCGAATTCGCTTTTTGCTTTGGCATTTGTCTCTCTTGTGTTAGCGCGCACCTACAGCGTTAGTAAAACCGCAATAGTGCCGACGCTCGTGAAGAATGATGATGAGTTGGTTTCTGCGAACTCAAAGCTGGGTTTGCTATCGGGTGTAATGGGTTTCGCGGCAGCCGTTCCTGCAGGTTTGCTGCAATTGGTCGATTCAAGAGCAACACTTGTGATGTCAGCGGCGATGTTTGGTCTTGCTGGACTTGCAAGTTTGCGGTTGCCTCGTCATGTTGCAACAACGCCGAACGAAGCCGAGAAAATAGAAATCGAAGAGTTGCGAGGTTTGCAAGTTCGAAGAATCGCTTTTTCGATGATGCTTCTGCGTGGGATGATTGGTTTTTTATTCTTTCACGTTGCCTTCTGGTTGCGTGATGAGCGAGCGGGCACAGCGTGGTTTGGGCTAGCACTTGGTTTGTCTTCGCTGGCAATAATGATCGGCAATTTGATTGCGCCTTTTTTACGACGTCAAATGTCTGAACGGGCGATGATGCTGTTTGCTTTTTTGGTCATTGGGTTAATTGGTATTTACGCCGGAGTTGTTGGGGGAATCACTGCTGGAATTATTTTGATTTCTGTAACGAATGGAATGGGTTCAATAGGACGACTTGCGTTTGAATCGGTTGTGCAGCGCGAAGCGCCAGATGCGAATCGAGCACGCGCGTTTGTTCGTTTCGAAACTTTGAATCAACTCGCGTGGGTGGGCTTAGGTCTTGTTGCCGTGATTCTGAATTTGCCCGGAGCAATTGGCTTTGCTGTCGTCGGAGTTGTTTGCCTGACTGGGTCGGTTTACTTTTTCGTAAAACGGTCGCGTTAAAGATTTATACGTTCGATCCACAAGCCAGGGGCGGCTATTTCGTTTGGTGTGGGCAGATTTCCGTCGCGAGTCCAAAGGCGCGTCAGCCCAGTTTCGCCTGCCCGTTCGATGACGCCGGCGATAAATTTTTCGCCACGATCGACTTGATCATCGGTTAAATAGATGCCAAAAAGTTGCTCAACATACTGATCTTGAGAACTTGACTCGACTCTCCTTCGTCGAAAAGCCTCAGAAATTTGAGCACCATTCCCAAGAATTCGGTTGGCGACAGTGTCTACAACATGATCGACGTAGCAAATTATTACGCAAATTATTGCGTCAAGTTTTGGGGCTAATGCTTGTTGTTTTGCTGAACGTTCATTGCCGAGCAGAAGAGTTGGGTCTCCCAAGAGTTTTTGCATCATTGCCGCTGGGTCAGTATCGGTGACATCAATATTGGTGAGGCGTTGTCCGAGTGCGTTTGGATTTGGATGAAAGCCTGCAACGTGTTGCTTAACCAGGTTGGTAACGGCATCACGCACAAAGTTGATGCGAAAGAGTGCGTGAAATGTCAACTCTTGAATCAACAGCCACATTTGCATGTCGTCAACTTTGATGCTCCAGTCTTTTGCGAACTCTTCGCTGTTGCGTGCGACAAATAGAAGTTGCGACTTGGGCTCGCGTGGAAGTGGCAAGTCGTACTGACCAAATGTTCGAAGTGAGAGTTGCCCGATCATTGAACCGACCGACATACCGAGCATTGCTGGCGCCATCATCTTTGTGAGGTTCGACATCATCGCATCCATGCCGTTTGACTCAAGTTCGAGACTCTCTGCGCTATTGGTTGATGCTGAATTGCCTGTGAAGTCCGAAAAGTAAAATTTGAATGCCTCAATTGTGTGGTGTACCCAAGTTGAGCGCGTCACCACGTCAATTGCAGGAGGCTGAGTCGTATCGCTTGTTGATAACCCGGTTACATCTCGAACATGCAAATCGGCGACAGAAGCGAGTTGGTGAATTGCGATTCGAGAGGTGGGTTCAACATTTGGCTCGGCATTTGAGTTTGTCGCGGTCATCATTGCAAATTGTCGCGCCATATCCCATTGCACTGGGCCGGCACTCGACATCGCTTTGGCAATTTGCTCAAAAAATGGAATCCCCGATGCTGAGAAGTCATTGGGATCTTGAGGCATAAACAGATGATAGGCAGACCAAAATTGAATTCATCAGTTCTTGAACAGTGGCGAATGGCTCAGTTCGCAGGCAGAGATACACTTATTTCGATGTCATCATCGCACAACAAAGTTGAAGTCGACACTCGACTTGAGTTGACGAGTGAAGTTCTTGATGTCGGCTCTGTTTACAATTGGGCGGCTATCGAATCGTGCGGTGCAGTCGTAGTTTTTTCAGGAATTGTGCGTGACAACGCTGAAGGTCGCACCGATGTTAAGTCGCTTACTTACGAGGCTTACGAAGATCAAGTCGTGCCAAAGCTTGAGATAATCGCCAATGAGATGCGCTTGCGATGGAGTGATCTTGGGCGAATCGCTCTGATTCACCGTGTGGGCAAACTAGAACTGACCGAGTCGTCTGTTTTGGTTGTCGTTTCGTCACCACATCGACCTGAGGCGTTTGCCGCAGCAAGATATGCGATCGATGCTTTAAAAATTAGCGTGCCAATTTGGAAACAAGAACACTGGAAAGACGGAAGTGATTGGGGCACGAATAGCCACGAAATTTCTGATGCTCGCAAAGTGAAGAGTTCAACGTTGTGATTATTTTTGCCGTATCAACACTTGCGGTATTTTTCGCCGCCGTTTCGATCGTTTCAGGTGTGAGCTTGGCGCTGTTAGTGCTAACTCAAGATCGGTCAAGTTCGTCTAACGAGGGCATGGCTGCGTTTCATCGACACCTTGATGCTCTGTCAGATGAGTCGCGCGAGCACCTGCGAAGTCAGTTGCGAGAAGCCAAACAGCGACAGACGAGGGGCTAGTCAATGGCACGCGACCTTGCAATCGATCTTGGTACCGCAAACACACTTGTTTATATGCAGGGTCGGGGCATCGTTATCAACGAACCATCTGTAATCGCGGTGAATCGACGAAGTGGCGAAGTCTTAGCAACCGGCGAAGAGGCCTGGCAGATGATTGGTCGTACGCCTGGTTACATCGTTGCTGTGCGACCACTTCGAGGCGGAGCGATCACCGACTTCGAAGTCACAGAAAAAATGATTCGGTTGTTGTTGCAACGTGCTGGTGTATCTAAGTTTTCGCGACCGAAAGTTTTGATCTGTGTACCTTCGGCGATCACCGAAGTAGAACGACGTGCAGTCACCGACGCAACGCGTCGAGCGGGTGCGGCAGACGCACAGTTGTTAGAGCAACCAGTTGCGGCTGCCATTGGTGCAAATCTGCCAATTGACGAACCTGTCGGCAACATGGTGATTGATATTGGAGGTGGCACAACAGAGACAGCAGTGATAAGTCTTGGTGGCATCGTCGCTCTTGAGGCAGTGCGAGTCGGCAGTTTTGATATTGACACCGAGATTCAGTCGTTTGTGCGCCGCAAGCATGGCATTGCAATCGGCGAGCGCACCGCAGAAGAGATTAAGAAGTCGATTGGCAGTGCGATGCCGATGCCTGGTGACTCAGAGGCCGAAGTTCGTGGCCGTGATCTTGTAACTGGTTTGCCGAAGACAGTTATCTTGACATCAAAAGAAATTCGGGAAGCGATTGATCCGGTGGTGTCTCAAATGGTTGATTCTGTCGTGCGATGTCTTGGTGTTGCGCCACCTGAGTTGTCGCAAGACTTTCTCAAGCGCGGAATGTATTTGGTCGGCGGAGGTTCGCTGTTGCGCGGTATGGCTGAGCGAATTTCAAACGAAACTCGTGTGCCGGTAAATATGTCAAACGAGCCGCTCGAAGCAGTTGTGCTTGGTGCTGGCCATTGCATCGAAAACTATGCAGCCTTGCGTGGCTTGTTTATGGACTCTCGTCGCTAAAACTTATTGTTCAACGAGACGCGTTAGTCCTTCTTGAACGACAGTGACCACTAGTTCGCCGTTTGGCGAAAAAATATAACCACTGGCGATACCGCGGGCGTTTGAAGTTGAGATTGCAGTTTGATCGTAAAGAAGCCAGTCGTCTGCTCTAAATGGCCGATGAAACCACATCACATGGTCGAGGCTTGCCATTTGAATGTTTTGTTCTGTCCATGATCGTCCGTGTGGAAGCAGGGTCGTGTCAAGTAACGACATATCGCTGGCATAAGTAACAATGCACGCATGGAGCACCGGGTCGTCAGGAAGTTTTCCGTCGGCGCGCATCCAAAGTTTTTGCCCTGGGCTCTTGAGATTTTTTCGGGTTAGTGGGTCGGCATCGATATAACGCAAGTCAATTGGTCTTGGACGCGTGAACCATTCTCCAATTTGTTCTTTGAATGGCTCCATACGGGTTTTGAAGTCTGGCAGTGTTTCTGGACGAGGCAGATCTTTGGGCATTTCGATGAAGTGGTCGAGTCCTGGTTCGGAAATTTGGAAACTGGCTTGCAGATTAAAAATCGCCTTTCCGTGCTGAATTGCGATCACACGGCGAGTCGTAAAACTCTTGCCGTCACGGATGCGGTCAACTTCGTAGAGAATCGGAATTGTTGGGTCGCCTGGTCTTAGAAAGTAGGCGTGAAGCGAATGAACATGTCGTGACTTGTCGTCGACTGTTCGCGCGGCTGCAACAAGTGCTTGACCGGCGACTTGTCCACCAAAAACTCGTTGACGGTTTTCTTGTGGTGAGACGCCCCGAAAAATGTTTACTTCAATAATTTCAAGATCTAAGAGAGCCACAAGATCATCAAGCGCAGATTGCATAGTTCTATTCTTGCATCTATACGCCGTAGAACTTGATTAATTCTTAACGCAGATAAGATTTAGCGAGTGACGATCGTCTGGAATGCTCAACGCGTCAGCGAGGGTCTAGACGAAATTGGCTCTGCTCGAGCATCGGTATTAGCAAATGTCAAGCAGTTGTTAGATGAATATCACGGCGTCAGTTATTCAGCGCGTTATTACGACATAATTCTTGGCGACTGGGTTGAGCGTTTTTTGCATCTTGTTTATGTAGCAACGCAACAATATGCACATGGTGTAAACAGCGGACAGGATCAAACTGAGGTAAATACTTCAATTACGATTTTGCCGGCGAGTGACACCGCCGAATTTTTCGCCGCGCATCAAACTCTGCCAAATCAAATGTTGGCAGTTTTGAGATGTCTTTCATTTTCGAGTGTTGATGCGGTAAAGATTTCAGATACTGATATCGAAGTTAAAAACTCAGCGATGCTGAGTAGGCGCAACAAAATTTATGCAGTTCTGTTGAAATTTGCCTCAATTGGCAGTAATCCAAAGGTGCTATTTGTCAAACCATTTTCAGGCAGTACGCCTAGCCCATGGGTTTCGGCGATGTTTTCGTGGCGAAAGTGGGCGAAACAAGACGATTTAGATTTTTCGCTTGTTGTTCAAACAAAAGTTGATTCGCAGTGGCGCCATCAGCACCTCGCCAATGTTTCAGGAGGAACAAATTTGGCAGAAACAGCGAACGCTGTGCTTTCGGCATTTATCCCAGTTTGTGCGCTCGAGGGTTTCGCTGAGTTCAAAGCAAAAGTAAAAAGTGCAAGGCCAAAACGATTTGCGCACGTTTACTCTGCTCAGTCTTTATGGACTCACTTTGCGTTCAAAGTTCTCATAGCTGATTGGTGCGAACAAGGAACAAAGCTGCACTATCACCAGCACGGTGGTTGGTACGGTCTGGACGAAACTCATGTTGGTGAGATCTACGAATCGCGCGTCTCAGATTTTTACTACACATGGGGCTGGAACCGAGGCAACACCAACACAAGAGCATTGCCACCCGTTACCTCAAGTCTTCAAGTGCAAGAGCAGCTTTTTGACTCATTGATCTGCTTTGATCAGCCTCAGCAGATCTATCGACTGCAGTATTTTCCGTTGCCGGGCACTTTGCAGACCATGTATGACCAAACTGCTGACTTCGTTCGCACGCGAGAAAGTGTCACAGAGTTGCGTATTCGACTGTTTCCTGGTGAATATGGTGCTCAGCAGAAAAATGCAATTTTAAGAGCGAATAGCAGTGCAATTTTTGATAATTCTCAGAATATTTTCTCGCAATATTCGAGTAGTCGAATTGTTTTTCATAATTATTTGGGCACTTCGTGGCTTGAAACACTCGGCAATAATATTCCGACCATTTGTTTCTATGACGTTGATGCATATCGTTTTAGATCAGATGCAAAGCCGCTGCTTGAAGACTTAGTCAAAGTTGGTGTTCTACACATCTCTGGTCTAAGTGCAGCCGAAAAGGCAAATGCTGTTGAGGGTGATGTTGATTCTTGGTGGCTTAGCGAGGAAGTTCAGATCGCACGTCGAAATTTTATATTGCAGTTTGCAAATTTCTCGACAGACTGGAAACAAATCTGGCAAAAATACTTTTTGGATGCAATCAAAGTAAGTGAATCGGCGTGAAGAAAATTGATATTGCTTTGAAAGCAGTTGCGCTTGCGACTAAAGGATTCATGCCTGAAGATGAAGGCGATGCTTTGTACGCTGCCGCCTGTTTGGCGTGTGATGAGCTGCCGGGACTGCCGATGGTTGAAGTCGGAACTTATTGTGGGCGTTCGACGGTTTGGTTAGGTGCAGCCGCAAAAAACAAAAAAACAGTTTTGTTTACGGTTGACCACCACTCAGGCAGTGAAGAAAACCAACAAGGTTGGGAGTGGTTCGATGAATCTTTGGTTGATGCTCAAACCCGTCGCCTAAATACTCTGCCGACATTTATTCAAACTATGAAACAGGCTCAACTCGGCGACGTAGTCGTGCCAATTATTGCTGAGTCGCAATTGGCAAGTCGCCAATTTGCTTTTGAAATTGCTTTTTGTTTTATTGATGGCGGCCACGGCAAATTGCCGACGCAAATTGATTATGCAGGGTGGGTTCCGAAAGTTGCGAAATCGGGATATCTAGCAATTCACGATGTTTTTGTTGACCCACGCGACGGTGGACAAGCGCCGCACGACTTTATTTACCGACCCGCGCTTGAGTCCGGCAAATTCGTAGAAGTTTTGTCTGCAGGCTCTTTGCGCGTATTACAAAGAAAAAATTAGAAAACTAAATTTATTTAGATTTCAATCGTCTCGTCGTATTTAAAGATTCGAGACCCTGACGAAATTGAGTAGAGCGAATCTGCTGCCAAGATGATCGCTGCACCCGTGTAGGCAGAAGTTTCGTTCGCTGGAAACACGATTTTGTCTGGGTAAACCAAGCCGGTCAAGTAAGAGCCGTCTTGCGTGCGGTGATGTGAAGTCGTGTTCAATAAGAATTGAGCGGTATCGATATCACCGATGGCCGAATATGCCATCGAGCATTCGGCAGTCTCTGAGGCAGTTATCCAAGGTTCGTCGCTAACGCAACGCACACCATGGTCTTGCATTACAAAAGTTTCAAATTGCTCTTCAAGTCGAGATTTTGCCGCTGCGCCAGTTAGCGAGCCACTCAAAACTGGGTAGTACCAGTCCATTGCCCAGCGATCTTTTGGTTCAAAAACCTTCGGTGTGTTGCGAATTGCGTAGTCAATTTTTGCTGCCGCTTCGTACCATTCGGGTTTTGGCGTTTTGAGGATGTCGGCAACGCTTGCCGCGCAGATCAGTGCATGTCGTATTGATGAACAGCCTGTTAGTAGCGCGTAGTCCCAAGGTTTGTCGTCTTCTTCGCGTGCCCAAAGAATTGTTCCGTTTGCTAGTCGCATTCGCAGAACCCAATTCATTGCGTTTTCGAGCATTGGCCAAAACTCTTCGAGGGCTTCAATGTCGTGGTTGCAAAGCCAGTGATGCCAGAGTCCGGTACCGACGTACGCGCAAACATTGCTGTCGAGTTTGAAGTCTTTTACGCTTTCGTCAAAGTTGTAGTAGTTCGACCAAGCGCCATCTGCGCGTTGCGTATTTTTGAGCCATCTATACGCAAGGTAGGCATTTTCGTGCAGGCCCATTACGTCGAGAGCCATCGCAGTTTCGACATGATTCCATGGGTCGCAATGCCCATTTTCAAACCAGGGGATCATTCCTGATTTGTGTTGCAGGTTTGCTATCGAATTTGCAGTTTGCAAAAGTTGCGAATGAGTCAGAACTCGTTTTGTCGCCAAAGATTTTTGCTGCAGGTTCATGATTTTGTCCCAACGAGTGAACTCTTTGGCTTTGTTGCGTAAACGACATAGCTCTTGCCGATTACCGGACTCAACGCTTTGTCGAGAGCGCGAGTGATGGTTGGCGCTGAGATTATGTCCCACTCGAGAAATTTTTTGTACATTGCGACGGCTTTGTGATCTTCGCGCTGTGGACCAACAGCGCAGCGCAACCACCAATATGGTGAGTGAAGTCCGTGCGCTTTGTGTGTTGCGTCAACAGTAAGACCCGCTTGCGAAATTTTTGATCGCAATTCGCTTCCGCGGTAGATACGAACATGACCGCCTTCGACAAACGGTGCGTGATATTCATCTGATAACGCCCAGTTAATTTTTTCTGGAAACCAAGAAGGCACTGTCGCAGCGAGGGTGCCTCCAGGTCGAAGTACTCGAACAAATTCGTTGATCGCAGAAGTGTCGTCATGAATGTGTTCGAGAACCTCTGATGTGACGATGCAGTCAAACGTTGAGTCGTCGAACGGCAGGCGAGTTGCATCGCCTCGCACCACGCCGGTGAACGACTCGGCTTTTAGTTCACCCGCTTCGTACATTGCGGCAAATGTTGCGCGTGTGCTCTTTACTTCTTGTTCTGCGTAGTCAAGGGCGACGACTTTTGCCCCACGACGTGCGGCTTCAAAAGCGTGTCGCCCAAAACCCGTGCCGGCGTCAAGAAAGAGGTCACCAGGCTTTAAGTTGAGGCGATCAAATCTGATTGTCAGCATTATTTACCGTCTCGTTTTGCAAGCTTGGCTATGTTGTGCGGCATCGAGAGCACTTCACGATATTGGTCGACTGTTAGCTGAGCACAGTGACGCCAACTCCAGCGTTCGGCAACACGTTGTCGACCAGCGAGGCCAATTTTTTCACGCAATACTTTGTCGTCGAGACCACGAAGAATTGCTGCGGCTAAAGCGTCGGCATCGGCTGGCGGGCACGAAAGAACTGTTTCGCCATCGCGACCGGTAACTTCAGGCAAGGCACCGCCAGTTGTCGCGACTAGGCAAATGCCCGTGCTCATTGCTTCGATTGCAGGCAAACTGAAACCTTCGTAAAGACTCGGCACGACTGCGAGCTCACACGATGCATAGAGTTCAACGATTTGTTCGTCTGTGACGCCAGAGACATAACTGATGCAGTCTTGAAGGCCAAGAGATTCGATTAGATCTGCACTTGCCCCAGCACGCGGTTTGCCGATGATGGTTAGATGCACGTCGCGTTCGGTGCGAAGTTTTGCCAGAGCCTCGAGCAAAAATGAAAGACCTTTGAGAGCGACGTCAGCAGATGCGGTTGTAATTAAATGGCCAGGTTTTCGCTGAATTGACGGAATCGGTTTGAACAAATCTGGGTCGACACCGACGGGCACCAATCTCATGCGATCTTTTGACACCCCCATGTCGGTGTGTATGTCGTTGATTGAGTTTTCGCTGACAACGACGACACGTGGCATTTTGCTGGCGACACGACCTTGCATCCAAACGAATGAATACCAACGACCGATTGCGCGACGCTTCCACCAAGTTGGTGTGTGGGCCATTTCGAGAGTGCGATCTTTGGTGATTGGGTGGTGCAAAGTGACAATTGTTGGGATGATTTTTTCGATTTTCAGTATTGATGTGCCCAGACATTGGTTGTCATGGACTAGATCAAAGTCGTTTATACGGTCGCGCAAAACTCGGTGGGCGCGCATACTGAATGAGAGTGGTTCGCCAAATGTGCCTTTGAGAAATAGCGCGGCTTCGACAAAGTTTGGCCAAGTGTTTAACTCCCAATATGCAGGAAATCTGCCTGGGTGTTGATCGTTGAATATGTCGAGGCTGGGTAATTTGTGCAATTGAATGCGCGAGTCGATGATTGGATACGGTTGACCGCTAAAAACTTCAACATGGTGACCGAGGTCGACCAGCGCTTTGGTTAAATGGCGTGAGTAAACACCTTGACCGCCTACATGAGGCTTGCCACGATACGTGAGATACGCAATTCGTATCGGACCGTTGATATCAAACGGTTTAGTCATCAGGAAATCCTACCGTGACGAATTCGAGACTCTTCTGTAGCGAATTTGTAAAGAGTTATTTAGAAATCGAAAGTCTCATGAATCTCGTGAGTGGCTTTGATGGTTCAATGACGAATTGTTCAAAGTTGAAACCATCTGGTGGGCCAGACTGCGGCTCGACACAAATTGCGTGAGATGTTTCGTCGTAGACGACCCAGTGCGAGCAATCACTGTCAATGGTCACTGTTATTGATTCATCAAAAATAATTCGGGGCCGTTTTCGCGAACCCGTGAAGCAATCGTCGTACGGAGGTGGCGGCGGTGAAACTGTTTCTCCAGTCGGAATGCCAACCGAATCACGGACATACATTTTTTCAAAATCGACTTCGATGCGACATGGTCGAGCAAACCAAGGATGCCAACCAACTTGACCGGGCATTTTTTGTTCTGATGTTGAAAGAGCAAGTTCGAAGTTGATCGCATCATCGTCAACTGTGATTATTTGAGTCACTTCACCACTAAAAGCGAACCGCACGCCAAGGTCAATTTTCATTGTCGCACTTGTTGGCGATAAGTCGGTGACACTGAATGCGCGGTCTAATACCGTGCCGTGAATCGCGTGTGGCGCCATATTAATTTCAAGTTGATGACTTTTTGATTCGAAATTGAATTTGCCGTTTCGCACTCGACCTGCATATGGCACCATCGGATATGAGCCCCATTTTTGAAGGTTCGTCTCGCCGTTGCGAGTTATTAAGAGTTCACGACCAAATGCGATTAGTGATGAAACTCGACCACCATGTTTCGGATCAATTGTGCAACGAATGTTTTTACTTGCGAGAACAATTTCAGAATTTGTCATTTTCCTGTTCTCGCTCTCGCTCGTTTGTGTTTTGCTTGAATTGCAGTCAGTACAACTAGAAGCGCGAAAATGATTGGCGCATCGCCGATTAGAGAATAAATAGTTCTGCCAGTATGCAACGGCACATCAACAATCAATGTCTTTGCGTCACCAATGTTGAGGCGGTCAGTTATCTCTCCGTGTGGAGAAATAACTGCGCTAAAGCCCGTTGTTGCTGCTTGAAGTGTCCATCTTCCTGTCTCTCGAGCGCGAAGTGAGTTGGTGGCAAGTTGTTGAGTTTGCAGAACAGTACCCGTGTAACTTGAACCGTTGGTGGGGTTCAACAAAACTTCTCCGCCTGATTCGACACCACTATTTGCGCGCCCGGCAAAAAATGCTTCCCAAGAGATCACGACTGCAGCATTTGTCGCACCAATCTGGATCATTGCCGGTTCTTTGCCTGCAACCGCATCGCTCGGAATTCGATTCATTGGCGCACCGATCGCGCTGAGAAAGCTGCGTAAGCCACTCGGTACGTATTCACCAAAAGGAACACGGCGAACTTTGTCGTATCGAGATGTAATTTCACCTGACGGCTTAACCACGACTTGAGCGTTGGTAAATAGGTTTGGGCCAGCGTCTTCGGTAATGCCAACGATGAAATCAGTATTTAGTCGTTTGGCTTCACCAACAATTTCGTCGAACTCTTTGCTCGACTTGAAGTCGACAACGTCAATTACGTTTTCGGGCCAAAGAACAGCGTCGAGTTCGTCAGTTGGTTGCAAAGTTTGCGTCACTCGTAAGTGTCGGTCAAAAGCATCACGGGCTGATGCATTAATCGCCAATACACCTTGTGGACCACCACCTTGCACAATTGCAATTCTTAGAGTGTCGCCGGTTGGTTTAGGTGACGGCACTACTAACGCGAATACTTGCAATGCGGATATCACGGCGAAAAGTTGAAGCACGTTTGCTCGCGATTCTCGGCGATTGAAATATGCGGTAACTATGGCCGCTACTTGTAAAACAAACCAAGTAGTCAAAATTGGGCCACCAATCGAAACGAGATCAGCAAATGTTGATTGCGACATCGCTATCGGCAACGTGGCGAGTGGAACCCCGCCAAATGGCAGAGAGAATCTCAAAACTTCAGCCAAACTGTGCGCGATTGGGCGCGCTATCGAATTATTGCCGAATCTATTTGCAATGACGGCGGCGATGCCATGCAAAACAGAAAACAAGATGACCGCCAATATGTACCCAGGTGCAGTTAACCACCACATCCACATCATGCCGAGGCTGAGCCAGGCGATTGAAAATAAAGTTCCGAGTGAGAAACTCTCTCGATTGTTTTGCGACAGATTGCAAATGGCAAAAAATATTGCGATGCCGACAATCGATAGCGGCCACCATCCCCATGGTGGCAAACTGAAGCCAACAAGTAGGCCAGATACCAGAGCCGCAATTTTGCGTGCGATCGAAGAAGTTTTGAATGTTGTGAGGGCTATCTTCATCTAAATGGATCTTCGGTTCTAAGCAAAATCTGCAATTGGGCGATTCTTTCTCGTGCCGGTGGATGTGAAGCCACAACAAGGTTGTTAGAGGCTTGGCGATCACCAATCTCAGTGTCATCGCTAACGCGTTTTAAAGCGGTAAGCAATTCATTGCCGAAACCCATGCGTACTGCGCGGTGGTCGGCTTGAAATTCAGATGCATGGCCTACAGCACTGCTAAGGGCTTGCGCCACTACGAGACCTGCAACAAAAAGTGACGAAACAACTGTAAGCGCGGCTGAGATCAACAAGCCGAAAAACTTAAGCGCAGCAAATCTTGAACCGAATGTATTCGAGATGGCTTCGGCGATTCGCTGCAAGAAGAAGCCAATTCGAGCAAGTAACAAAATTGGCAAACTCAGCCACTGAGCGATTGTCAACGCGATGGTGTGTGAGCCGAGGTGATGACTGAGTTCGTGAGCAAGAACTCCAGCGAGTTCGTCTTCATCGAGTTGATTGATTGCATAAGACGAAACAACCACGAGGTGTCCGCCAGATGCGAATGCGTTGATGTCTTGGCTATCGACAACTGCAAGAACGAAACTTTCTGTGCTGGCGTGATTAGCTTGAGCGACTCTTCGCCAAGATTTGTGAAGAGTTGCGGCTTCTTGTGGAGATGGCTTGCGTGCATTTAACAGGCGCGCAAGAAAGATTCGTTGTATCGACTTTGAAAACAGCACAATGCCGAGAGCGAGCGCAGCGAAAGCAAACAGCGGATACGAAACGTCAGTGAAAATCCAAACTGGTATCCAAAAAATTGCAATTGCGATCAACCAAATCGGAATCAAAGCAGCAACTGGCGCAAGCGCACTAATCGCCGCCGAATCGACCTGTCGCTTGGCGGTAGACACATATTAAGTAGACCAGCAATAAGTGCAGATAGGCAACCGCCTGCAAATTCAGCCTGAGAACTAGTCTGAGTTTGATGTTTGCAAGTTTGCCGAGCCCCTCTGCTGGTTCTCTTGAGATTGGTCCATTGCGTTTCAATGCATACGGATTAATGATTGCACTCGGTGTAGTTGCCGCGGTCTGGCTATTTAAAAAACGACTCGCACAGCGCGAGATAGGTAAACCAGAAGATGCAAGTTCGATTGCGATGATCGCGGTACCCATGGGCATTATCGGCGCGCGCGCATATCACGTGATCACCGATTGGGAACGATTTAGTGGCCGATGGTTTGATGTGGTGAAGATTTGGGAGGGTGGACTTGGCATCTGGGGAGGAATTGCAGTTGGTGTTGTCGCAGGTGTGATCGCAGCAAAACAGCGCAATATTCCGATTGCGGTTGGTTTGACCTGTGTTGCTCCAGCACTTGCACTCGCGCAATCAATTGGAAGATGGGGAAATTGGTTTAATCAAGAGTTGTTCGGTAAGCCGACTGATTTGCCTTGGGCTTTGCAAATTTCTGCAGGCAAGGCACAAGCAGCTGGTTTTGCGGCTGGTACGACTTTTCACCCGACTTTTTTGTATGAATCGTTGGGGTGCTTACTTATTTGTATCGGACTAATCAAAGCCGATAAGCGTTGGCGGTTTCGAGACGGAAGATTATTTGCGATGTACGTCGCTTCATACACGTTTCTCAGATTCTTTGTTGAGTCATTGCGCATTGATGAGGCAAAAAATATTGCAGGTCTGAGATTGAATCAATGGACATCAATCTTTGTTTTTGCTTGCGCCATTATTTATCTTGTGATTGCGAATGGCCGATCTAAGAGTGCAGCGAACGAAGCCTCTTCGCAAGATCTTCTGGGTTGACCGGATTAAAAAATTCGCCTGTTGCGACTTCTGCAGCCGCTATGTAGCGGGCGACATTTTTGTCGCGCCACGGCGAGACAACTTCGACGTGTAGCCATGACTCGGGAGAGTTTTTTGCGTCTTGGTTGATCCACATCATGTATGGAGTTTTGCTGTCAAATAATTGATCAATAGTTTGCAACACGTTTTTCAAAATTGTTGCAAAACTTAACCGGTCTTGTTCGCTCAACGAAGTGAGATTGGCAATTTGTGTGATCGGTGCGATTTCTATAGAGATGGGGTAAATCGGTGCTGCGATCACCCACGCAGCCCAACCGTTGAATTCAATAAATCGGCGCTCTAGATCTGGGTCGGGTTGCCATTTGTTTGAAAGTCGTTGCGATGTGCGCTGCGGAACATGATCAAATGCATAAATCTGGCAATGAGGGTGGTCGATTGTTGCGCCAACTTCGCGTCCACGGTTTTCAAAAATCAAAACACTTTGCACATCTTGTCGCGACATCAGCGACGATGTGCGCAGCGCCCATAAGTCGACGATGTCTTTGATGTGGTCGACTGGCAACTCGGCAAGAGATGAATTGTGCTCGCTCGTATATAGGACAACATCGCAACGATCGTCTGGCATTGCAGGCCAACGATTTTTGAAAGATTTAATGTTGTACGGCTGAGGCGCTTCGAGGCCACCAATACAAAATGGGCATTGGTCGGTCGGTAAGTTGGGGCGACTCTGTCGCGACTCAACAATGTGAACCAAAGTGTTTAGCCATGGATCTTGTCGCACAGAATAAGCAGTGTATCTTTTGAGCCATGGGCGACTTTTGTGATGCTGCCAATAATTGGTGAGTTGCGTCCGTGGGCCGACCCGCGTATAAATCAAATTAATCGCATGCCAATGCATGCAACGTTTATTCGTGAAAACAGATTGTCGCTCGACGGCGAGTGGTCGTTTGATTTGTTTTCACACCCAGACGAAATTGACTCGGCAGTTTTGTGCGAACTGCGGGCGAGTAAAAAGATCGTTGTGCCGGGTAATTGGACGATGCAAGACACTGGTGACTTGCCGCATTACACGAATATTCAAATGCCGTTTGCAGGCTCACCCCCAGATTTGCCCGATCGAATTGCCACGGGTATCTATCGTCGTAGTTTTGTTGTGCCCGATGATTGGCAACAATCGCAAACGGTGCTTTGTGTTGGCGGTGCCGAAAGTGTTCACGCTGTTTATATAAACGGCGACTTCGTTGGTTATGGCACCGACAGTCGTTTGCCAAGCGAATATGACATCAGCAAGTTTCTCGTAACTGGCGAGAATATTTTGGCGATCGTCGTTATGCGATATAGCGCGATGAGTTATATCGAAGATCAAGATCAGTGGTGGATGGCTGGTTTACATCGCGGGGTCTATGTCGAGTCGCGAAAAGTCGTTTGTATCGCTGACATTGTTTGCGAGACAGATTTTGACAGCAAGAAGAAACTCGG
>ENA-UOYL01000061-UOYL01000061.1-marine-metagenome-genome-assembly--contig:-NODE-61-length-47914-cov-9.697201_pt1 | contig 47914 bp, 40 predicted proteins | sample MGYA00238173_ERZ767189 | MGnify/ENA primary metagenome ERZ767189 (study PRJEB28943, sample SAMN06267163) | marine metagenome | isolation source: Columbia River Estuary | place: USA:Columbia River Estuary... | reverse complement strand
TAGAGGGCTAGAGGGCTAGAGGGCTAGAGGGCTAGAGGGCTAGAGGGCTAGAGGGCTAGAGGGCTAGAGGGCTAGAGCTTGGCAAATCAAGTGAAAGTCCCGGCGCGCATCGAAGATTCCCTACCCAGTTCAAGCGTAAAAGAGATGAAACGTTTAAGAGAAAAGACACAGCGCAAAGCGCGAGCTATCTAGCTTCAGGGCGCAGCCCGAGCCCTCTAGCTTCCCAGCACCTTCCTCGCCTCGTCCGCGTCTTTGGCGATTTGGGCGACTAACGCTTCCCGGTTTGGAAAGGTATATTCCCCTCGAAGCCGGTCGATAAAATGCACGCGAATTCGTTGGCCATAGAGGTCCTGACCGCCCTCCAAAAGATGGGCTTCCAGGACTGCTAAACCTGGCTCTATGCTCGGACGATGGCCGTAATTGGCCACCGCGGAGAGGCCCCGCGTAGCCGGAGATGCCGGCTGATCAAGTAAGTCCACGCGCACGGCATAGACCCCTTGAGCGGGTAAGAGTTTGTCGGGGTGCAGTCCACCAATGTTGGCGGTGGGGAAACCGATGGTTCGGCCAATTTGTCTGCCCTGAACGACTTCGCCCGTGACGAAATACGGGCGCGTCAACGCCAAAGTGGCCTTGTCCATTTCGCCCTCCTTCAAGGCTTGCCGAATTTGCGTCGATGAAACGTGCATCGCCTCAATATCTAGCGCAGGGATTTCCTCCACTTGAAATCCATACACCGGGGCAAATTCACGGAGGTGCTCGAAGGAGCCCTCGCGATTTCGGCCAAAACGGTGGTCATGCCCAATTATGAGACGCTTAACCCCCACTTTCTCGACGAGCAATCGGCGAACAAAGTCAATGGATTCGGTTTTGGAGAACTCCAGGGTGAAGGGTTGGACGATCAGAAAATCCAGTCCCAGCTCAGCGAGGAGTTCGGCCCGCTCCTCCACGGTGGTAAGGAGCTCGAGAGGAAATTCAGGGTGAATCAAACGCCGAGGGTGCGGATCAAACGTGATCAAAACAGAGGGCCCACCCACTTCCTGGGCCGAGGCCACTAAGCGCTTTAGGATGGCCTGGTGGCCTGCGTGCACTCCGTCAAAAGTTCCGGTGGTCGCTACAGCCGCCGACTGTGTAGGAAATTGGGAGATGGATGGGAAGGATTGCACGAAGCCAAAGATGTTTGGCAAAGATATCGAAGCCATCTTTGCATCATGGTATCTGCAATTAAAAACGCTTGGGCCACTTTTGTTCAGGCGCCCCGTCACTTTATGCTATTTGGCTTTCTCGCGTACATCGCGGCGAGCCTTGGGCGCTTCATTCCGGTTTTGCCTTTCTTTTTGAGCTATTTCGTGCTACCTGCCTTGTACATGGGGGTCGCGATCGCAGCCCAAACGGGGATCTTCAGCCGTTGGGACGAGAAACCTCAGTGGATGGCCGTGGGAAAAGGCTTTGTTCATGCTGGCACGCTGGGACTCATGCTGCTTTGCCAAATGGCCCTGGGTTCCGTCCTACTCGTGTTGCTGGTCGCCCTTTTCCTCGATTCGAATACGGCGGCGGCGATGGAAGCGATTCAGCGCGAGGCAGGGGATGATCCGGAACTTCTCATGGATATGCTTCTGAACGACATCGATTGGATGCGGTCCCGTTTTCTGGGTCTGGCGGTAGCCCTGCTTGCCTTGGCGATGACCGCACTCAGCCTGCAAGCGTGGTTTATTCGGGTTTTTGAGCACCAGAGCTTCTTTGGCTCCATTCGCCAAAGTGTGGCACGTGGACGCCAGCAATTTGGTCCGTGGGTGCTTTTTTCGCTCCTGCTTTTGGTCGTTTTAAGCCTGGATGGCGCATTCAATGGGGTTTTGAGAATTATCACCTTCCCCCTGTTGGCTTTGACCCATTATTTCTTGTACGAAAAGATGCGTTCTTAACCATCTGATTAGTACCTTTGCAGCCGAATTCAGAAAGATTTTTTATACCCTCGTTATGTCCACTCTGAAAGGAAAAATTGCCCAGGTCATCGGTCCCGTTGTCGACGTGTACTTTGAAGGCGCTGTGCTTCCCAAGATTTACGATGCTTTGGTGGTGACCCGCCCCAATGGCCAAAGAGTCATCATGGAAACCCAACAGCACGTTGGGGAAGACACGGTTCGTGCCATCTCCATGGACTCCACCGACGGCTTTACTCGCGGTCAAGAAGTCATTGCCACAGGCCAGCCCATTGCGATGCCCTCGGGAGAGCAAATTCGCGGCCGTGTATTCAACGTAGTCGGTGAGGACATCGACGGCATCGGTGGTATTCAAGAAGGCAATGGCCTACCCATCCACCGTGAAGCTCCCCGCTTTGAAGACTTGTCCACTGCGACAGAGGTTCTATTGACCGGCATTAAGGTGATCGACTTGATCGAGCCCTACGCCAAGGGAGGAAAAATTGGTTTGTTCGGAGGTGCCGGTGTCGGTAAAACCGTATTGATCCAGGAATTGATTAACAACATTGCCAAAGGTCACGGCGGTCTGTCCGTGTTTGCTGGCGTGGGTGAGCGTACCCGCGAAGGAAACGACCTCTTGCGCGAAATGATTGAAGCCGGCATTATTAAATACGGCGATGCATTTAAGCACTCCATGGAGGAGGGCGGTTGGGACCTAAGCAAAGTGGACAAGGAAGAGTTGAAAGACTCTAAGGCCACGTTTGTATTTGGTCAGATGAACGAGCCTCCTGGTGCACGTGCACGTGTCGCCTTGTCTGGTTTGACCATGGCGGAATACTACCGCGATGGCGAAGGCACGGGTCAGGGTAAAGACATCCTGTTCTTCGTCGACAACATCTTCCGCTTCACGCAGGCAGGTTCCGAAGTTTCCGCCCTTTTGGGCCGTATGCCTTCTGCGGTTGGCTACCAGCCCACCTTGGCCACGGAAATGGGCTTGATGCAAGAGCGTATCACCTCCACCAAAAATGGTTCGATTACCTCGGTACAGGCCGTTTACGTTCCTGCGGATGACTTGACCGACCCTGCGCCGGCCACAACCTTTGCACACTTGGATGCAACCACGGTATTGTCGCGTAAGATTGCCGAATTGGGCATCTACCCTGCGGTAGATCCCTTGGATTCGACCTCGCGCATCTTGACCCCCGAAGTTGTGGGTAAAGAGCACTACGATTGTGCCCAGAATGTGAAGATGATCCTTCAGCGCTACAAGGAGCTTCAGGACATCATCGCCATCTTGGGTATGGAAGAATTGTCTGAAGACGACAAGTTGGTCGTTCACCGCGCTCGCCGCGTACAACGCTTCTTGTCTCAGCCCTTCCACGTGGCCGAGCAGTTCACGGGCATCCCCGGGGTCTTCGTAGACATCCAGGAAACCATCAAAGGATTCAACATGATCATGGACGGAGAGTTGGATAAATACCCCGAAGCCGCCTTCAACTTGAAGGGCAGCATCGAGGAGGCCATCGCCGCCGGTGAGAAAATGTTGGCAGAAGCCTAATCATGGCCCTTCGCGTAGACATCCTGACCCCTGAGAAATCCCTCTTCCAAGGAGAGGCCACTGCGGTCCAGTTCCCTGGCACCGAGGGCCTTTTCCAAGTGTTGACGGACCACGCTCCCATCATGGCATCCCTCGCACAGGGAAGCATCGTGATTGACGGAGCTTCTGGCCGCACCACCGTGGACATCCAAGGTGGCGTCGTCGAAGTCTCCAACAACGTTGTATCCGTTTTAGCGCGCTAAGCGTGCTTTCCTACCTTTACGCCCGGCCCTCCCAAGGGGCCGGGCTTTTTATTACTCTTTATGCGAAATTTCCTCTTTCTACTAGTTTCCGCCCTATGGTCTTTACCGCTCTTGGCACAAGAACCTGCGCCCACGGCGGTAGATAGTACCTGGTCCGAATCCTCGTTCATCGACGTGGCCATCGGCCTCAAAGTTGATGTGGTGCTGGATGTCGTGACCATCCCCTCCTTTACCCTGCGGTCCGAACGGGAAATTGGCCACCAGGTGGAATGGCAAAACGCCACGGGAAATTTACCGCTTCAGAATGCCAGCGACGCATTGGAGCGGCGATTTGCCTCCGTGGATATCCGCAGCCGCAGCCTCAACGACGTGCAATCGGATATTTCTATTCGAGGATCCACATTTGACCAAGTACTGATCTTGGTGAACGGCATTCCTTACTCCGATCCTCAAACGGGACACCATAGCATGAACCTGCCCGTCCCAATGGAAGCCATCAGCAGTATTCAGGTCCTGCCTAGTGGGGGCTCATACCGCTATGGCCCCTTTGCCTTTGCCGGTGTCGTTAATTTGACTACCCACCCTGCGGGCTCCAAAAACGGATACGCCCATGCGGGCCTAGGGCAATTTGGCTACCAACGCGGTGCTGCCGGATTGTATTTGGGGCAGGTTGCAGGCACTAGCCTTCGGATGGACATGGACTACAAAGCAGCCGATGGCGCTTTTGTCAACACGGATTTTAGCCAAATGCAAACCTATGTTCGAACCTTGACTCCCTTATCCGGGAATCACTTTTTGGATGGCCATTTTGGGATGGTCACCAAGCGATTTGGCGCTCAAAATTTTTATTCCTTCAATTTTCCGGAGCAGTACGAAGCCATCGCAGGCTATACCATGGCCTTGCAGTTGCTTGGTTATCCATGGAATGCTCAAGTCTATGGGCGTCAACACCAAGACCATTTTGAGCTTTTTCGCGAAGAGCAGGGCTATTACCAGCGCTTTGAGAATGGGCAATTTATGCGAACCACGGACTCCACCTGGGCCCCCTCTTGGTATACGGAACATAACAACCACCGCACCAGAACCCTAGGCGGTGAAGTGACCTACAGCCTCAAGCCACATGAGGGGGTTACGATGCTATTGGGAGCCGACGCCCGAAGGGATGAAATCGTGAGCAATGCTTTGGGCAGCCCTCTTTTGGCCCAAATTCCCGCACCCGACAATCGCTCCTTCTATACCAAGGGGGACGCGCGTCAAAACGCAGGACTCTTCATGTCACTCAAAGGCCCTGAAGTTTACAAGGCCTTCCGCGCTCGGGCCGACATGCGCCTCAACTACAACGATCGCTACGGACTCACGTACCTACCCAATGCCGAATTTTCCTACCGGCATACACCCATGTCGCTTCGTTTCGATAAGTACTTCTTCAGTATAAACCGAAGCTTTCGCCTCCCGACGTTCACGGATTTGTACTACACCTTGGGCGGGGCACAAGGTTCGGCCAGCCTCCAGCCCGAATACGCGTGGAATACCGAACTCGGCACAACCCTTTGGCGCTCGCCCATGACCGTTCGTCCAGGATGGCCTCACCAGGGGAGCCTCATCCTCTACCAACGTCAAGGGACCAACTTGATCGATTGGATTTACCGAACGGTGGACGGAAACCAGGTCCTCCAAGCAGACAACATCACCCAAGTGACTTTGCAAGGCTACGAATTGACAGCTACATGGTCGTGGGTGGATGTGTTGACCTGTTCGGCACGTTTTCAAGGGGCGCGTCACCAAGCCAGTGCCATCGACGGCCAGTCCATCTACGCGTTGGATTACTTGGCGAATCGACAGCAACTCGAAGTGGAAACCCTCCCCTACAAAGGCTTTACGAGTGGCCTCATTCTCATGCGTCAAGACCGTTCGGGGCAGTACAGCCTCCCTTCCGGCGAATTGACGGCCTATCAACCGTTTACCACCTTGGACGCGAAGATGTCCTATGACCACGACGGCATGACGGTGTACCTAGAAGCCATGAATCTGCTGAATGCCACGGTAATCGACCGAGGCAACGTTCCCTTGCCAGGCCGATGGATCAAAGCGGGGGTCCATTTTCATTGGAACTAGAGGGCTGAAGGGCGGTTTGACTGTTTGATGGCGTGCTGTTGGCCAGCGATCCCGAGCTCATCGGCTCCTAGCGCGTGGACATGGCCCGACTTTTCAACCCATTTACCCTTTTACCCTTCCGCGCCTCTACCTTTGCCCCATGCCATCATCCGGACTCCCTCAAGCGCTTGAAGGCAGCCTCCACGAGGCGCCTTCAGATGCCCTCTTTTGGCTTGCTGCGGGACTCACCTTGGCCCTCGGGCTCATGCTTCAGCGTGCCCCAAACGAATCCAACCGCTGGATGCATGTTTTGCAGCACTTCACCCAGTGGGAAGATGCACCAAGCCAGCTATGGATTCCCAACTTTTTGCTGGTGGGCTTGATGAGCCTCTTGGGTTACCTCATCCTCGGCGGGGATTCCATTCCACATCTCCTTCCCGGATACCAAGGTCCTTGGTATGGGCTTTTTCTTCTTCCCTTGCTGGCCTTAACAACCCAGTTGGTGGTTCACAGTGTATTCGGGGCGATTTGGGAACAAACCGGGAAGCATTGGCGGCATTGGTCTCAGCGGTTTTCATTCCTACCCGCCTTGTGGATCGCTCTACCTTTTTTGCTTTGGTTTCTCGTAAGTACCCAAACCTCTAAAGCCCTCATGGAGCCTTTCTATGTGGGCATGGTTCTTTTGGCGCTAACCCTCTATGTATTAGGACTTATTCGGGCATTTTTTCGGTATGTTTCGCACGGGCATACTCCGTGGTATTTGGCGATTTTGTACCTTTGCGCCCTAGAAACAAGCCCGCTTTTTTGGGTCGTATTTTTTCAAACGTATGAAGGTTAAAAGCATCCTCGTTTCGCAACCCGAGCCCCAGGCCGGAAACAACCCGTACACCCAGTTGGCTGACAAGCACAAGGTGAAGGTGGATTTTCGTCCGTTTATTGAGGTGGTAGGCGTGCCCGCAGCCGAATTCCGCAAGGACAAAGTCAATCCTGCAGAGTTCAAGGCCTTCATTTTCACTAGCCGAAATGCCATCGACCACTTCTTCCGCATGTGCGAAGAAATGCGCGTGGCCATCAATCCCGAGTGGAAGTACTTCTGCGTATCAGAGGCCGTAGCGTTCTACCTCCAGAAATTTGTCCCGTACCGAAAGCGCAAAATTTACCCTGGCACAGGCAGCTTGGCCGGCTTGATTCCTACCTTGAAGAAGCAACGCGGTGAGCACTTCTTGATGCCCACCTCGGACCTCCTCAACCCGGACATTCCCGAAACACTCGAAAAAGGAAACATCAAATGGACCCGTGCGACCATGTACCACACGGTCGCGTCGGACTTAAGCGATTTGAGCGATGTGAAATATGACATCCTCGTCTTCTTCAGTCCGGAAGGCATCCGTTCCTTGCTCAAGAACTTCCCAGATTTCAAGCAGGACGCTACGCGCATCGCCGCTTTCGGCAACACCACCCATCAGGCCATTGCCGACAATGCCCTCCGTTTGGACATCCAGGTTCCCGCCCCCAAATTCACATCGATGAGTCAGGCCTTGGATGCCTACATCGAGGAAGCGAACAAAGGCAAGTGAGTGATACCCGTTTCCCCCGAGAGGAACGGCTGAAACTTCGCAACCGCATTGCGCATCTTTTTGAAACCGGTCGTCGCTTCAGCGAGGGGCCTGTACAGGTGCTTTGGTGTCTGTCCTCATGGCCCATGGAGCGGTCGGCCCAAGTATTGGTTGGGGCCCCAAAACGCCGTTTTAAGCATGCCGTCGACCGAAACCGTTTCAAGCGCTTATTGCGCGAAGCCTACCGCCTAGAGCGTCAAGATCGGCTCGCCTCCTGCCCTCCCATTCTCCTTGGTTTTTTATACCAAGGTGCCCCCCATATGGATTTAGCCACGTTGCGCAGCCATGTGGCGGCCGCCCTGGACCGCGTTTCGGCAGAGGCCCAAAAGGCGTCCGCGAAAAGTTAGTTTTCTTTTTTGGGCACCACGCCCCACATCCATGCCATGGCCACCAGGGAGACCCCCAAGGAGCGCTCCATGAAGCTCTCCGTAAGCCATAAGCTTCCAAAGTAGAGCACAAAGACCCCTAAGGTCAGCGGATTTGGACGCGCCACACGAAATCCCGCCGCGGCCGTCACGAGCCAAATACCCAAGCCCACCAGGCCATAGGCTAAGGCCCATTCCACCCATTGGTTGTGAACGTTGAGTGCGCGCTTTACCCCAAAACGGTAGTCCATTTGGGTATAGCGGGCATTCAAAGCGGGTTGGGTCGACTCCGGACCCCAGCCCAACCAAGGTTTCTCTTGAATGAGTTCCCAGGCAGCCTGAACCTGGACGATGCGGGTATCCACAGAACCTGTCGCCCAATGAGGATCAACGGGCTTTAACACATGGCCCATCGCTCGGCCTTGAGCGAGGCCCTGTGCAAGGCCAAAGCCAAGTGTCAAAATGGCCACAGCTGGGAGCGCCCAACGCGGGAAGCTTCGGTCGCGAAATGCCACCCATCCTGCCGCCAACAACGCACTAATCAGAAGCATTTTGGCCCCAAGTAGTCCCAGGAAGAGCAGAGTCAAGGCCCAGAAAAAGCCCTTAATCCGCCCAGACCAGGGCCCATTTTGCACCGCCAACGCAGCGAGCAGCAAGTATGTTCCAATGTAGACATGTTGATGCAGCCCCTTCAGGAGACCGCGGTAGACAAGGGTATCCCATTCGGCTCCCTCTAGCACTCGGAGCATCCCAGCGCCCAAAAGGAAGGCCATGACGGCGATGGCCCCAACGGGCAAACTCCGCGCAATGCTTTCCCGATCATACGCCCAGAAGACCAAAATCAGCGGCAGATGCCGAAGGTATCCATCCAAAGACGTCGGATGCCATAAACTTCCAAGGACCACCATCAAGACCACGCCCCATAGTGGCCACATCGGAGCACTTTGGCTCCAGCGACGGCGCGCGGCCGACAAATTAGGGAGGACCGCCGCGAAAAAAGCGAGGACCAACGCCACACCTGCGCCCAAATCCCAAAAAGGCAAAAGAAGCACCCAAAGGCTGAGAAAAATGCGGTGAATTAGGCTTGGGGATTCCATACTGTCCTTCCTAAACGCTCGGAAAAGCGTGTCAGTACTTCGTAGGAAATTGTGCCACACCGCTCTGCAAATTCATGGAGGTGCATTTGGGCCCCGAGAATTTCCACGGAATCGCCCACATGGACCGTCATTCCCGTCACATCCACCAGGGTCATGTCCATGCAAACTGCCCCCACCACCTTACAGCGCTGGCCATGGATCAACACCTCTCCACGACCAAAGCTCAAAGCCCGGGGGAAGCCATCGGCATAGCCCACTGGAAGCGTTGCGACGCGACGCTCATGAAGGGCCGCATCCTGGTGGCCGTAGGAGACGCCTTCGCCCGGAGGAATCGTTTGAAGGTGGGAAATGCGGGTCTGCACATGCACCACAGGCTGCAAGCACGCGCGATCCGCCTCCACGGGGGAATCTCCAAAGAGGCCAATACCCAATCGCACCATGTCCCCATGCAAGTGGGGATGGCGCACCACGCCCGGCGTATTCGCCAAGTGACGAATTGGACGGTATCCCAATTCCATGACTAGGTCTTCATAAAAGCGGTGGTAGGCAGCCCCTTGCTCTGCGGTCCATGCATCTTGGCCACCCTCTTCCGCTGAGGACAAGTGGGTCATCACCGAAGCGACCTGCAGACCCGGCCAATGGGCTAATCGCTGGCCAACTTCCCGGCCCTGATCCGGTGCAAATCCTAAACGGTGCATGCCCGTATCCACTTTGATGTGCACTCGGCCGACCGCGAGCTCCGGGTAACGCAAAAAGGCCTGTGCATAGCGCTCCAAGGCCTGAAAGTGAAAAATCTCGGGCTCTAGGCCATGCGTCAGCATGCCTTCCACGCTTTGCTCGCCGGGATTCATCACCATAATGGGCGTTTGAATTCCGGCTTGACGCAAAGCCAAACCTTCATCCACATAGGCCACCCCGAAGTAATCCACATGGTGTTTGGCCAAGGCTTGTGCGATGGTCACAGCGCCAAGTCCGTAGGCATTTGCTTTGACCATGGCCATGATGCGCTGGCCCGAAAGCTGGGATTTGTAATGGCGAAGGTTGGCCGCTAAGGCCTCCAAATCCAAGCCCAAAACTGTATCGTGGTGCTGCGCTTGGAGGGTGGGGAGAAGGCGATCCAACCGCGCTTGGCGTGGGCCTTTAAGGAGGAGAACCCCGGGGCGCTCGACCTCATTCCAGGGGGCGGCGATCTTAAGGGCGTCCACATCCACGTACCCCCGACCAAGGGCCGCAAGATCTGCTCCGACGCCCCACCACCCGTCGATGCCCCGAGCGGCGCAGGCGGCATCCATCCAAGGGGCAAAATCGGTCATCCCTGGAGGCGCGGCCACCACCGCATAGCGCGGGCCTTGGGCCTCCGCCGACAACGATTCGAGGGCCCAGCCCAAGGCGTCGACATCTGACGTATAAGCATCATTGAGTAAGGCCCAGCCCGATATACCCGGCAGGCGCTCCATGCGGAGTCCCGCCGAACGCACATCGACGAGCCGCTCCGGATTCCACGACCAGCCCAAATAGAGAATGCAGGCCAAGGCCGACGCCACATTGTGGGCATCCACCCCATCCAAAGCGGGGCAACTTGCTTCGCCCTGGATGGACCGACCTTGGTCCTCCCAGCGAAGGGTTCCATCCGCCCAGGTAAATATCATATCTGCCCCCACCTCCTCGTTCCATGACCAGCTTCGGGCCGGGACCGTTAACGCCGTGCGAATGGCGGGTTCTGCGGCGGGAACCACGACCCAGTCTGCGGCGTGAAAGAGGGCGGCCTTTTCCTGGGCCTTTTGTTCGCGCGAGGAGAATCCGGCGGCATGGGCGTCTCCGAGGTGGGTAAAAATGCCCACATTCGGGGCAACCCAGGGCGCCATGAAGCCCATGTCCCCTGAAGCCCCAACGCCCACTTCGAGAAGCATGCCTGGCGCATCCAACGGGGCAGAGAGCAGGGATAGGGGTACGCCCAATTGGGAGTTAAAACTCTTGGGAGAACGCGCGATGCGGGCATCCCCCAGCAAGTGGAATAGGTATTCTTTTACCGTTGTTTTGCCATTGGAACCAGTGATTCCCACGACGGTGCCTGTCATGGCACTCCGGTGGTGGGCCGCCAATCGCCGCAAGGCCTTCCAGGGGTCGTCCACCCAAAGCACGGAACAGGCCTCGGGCAATGTGGGAAGGCTGGCCGCCAAAGGGGAATTCGCGGAGAGGACCAGCGCAGCGGCCCCTTGTTCCGCGGCATGGACGGCATAAGCGTGGCCATCTCCACTTTGGGTAGTTAAAGCAAAAAAGGCAGTGGGCTGCATCCACAAGGCTTGGCGGCTGTCACTCACCACCGCCTGCACGGAGGCGCAGGTGCCCCGATGGCGAAGGTCGGCGCCAAGGAGTTGGGCGAATTGATCAATCGAGATCGCCGGGAACATGTGGGGGCTGCGATTGAATTTGGGTAAACACGGCGCGGGATACCGGCTCGTAGACCGTTTGATCGCCCAAGAGAATGGTTCCCTGATTGCCTTCTAGGCGATGGGAATAATGCGCGAGCTCCCCGGTGCGCACACAGATAGCGTGCACTTTGGTGACAAACTCCGCCACGGCCATCAATTGGGGCATGGGGCCAAAGGGTTTGCCCGCAAAATCCATGTCCAATCCGGCAATAATGACTCGCGTTCCTGCATTGGCCAGGGCGTTCACGACTTCAACGATGCCTTCGTCCATAAACTGCGCTTCGTCAATGCCTACGACATCATAGCCTGCGGCAAGCAAGTGCAATTGGTCCGAACTTTCCACCACTTGGCAGTCCAACGACGCCCGGTCATGGGTGACCACCGCATCGTCCGCATATCGGGTGTCAATGCCTGGTTTAAAAATCTGAACACGCAGTTTAGCAATCTGCGCGCGTTTGGCCCGCCGAATCAATTCTTCCGTCTTTCCAGAAAACATGGAGCCAGCAATGACTTCAATCCATCCGGAACGACGTGTAGGAACTTCGGTGTGCTCTTGGAACATTTTGTACTTTTCGGTGCCGCACAAATCTACCACAGCGGTAACAAACCCTCATTGCATGTCACTCACGGATTCCCTGTCGGCCTTACACCACGATTTACAAAGCGAAACCCCGACGCCTGCTCAGATTCAGGCCATCTACCAGGCATGGTTAGCCGCCCAGAAGCAGTATTTAGCGAGCCAACTGGCCGAAATCCAACGCCAAGGGGAAGCAGAAATGGCCCAAAAGGGGGCCGCCGCTTTGGCTGCATTAGAAGCTCAGCAGGCCGAAACTCTGCGTTTGGCTCGGGAAGCGGTGGCTGCGGCGAGCCAGGCCGCCGCGAACCAAGCCTCTCTTGCCTCTCCCGCTCCAAGTACTGCGACGCCTCCTCCTACGGCGGCGGTGCCAAGTATTTCTCCTACTCCTTCGCCTGAGCCTGCCACTCCCGTGGAGGTTGCCGTGCCAACGGCTAGCCCCGTGGCTCCACCCGCCGCCACACCGGAACCCGTCCAGGCGGCACCAAGCCCTGCCGCACCGGCCGCCAGTGGCGCAAAAAGTGTCAATGCGCGGTATGCTGGCCTCAAAGTGGGATTGAACGACCGCGTCGCCTTCGTCAAACACCTGTTCAACGGGGAGGATGACGATTTTCAACGCGTGGTCGCCGCCTTGGCCACGATGGAAAGCAAGGAAGAATGTGAAACCTTTCTCGAAAATGCGGTCTACGGCGACTATGACTGGAGCCAAAAGCCCGAAATCGCCGAGCGCTTCCTCGCTCTGGTCTATGCCCGATTTGAGTAATCCATGGGCAAACTCGTACTCGTTCCCACGCCCCTAGGCAACCTCGGTGATGTCACCCTTCGCGCCATGGAGGTTCTTCGCGGGGCGGAAATTGTCCTAGCCGAAGACACCCGAACGTCGGGCAAGCTGCTCAAACTCCTAGATATTCAAGCTCCATTGCGTGCTTTTCACATGCACAATGAGCACAGCCTTTTGGACCGCACCGTGCAGGATATCGCCCAGCGTACAGGGATTACCGCCTTAGTAAGCGACGCCGGGACACCCGGCATCAGTGATCCGGGTTTTCTTCTCGTCCGGGGCTGTATCGCCGCCGGCATTGTGGTGGAAGCGCTCCCCGGTCCCACCGCCCTGATCCCCGCCATCGTTGCAAGCGGACTTCCCTGTGATCGCTTCATTTTTGAAGGCTTTATTCCGCAGAAAAAAGGGCGTCAAACGCGCATGAAGGAATGGCTGGAAGAGCCCCGCACCATTGCTTTTTACGAATCCCCGCACCGGATTGCCCGCTGCATGCGGGAACTCTGCGACCTCCTGGGCCCCGAGCGTCCAGCCTGCGTCGTCCGTGAAATCAGTAAAATGTTTGAGACCTACCACCGCGGCACCCTCGGGGAATTGGCAGACCATTTTGCGCACCACGAAGCCAAGGGCGAGATCGTGGTGGTCCTCGGAGGGGCACCTAAATGATGCGGGAAAATTTCAAACATTAAACGGCTATACGGGGCGGTACCGGTACCTTTGATACTATGAACTTGCCTGCACATCGCGAACGCTCCTTCGGCCCTTGGATGGGATCCGTCCAAAATCCTTTGATCATCGCGGGGCCCTGTTCTGCGGAGTCCTTGGAGCAGGTTCTGGAGACCGCTCAAGCACTCAAGTCCGAAGGCCATACCCAGCTATTTCGTGCCGGGGTTTGGAAGCCGCGAACTCGCCCTGGTCAATTTGAAGGGGCCGGATACAATGCCCTTGAATGGCTTCAAACCATGCGCCAGGAGGTGGGCCTGCCCTTCGTCATTGAGGTTGCCAACGCCGACCACGTGGAAAAAGCGCTGGCCGTTCAAGCCGATGCGGTGTGGATTGGTGCCCGGACCACGGTGAATCCCTTTTACGTGCAAGAAATTGCCGAAGCCCTGCGCGGCACACGCATTCCCGTGCTCGTCAAAAACCCCATCCACGCGGACCTCGGCCTTTGGCTTGGAGCCTTGGAACGTCTTGACAAGGAGGGCTTAACCGATTTGGCCGCGGTACACCGCGGCTTCTTCTCCAGCTTTGCGGCGCCCTACCGGAACGAACCACGCTGGGAAATGAGCTTTGAACTTCGCCGGCAAGCGCCCCACATTCCGATTATTTGCGACCCGAGCCACATTGCTGGCGACCGCCGTTTGGTGGAGCACGTAGCCCAAATTGCCATGGACATCCAAATGGACGGCTTGATGGTCGAAGTGCACCCCGATCCAGAGCAAGCCTTGAGCGATGCGGCCCAGCAAATAACCCCCACGACGCTCGCTTCCCTTTGGCGCACGCTGGAGGCCAATGCCCCCAAGGATGTGGCCCTCCAGGAAGTGATTGACGCCGAGCGACTTAAACTGGATGCCGTCGACCAAGAAATGGTCCACCTCTTGCGCCAGCGCATGGACATCGTCGATGCCTTGGGGCAGTTGAAGGTGTCCCATGGCGCCGGCATCTTTCAAATGGACCGCTGGTTCGATTTGCTTCAAAAACGCGGGCTTCAAGCAGAAAGTCTGGACCTCAATCGCGCTTTCATCGAAGAGCTCTTTCAAGTCGTCCACAAATATTCCGTGGAACACCAGGTAGGCGTGTACCGCGCCACCCGCCAGAACCGGGAGGAATGACCAAACGATGGACCTACGCCCCGGAAGGATCGCCTGAGGCCATCGCAGCGCTCACCGAGGAACTTGGCGCTTCGTATTCCGCATTGGCACGCGTGCTCGTGCAACGCGGCATGTCCAGTTTAGAACAGATCAAAGCCTGGATTCCCGGAACACCCCTTTCGGCGGTGGACCCGTTGCGCATGGCCGATATGCCACAAGCCGCCCAACGGCTCGCCCAGGCGCGCGAACAGGGGGAGCGCGTCATGCTTTTTGGGGATTATGATGTTGACGGCACCACCGCCGTTTCGGTTGGCAAGCTGGCCCTGGAGCGCGGCGGATGGACCATTTTGACCTACATCCCAGACCGATACAAGGAGGGCTACGGTTTGTCTGAAGCAGGAATTGCCCACGCGGTAGCCTCTGATGTCCGCGTACTCGTTGCCCTCGACTGTGGCATTAAATCTGTGGACCTCATTGCCTCCGCCCAAGCGCGCGGCATCGATGTGATCGTCGCGGATCACCACACGCCCGGTCCTCAGTTGCCGCCAGCTCTGGCCGTTCTCGACCCCAAACGCTCCGACTGCTCCTTTCCCCACAAGGAATTGTCTGGCTGTGGCGTGGGATACATGCTTTGGCGTGCGGCCTACCAGGCCGTTGGACTGGATCCGAATGCCTTGCACGATCTTTTGGATTTAGTCGCTGTAAGTATTGGGGCCGACATGGTCCCCCTCGTTGGACTCAACCGAGCCATGGTACGGGAAGGCTTAGCGGCCATCAATAGCCAGCCTCGAGCGTCCTTAGCCGCCTTGTTGGGGAATCGTCCCGCAGGCCATATCACCTTGCAAGATGTCGTCTTCGCCATTGGCCCAAAAATCAATGCCGCCGGCCGTATGCGTCACGGGCATTTAGCCGTAGACCTCCTCACCCAGCTGCAACCAGTCCTGCTGGAACAACTGAGCCAAGACATAGAATCCCACAATGTGGAACGCCGCAGCACCGAGCAAGGGGTTAGCTTGGCCGCGCAAGCCCAAGCCGCCCTCTTGACGCACCGGACCGGTCTCGTTTTGACGGGAGAAGGTTGGCACAAGGGGGTCTTGGGCATTGTGGCACAACGCACCGTAGAGGCCTTTTACAAGCCGACCGTCGTGCTGACCCTGCACGAGGGCCTCTACTCCGGGAGCGCCCGATCCGTTCCTGGACTTGACCTCTATGATTGCTTGGACGCGTCCTCCGAGCACCTGATTCAATTTGGGGGCCACCGGGCGGCCGCAGGCATGACCCTCAAACCTGAGCAGCTTGAGGCCTTTGTGGAAGCCTTTGACCAGGCAGTGGATGAACGCTGGCCCTTGGAGGCCCGCCAACCCCGGCAACTGGTTGACAGCCGCGCGCGGATCGATGAGCTGCATGCCCCTTTAGCGAACCTCCTTGAACGGCTAGAGCCCTTTGGAATGGAGAACGAGGCCCCCATCTGGGGATTGGAAGAAGTGGAACTTACCCAGGTCCGGACTATGTCTGAAGGCAAGCACTTGCGCGCCCTCGCCAGAGATCCACACACCGGCACCACCCTTCCCGTCATTGGTTTTGGCTGGGGCCACATGGAAATCACAGGACCCGTGCACCTCGCCGTGGTTTTGGAATGGAATATTTTTCGCGGCAACAAAGAGCTTCAAGCCCGAATTTTGGATCTTCAAATCTGCACACCCCATGGGAAAGAATAAGCTGGCACGCTTTGCCGAATTAGCCACCTTCCAACATGTTCTACAGCCCAGCAAGGATGAGGTCTTGAATGGATTTGCCTTGGCCGGAAAATGGAAATCGGACTTTTTCAAAAACGACCGGCCCCTTGTTGTCGAACTGGGATGCGGCCGGGGAGAGTACTCCGTAGCCCTTGGCCAGCGTGACCCCAGTAAAAACTACTTGGGCATTGATATCAAAGGTGCCCGAATTTGGGAAGGGGCCAAAAAGGCTCTCGTGGACGACATGAACCACGTGGGGTTTTTGCGCACCCGCATTGAATGGGTGAAGCATTGCTTTGCCCCCGGGGAAATCGATGAGATTTGGATCACCTTTCCCGATCCTCAGATCAAGTACCAACGCGCAAAGCACCGCATGATTGGCCCTGCCTTCCTCGAAGTATACCGTTCCCTCCTAGCGCCTGAAGGCTGTATCCACCTCAAGTCGGACAGCGAATTTCTCCATGGCTATCTACACGGCATCATCGAATGGTGGGGGCTCGAAGTGGTCGAGACCTACCACGACATTTATGGCCAAATTGTCGACAAACCCGACCATGTCGTTTTTGCCTGCCAGACCTTTTATGAGAAGATGTGGTTGAAGCAGGGCAAAACCATCACCTACCTCCAGTTCAAATTCCCGTCGAGTGGCCGCCCGGGATGATTTCTTTGAGCGGGTCTACGTGGTCGTCCGCCAAATTCCTGCGGGCCGCGTTACCTCTTATGGCGCGATCGCCCGGGCTATCGGTTCGGCGAAAGCGTCCCGCACCGTTGGCTATGCCATGAATGCGAGCCATCAGCTCCCCGATGTCCCCGCCCACCGCGTCGTAAATCGCCAAGGACTTCTGACCGGCAAGCATTATTTTGGCGGGCTCCACGCTATGCAGCACCTTCTCGAAGCCGAGGGCATTCGAGTGAAGGATGATCAAGTCCAAGATTTTGCCCGGCACTTTTGGGATCCCCTTATCGAGGGGGCCGATTTGCCCTGAGGGACGTGCCTGTTCGGCCTGCTCCGACGCGTTTTAAGTCCTGAAATACCTCATGGCTTCCCAGTTCGTGGCGGGGACATCCTTATTCTTAGTCCTCCGTGTCGGGTATTCCGAGAAATTGATAGACCTTTCCCCATGAAAAAAATGGTCGTGCTCGCCATGGTGCTCAGCGTGAACGCGTGGGCCCAAGTTAAGCCGGGTGCAGGAACCTCCATCGGGACCCCCAGCACCCCAGCGTCACGAACCCCAGCGGTCGTGGAATCAAATCGGGCAACCCCCGCTCCAGCGCCCACGACTCCGGCAACCTCGCCGACCCGACGCCCACGTGCGACTTCCCCCTCCACAGGGTCCACGATGCTCGCGACCCCGAGGCGTCTTCGCAAGGATTTCCTTGAGCCACGCTGTGTCGTCTTCGAAGTGTTTACGCGCCCCTTGATCCTGATGCAGGGAATTCCGACCGCGGGGCTTGAAATCTCCGATTACAATGGGAAAACCACCGTCCTGATTGAATACGCCTTTGGCCAGGTCCCAAGTTTAGATGTGTTGGGTTACCCTGAAGGCTATTTGGTGCGCTCTTGGATGATCGGTGGGCGCTGGTATGCCCAGTGTGCCGAGGGACGTTTTGCCTCCGTTCGCCTCCGTGCTCGCACCTACACGCTCCCCTCACAACTAGACCAAATTGACGGGATGTACAATCTGTCCATCCTGGGTGGTTACAAGAAAAAAATCAGTGCCCATTTTTACGTTTCTGCCGAAATCGGACTCTGTCTAACCTCCGTGGAGGCCTTTACCTACTTCGACCAAGACGGTCCGAGGTACCGGAATCCTGCCGGTGTCGGCATCCCAAGCGCCCTGGGGATGAGCTTTCGGTTTTAATCTGTGGCCGTTCCAACGTCGACCTTTGTCCAATGAATCGAGACCAGGTCATCCACTTTTGCGAAAACCTCCCGCACGCCGAGGCCACTTTTCCCTTTGACGAACACACCCTGGTTTTTAAAATTGCCGGCAAAATGTTTGCCCTGCTCCCCTTAGAAAAGGACGCGCAGATTGGGTTAAAATTTCCCCCCGACCTCCTCGAAGCCTTACGTGATGACCACCCGGCCATTTTTCGCGGAGCCTACATGAATCCCACCCATTGGGGCGGCGTATACCTCGATGGGTCGGCTGCGTCCGACGAACTTCAGACTTGGATTAAAACGAGTTATAATTTGGTTGTCGCTAAATTGCCACGTGCACAACGCATCCAATACCCCTTGCTCCCATGACCAAACGCTTACTTAATTACTTCATTCAAGGCCTGCTCTACAGCGCCCCGATTGCTATCACCTTGTATGCGGTCTTCTCCCTATTGCGCACCCTCGACCGCGTCATTCCAATCGACATCCCTGGATTGGGATTGCTTGCGTTGATATCCGTGATCACGCTGATCGGATTTTTAGGGGAATACGCTTTGAAACTTCGCATCGTCAAATTGATGGACCGCATGCTTGAAGGCCTGCCCTTGGTCAAACTCATTTACACGTCCGTCAAGGATGTCATGAAGTCCCTCACGGGAAAGAAAAAGGGGTTTAAGCAACCGGTTCTTCTGCGTCTCTCCCTGCAGGAGGAGGTTCGAAGGGTGGGATTTGTGACCGACGAAGGCCTCCGCGACCTTGGTACGCCGAATGATGCCCTTGTGACGGTCTATGTTCCGCACAGCTTGGCCATATCTGGACAAGTTTTCGTGGTTCCAAAGTCCTATGTGGAGCCCTTGAATGCCAAGGCAGCCGATGTCATGAAATACATCATTGCGGGCGGGGTAACTGGATCGTAAGTGGCTCTTAGGTGCGAATCACCTTAGCGCGAACATTCCCCTCCATGAGGCTCGATACGAGCGTCATGACCATGCTAAAAAGCAAAGCGGCCCAAAAACCATGAACGGTAAAGCCTTCTACCCAATCGCTCGCTAGCATCACCACTAGGGCATTGATAGCCAAAAGAAACAAGCCCAAAGTGAATAGGGTGAGCGGAATGGTCAGAAGGATAAGCAGGGGCCGAATGGTGACATTCAAAACGGCTAGAGCCAAGGACACCCATATCGCCGTAGTAAACGCCGCCAATTCTACACCTGGCAGAAGGTAGGCCGTGGCAAAAACACTCAAAGTGCGAATAATGAATCGGGTCCCCCAACCGGGACGGCCTATTCGCACTGTACGTGATGAATCATTCATGCCAAAATTTTAACAAAAGTCGCACCATATGCCCGAGATTAGCATAAAATATCCCCTTTCCTCATGAAATTTCCCGCTTTAAGCGTTTATGCCGGCCTCCTTCTCAGTGCCTGCCAACTTTCTGAAACGGCTGTAGACCCCGGCCCTATGCCTTTAGATCCTCATTCCTATGCCGACCCCGCCGAGGCGGTGGTCACCCATTTGAGCTTGAACATCACCTCCGTAGATTTTGACGCCCACGTGCTACAGGCCTTGGCGACATTGACCTTTGACTGCCACCAGGCGGACACCTTGCGCTTGGACACCTATGGATTGGAAATTCAGGACGTTCGGGCTACGGGCGAGGGTTTCGGCGAGGATATTTTGCGCTTTGCCCCCGGACGCCACGATGCCATTCTAGGCACAGAACTACTGATCTTCCCCGATAAAACCGTGGACGGGTCCTACACCATTACCATTTGGTACAAAACCAGCCCCGGCGCCAAGGCCCTGCAATGGCTGAGTCCCGAACAAACCAACGGGAAGACGCACCCTTTCTTGTTTACCCAGAGCCAGGCCATCCTAGCCCGCACCTGGATCCCTTTGCAGGACAGTCCAGGCATCCGCTTCACCTACGATGCCAAGGTTCAGGCCCCTGAAGGCTTAATGGCGGTCATGAGCGCTTCCAACCCTCAAGAACGATCGGAAGACTCCCAGTACGCTTTTGAAATGAAGCAGCCCATCCCCTCTTATTTGATGGCTTTGGCCGTGGGAGACTTGCGCTTTCAATCCACAGGTCCTCGCACTGGCGTCTATGCAGAACCCGCCATTCTCGAAGCTTCTGCCTGGGAGTTTGGCGAAACGGAAGCCATGATTGCTGCAGCAGAGGCCCTCTATGGTCCTTACCAATGGGAGCGCTATGACCTCCTGGTTTTGCCTCCCTCCTTCCCTTTTGGCGGCATGGAAAACCCGCGATTAACCTTCTTGACCCCCACCGTTATTGCTGGCGACCGCTCTTTGGTCGCCTTGATCGCCCATGAATTAGCGCACTCCTGGTCGGGAAATCTTGTCACCAATGGAACCTGGAACGACTTCTGGATCAATGAAGGATTCACGGTCTACTTCGAAAACCGCATCATGGAGGCGGTCTATGGCGCGGACTATGCCGCCATGCTGCAATCCCTCTCGCACAGTGATTTGACCGCTGAGGTGGCCGATTTCATGGAGAATGCCCCGGATGACACCAAATTGGCGATTGATTTAACCGGCCGCAATCCCGACGATGGCGTCACGACGATTGCCTATGACAAAGGCTTTCACTTCTTGCGTTTGATCGAACAAACCGTTGGTCGCGAGGCTTTTGATGCCTTTCTGAAGGACTATTTCGCCAACTACACTTTCCAGTCTATGACCACAGAGCTCTTCATCGCTCACCTTCGCGCAAGCCTATTGAGCGACGTTCAATGGGAAGAAATGGGGGGGGACGAGTGGATTTTTGGCACGGGCCTCCCCGCGAACTGTCCAGTGGTGGAGCCCACACTCTTTACTTCGGTAGACACTCAGGCGGCGCATTTCATCGCCGACGGCACCCTGCCTTCTGAGACGGAAAACTGGAATACGCATCAGTGGTTGCGCTTTTTTAAGGCCCTGGAAGGTCTACAAGCGGAACCTGCGCTGGATCTGGACAAAGCCTTTCACTTCACTCAATCGGGCAATGCGGAAATTTTTGCAGCATGGGCAGAACTTGCAACCCGAGGCGGGGTCCAAAGCCCGTCACTCGATGAAGAAATGCACCACTTCTTGTACCGCGTTGGACGTCGCAAATTCCTCACCCCACTCTATAAAGCACTCGTGGACGCAGGCCGAAAGGACCTCGCCGTAGCGATCTACCAAAAGGCTCGCCCAGGCTACCACGCTGTGGCGCAAGAAACGTTGGATAAGCTTTTAGGGGATTAAGGATTATTGGGTTAAAGGTTCTGCAAGCTTCATGACTACGAGCGCCATGGATGCTCTAGCCCTAAACAGGCACATACGCTTGAGCACTTTTACGCTTAAACGTTTCTACCCTGAAACCTTTTCACTCCTTGGCCACTCAGCCCACTAGGGACGAGCAATCCAAACCTTACCCAAGCGCTGACGGTAAATGCCCAACTCAGCGTCGTTTGGCCTTTCTGTCAATGGAAGGACCACTCGGTGCATACCATTTACCTCCATGCTCTGTGCTGGGTAGCCCTGTGCCACCAACTCTAGGACACGCTTTGTCGCCAGCGCTTTGGTTTTGAAGGATCCCGTCACCAGGTAGCAGGCGACAGCGCCCGATACCGGAGCCGTGGCCGGCTGCGCCATGGTGGAAGCGGCCTTTACCGGAACTTCCTTCGCTTTGGGCTGAGCGGGTACCAAGGGTACCATCGCCACGGAGCTCTCTTCCTTCGCTGGAACCAGTTCGACCACCGAAGAGGATGCTGGCAAGGAAGGCGCGAAGGCGCGAGGCTGGTTGGTGACAATGAACTCGGTGCGACGATTCGCCCAACGGATGTCATCTGGGCAAACCGAACACTCCATTTCACAAGGCATGGCCGGCTCGGATTCTCCGTGGAACTCGCCGTGGAATTGGTCTTGGGTAATGCCTTGGTTAGCGAAGTAGCGCTCTACAGTACCCAGGCGTTGCTTGGAGAGGGACAGGTTGTAGGCTTCGGTCCCCTTGCAGTCCGCGTGGGAACGAACGATGACATGGAGTTCGGGCTGTTCGCGCAGAGTTTGTGCGACAAAGGCGAGTTTGGCCTGCTCCTCCGTGGTTAAATCCGAACGGTTGTACCGGTAGTATAAAGGAGGCAAGGTCAAGGTAAGGGATTTGCCTCCGGCCTTCTTCCACTGGCCGGCCTTTTCCGGCAAGCCAGGGTAATCCACCTCGCCTTCTACAGCGATGCTGGCTTGGCGGGCGGCATCTTCGGCAGCGAGGGCCGAATCTTTTTTCGCCTGCTCCTTGAATAAAGCCGTCATGTCAATTTGGAAACGGAAGATGTTATCCCCGTCGAGGGCTGCCTTTCGGTTCGAAGCAAACCAACCACTTCCTGGCCCATCCAAGAAGGGGCTAAAATCGTCCGCCGTGGAGTTCACGTCATCCATGAGAAACCATTCTTCGGTCTCCAGGTTGAGCATAATCAAATCCAAGCCGCCTTGGCCAGGAAAACCGTTTGAGGCAAAGAAAAGGGTGTCACCGTGAATGCTGGGGAACATCTCCTTGCCCTCTGTGTTGGCGATGCGCAAGGGCTGCGCAGCGGCCCAGCTCGAATCGATCCAATCGGCATAGTAGAGGTCCGTACCGCCTAATCCTCCGGGCATATCCGAAACAAAATAGAGGCGCTGGCGCTTGGAATCCCAGGCAGATTGGCCTACGTTGAAGGCATTGTTGTTCAACGGGAAGGCTTCCTCTGAGCCCCATGAACTATCCGCTTGACGTGTGCGCGAATACAACTGCAAGCGGAACAGTCCATCAAGTTTTTGCAGCTCATTTTTCGTGTAGAACACCCGGTTTTCTCCAAATGATATGGGGCCCACGTGGTACGGTGATGCGTCGGTCAGGGGCTTGTCGCTCATTTCAAATAGGCGGACCTTGGTCGAGTCCCAAACCCAAGGCTTGATGTACGGGTCATTGCTTCGCTTGTCCGTTTTTTCAAAACCCTCTTGCGGCCTCGAGGAAGAAAAGACCAATCGATTCTCCCAGAAAACTGGGGCAAAATCGTCGTTGTCGGAGTTAATCCCCTTGGCCAATTCCATGGTCACCCCACCGGGCAATTCGAGGTGTTCAATTTCACCGCGGTTCTCCCACAATTCCGAACGGCGGTGGGCCGGATAGGCACTGGAGTAGTCATCCATACGCTTGATGGCTTGCTCCGTGCGTCCCAATTGGCGCAAGGCATCCACATGGGCAAAGATCACTTCCGCCGAGAACGGCGCTTCACTCTTGTTGGCCGAACGAGCGGCGTCAAAAGCCATCACCGCTTGTTCCGGCATGCTGCTTTCCGAATAGATTAACCCCGCGAGGTTCCATTCTTTTGCCGACTTCAGGGATGTGCGCTTCAAATATTGAATGGCTGTGGCGTGCTGGCTTTTGGCCCGAAGGCGCTCCAATCGGGCTTCGGCTTGTTGACCATAGGCGAACACGCTGCTGCATAGGAGGGCTAGGATGAGGATTCTACGCATGGCCTTAGAAATAACGAGGTGAGGTGACCGCCTTTCCAGGTAAATACAGAGGGAGGCTCAAAACAAAGTCATGGGACATCGGGCCGAAAGGGGCGAGGTCTGAGGTCGTGCGCTCCATGGAATAGCCGAGTGTCAGGCCGTTGGGCATGCGCACATGAAACCAAGCGCCGGCGGCAGAGCCGGGGCGGAGCGTAGCGCCCAGCGTATAGCGGCGCTTGAAGACCATCGCAGGGCTAAGGTCCAAACTTCCTGGGGCATTGGCCACAATCTTGTATTGCGACGAAAAGCGGAAATCCCAATTCGCCTGCACGGGCAGGGCAAAGCCACCGGAGGCATAAAAATGCTGAGCTGTCCGAAGAATGCCAGGGGAAGAAAAGCTGAGGTAGTAGCGATCCCCATAGACCATGGCTCCGTAGCCCACCATGGGGCTCCATTGGTTGATGTCCGACTGGAAGATCGGATCGTTGGGATCGATTACATAGAGGTCGGTCAGGGCCTCGTTGTAGTTGCTCATGCCTAAGCGCAAGCCCACCGCCAATTTCGATGCCTCCGAAACCTTGATGCGGTAATTCACATCGGCCGCCACAGAGGTCATTTGGATGGGTCCCAATTGGTCAGATTGAAGCATCAGGCCCGAACCCAGCGCATCGGTAACCATACTTTGGCCCGAAGCAAACAGGGTCGTGGGTGCCCCAGTAATGCCCTGCCACTGATTCCGGTAGGCAAGGGTCAATTCCGGATCTTGCGCGTTCCCTGCATAAGCCGGGTTGTACATGGTAGGGTTAAACACATAGAGCGCCAAATGCGGATCCTGCTGCGCCTGCATCAAGGTGGAGCTACAGAGGAGAGTGAGGAAAAGGAAAGTCTTTTTCATGGCTTAGCGCTTCAAGTAGATGTAGCCAGTTTGGGCAGGCTCGGTGGAACTCAACGTCAAGATGTAGTAGTACACCCCGTTGGGCAGGATGCCGTCGCCGTCCAAGACGAAGCTTCCAGACGTATTCGGGCGTCCATCCCAATCGTTCTGGTAGGGGCCTTGGCTGTCGTAGACGGCATGTCCCCAGCGGTTAAATACTTGCAAACGGCTATCCGGGTGTCGAAGGATGCCCGGTATAATCAAGTAGTCGTTCAACCCGTCGTTGTTGGGCGAAATGCCTTGCGGCACATCCGTGTTGCACGCATCGGGGTCGAGGTAATCTGGAACGCCGTCGCCGTCGCAATCGTCGTCAAAGATGCCGTCGTTATTCCAGTCGTATTCATCGGCATCGCTTATACCGTCGCCGTCGCTGTCCAAATCTAAGTAATTAGGTATGCCGTCGCCGTCCACATCCAAGTCGCCTTCGTCGATGTCCAAAATGCCATCGCCGTCGCTATCGAGGTCGCGGAAGTCTTCTTGGCCGTCCCCATCGCTGTCCGGAACCGGCAAGGCTACGCCGCCTTGACCAGGATCCACCGCGTCGTGCAAGCCATTGAGGTCCACGTCCGTGATGGCGCCTGTACCAACGTAGCCGTCCTTATCGGGATCGCTACCGCCGCCTTCGTACACATCCGTCAACAAATCGTTGTCGCTATCGTGGTCTAGATAGTCCGGGGTTCCATCGGTGTCGTAGTCCCCATCCAATTCAATGCTGTCTAGGATGCCGTCATTGTCACTGTCCAGATCCAAATAGTTGGGCTGGGTATCTCCATCGTCGTTGTCTGTGCCTTCGCTGGCGTCCAGGATGCCGTCGTTATCGCTATCGATATCCAGGTAATTGGGCGTTCCGTCACCGTCGAAGTCGGCTACCGTTTCTGTGCTATCGGCAATGCCGTCGCCATCGCTGTCCAAGTCGAGGAAGTTCGGGAAGCCGTCGCCATCTGCATCGGCCGCCGTCTCCACACTATCGGGAATGCCATCGCCGTCGCTATCGAAGTCCAAGAAATTGGCCACCCCATCGCCATCAAAGTCGAAGTATCCTTCCGTTTGGTCGGGAATACCATCGCCATCGCTATCAAAATCGATGTAATTCGGGATGCCATCGCCATCAGGGTCGCCTGTTCCTTCTATGATATCTGGGATGCCATCGCCATCACTATCGAGATCAAGGAAATTTGGGAATCCATCCCCATCTACATCCGCCGTGCCCTCAACAGCATCCGGAATGCCATCGTTATCACTGTCTAAATCCAAGTAATTTGGTTGGGTATCCCCATCAAAATCTGCACTGGTTTCAATCAAATCTAGGATGCCATCGCCGTCGCTATCCAAATCCAAGAAATTGGGGGCCCCGTCGTTGTCAAAATCCTGCGTTGTCTCCACGGCATCGGGAATGTTGTCGCCGTCGCTGTCAAGATCCAGGAAGTTTGGAATGCCGTCGTTATCGAAGTCGGCTGCCGTTTCGACGGCATCGGGAATTCCGTCGCCATCACTGTCCAGATCGATGTAGTTACCTAATCCGTCATTGTCCGCGTCAGCCGCCGTTTCGATGCTATCAGGAATGCCGTCGCTATCGCTGTCTAAATCCAAATAGTTGGGGATGCCGTCACCGTCGGTATCTACGACTCCTTCCACGCTATCCGGGATGCCATCGCCATCGCTATCCAAGTCGAGGTAGTTCGGAATGCCATCGCCATCGGCATCATTGGTGGTTTCCACCGTATCCGGTATACCATCACAATCTGCATCATAGGTGCCAATCACCACCGTGTCCGAAGTGACCACACAGCCATTCGTATCGGTGATGGTGACCACAAAGGAGCCCGCCCACAAGCCTGTGGCCGTATCGGTGGTTGCGCCACTTGACCAGAGGTAGGTGTAGGGTCCAGCGCCGCCCGTTACGGCTACCGACGCGACGCCCATAGAGTCCGTCAAACAGTTTGTGGTGGCCAGGGCCGTCACAACCGAAGAAAGTGCCATGGGTTGCGTGACGACATAGGAGAGTTCAGTTTGGCAACCCAAGGAATCCGTGACCTCCAAAACATAAAGGCCTGCCGCCAAATTGTTCCAGATGAGCGTATCCCCAGCATTCGCACTAAGGGTGTCCGAGCCGTTGTTCCACACATAAGTGTACGGAGCTTGTGCGCCGAACAAACGAACGCTCACGGTTCCACTGCTGTCCCCTGCGCAAATATTATTCGAGATGGTTGCGGAGTCCACCAAGGGAAGTCCCTGAAAGACCTGGACAGAGTCGACCTTGGAACATCCCAAGCTGTCCGTCAGGGTCACGGAATACCAACCAGCCGTCAAACCCATGGCCGTGTCCCCAAGCTGTCCATGGCTCCAAGCAAAGCTGTAGGGACCTGCCCCACCCGAAGCGGAAGCAACAGCCATTCCGGTGCTATCGCCATAGCAGGTCACTGCTTGGCTCGTTACGTTCAACACGAGTAATGCAGGCTCTGTGACCACCAAGGTATCCGTGATGGAACAACCATTGGCATCGGATGCGGTGTAGACATAGGTGCCGGCCCCCAGGTTGCTCATCGCAGTGGCCGTGTCACCGGTATTCCAAACGACGGTGTAGGGAGCCGTACCGCCTTCAGGAGAAACGCTTACATATCCTGTGGTATCCCCAAAGCAGGCCAAACGGTATACCGAATCCTGTACGCTTAACGCCGAGGCTGGCTGTGTGAGCGTGTAATTGAGTGTCGTGAAACACCCTGCCGCATCGCCAATGCTCACCGTATAACTTCCTGCGGGGGCGTTGGTTAGCATTGCGCTAGTGTCACCCGTATTCCAGTAGTAGCTATATGGTGGCGTGGCGCCCGTCACAGTCAAGGAAACGCTGCCCGTGGAGTCACCATGGCAGGCTACGTTGGTTTGGACTGCACTGATAGAAATGGGCAAGGGCTGGGAAATCGTGAACGTATCCGTCACCGAACAGCCGTTGGCATCGGTTACTGTGAGTCCATAGGACCCAGCGGGACGGTTTAGAATGTTTTGCGTGGTGAAGGTTCCCCCGTTCCAAACGTAGGTATAGGGGGCCGTTCCACCGGATACCGCTGTGGTAATTTTTCCATTAACCAATCCGTAGCACGAGATATTCGTGATCGTTGCATTGATGGCCAATGCAGCCGGTGGGGCTATAGTATCTGTAGCCGTCCAAACGCAGCCATTGGCGTCGGTTACTGTAACCGTGTAAACGCCGGCAGACAAGGAGTCTACGCTCATAGTACTATCTCCCGTGCTCCAGAAATAGCCGTAGGGCCCGGTACCTCCTCCAACGGCCACCGCGAGTACACCCGTGGAATCTCCAAAGCATAGGGGCTGTGTGGCGTTTATACTGCCCGCTAGCGGCGCAATGGGCTGAGAAATCGTGAAGGATTTGTTGTACGTACAGCCTTGTGCATCCGTGACCACCAGGGCATAGGTTCCTGCGGCTAAGCCTGAAATCGTTGAAACACTATCCCCTGTATTCCACGCATAGCTGTAGGGGGCTGTCCCCCCGTACATGGATACCGCCAAGACCCCCGTACTGTCGCCATAGCAAGCAATAGAGCTGATGGCCGTTGTATCCGACATAGCTTGTGGTTGCCCAATGGTATCCACCAAGGTGATGAAGCACCCGTTCATATCCGTGGCAATGACCGAATAAATGCCCGCTGAGACATTGCTCAAATCCTGAGTCGTATCTCCTGTATTCCAGAGGTAGGTGAAGCCCCCTGCACCACCACTAACCGTTACATCTATGGAACCATTTGCAGCGCCAAAGCATGTGGCGTCTGCGGCCACGATGGACCCATTAATTTGAGCAGGTTGTGTCAAGGCAGCCGATGCTACTACTTGGCAACCCGCTGCATCCGTCACCGTAAGGGTATAGGAACCTGCAGGTAAATTGCTCTTGATCGCCGAAGTTCCACCCGAAGACCAGGCATACGTATACGGTGCTTGGCCACCGCTGACTACCGCGGCAATGGATCCTGTGGTGTTACCGTAGCAATCCACATTGGTTTGGATTAAGAAAACGGACAGTGCTGAGTTTTGAGTTAGCGTCACCGAATCTTTACGTGAACAGCCCGAAGCATCCGTCACTGTTAGCACATAGGTGCCAACCGACAACCCCGTCAAATCCTCTGATGTCGCTCCCGTTGACCACGCATAGGTATACGGGGCGCTGCCTCCCGTCACCGTCGCGTCAATAGCGCCCGTGGTAGCGCCGAAGCAAGCAATAGATGTGGCATTTAACGCAATCGTTATTCCTGCGGAAGGCTGTGCAACCGTATCCGTCCAATTAGAGGTACAACCCACTGCATCCGTCACAGTCAAGCTATAGGCTCCCGCCATGACAGCGCTTAGGTCTTCTGTTGTTGCCCCATGCGCCCATGCATAGGTATAGGGTGACGTTCCACCTGTGACAGCAATGTCAATAGCCCCTGTTGGATTGCCGTAACACGCCACATCCGTGATGGAGGCCGAAATGGAAACCGCTGAGCTCGGTTGCGTGATGGTGGCGCTTGTCACCGTCTGACATCCGGCCGCATCCGTCACCGTAAGAGTATAGGTGCCCGCAGCCAGATTGCTCTTAATGGCCGAGGTTCCACCAGAAGTCCACGCATATGAGTAGGGCGCCTGGCCTCCACTGACTACGGCAGCAAGCGATCCCGTTGCTCCACCAAAGCAATCAACATTTGATTGGAGTAGGGAAACGGCCAAGGCTGCATTCTGAACAAGCGTCACGGAGTCCTTGGAAGAACAGCCCGATGCGTCCGTCACCGTCACGACATATTTGCCCGCAGTCAATCCTGAGAGGTTCTGTGAACTGGACCCATTGGACCAACTGTAGCTATAGGGCAACGTGCCCCCTGAAACGTTGAGTGAAATGGCTCCTGTCGAACCTCCATTACAGGCGATGGATGTGGACGAGAGCGTCAAGGTGATGGCCGCTAAAGGTTGCTTGACCGTATCTACGATTGAAAGTGTACAGCCCACGGCATCCGTAATAGTTGCCGTGTAAATACCCGCAGAAAGTCCACCAATATCCTCTGTGGTCGCGGCATTGGACCAAACAACTCCGTAGGGGGCCGTACCACCGCTAATGGCCAAATCCATTGCGCCTGTGGCATTCCCGTAGCAAAGAACATCCGTCGTAGTGAGCGACGCCGTTAAGCTAGCTGCGGGCTGTGTAAGCGTTATACTGCCCGTCGCGGAACACAAATTGGCATCCGTGACCGTGTAGGTGTAGGTGCCTGCTGTCAAAGAGGTTAAAGAAGCAGTCAATGCCCCAGAAGACCAGGCATAGGTATAAGGGGGAATGCCTCCTGTAACCGCCAAGGAAATCGCACCTGTTGCATCTCCAAAACAGTCAACGTTGCTTGCGCTCTCGGTGACCACCAGAGCTGCCGTAGGTCCATCGACCGAGAACGATTGGCTTTGTGTACATCCCGAAGCATCGGTCACATCGACCGAATACGTGCCTCGTTCCAGTCCAGTCAAGTCCTCAGTCGTGGCTACCGGCGACCCTGATACACTCCACTGGTACGTATACGGAGAAACGCCGCCGGAGACGGTAATATCTACGGCTCCGTCCAGGTTGCCGAAGCATGTTTCATCGATCACAACTCCACTTATTGCCAAAGCAGATGGAGCGCTTACTGAAATGGTATCGTAGGCCAAACAAGTTCCAGTGCCTTTAATTCGCACCCAATGCGTCCCTGCGGGTACATTGCTCACCGTCTTGGTTGTAGCTCCTGTAGACCATAGATAGGTGTACGGAGCCGCCCCCCCTGTCGCTGTAGCGGTAAGGCTTGTTGTTCCTCCATAGCAATTGATCGGCGCTAAAAGGGCTGCCGTAGCAAGGAAGGGAGTTGGCTGGGACACCACATACGTTGCACTCACAAAGCATCCATTCGCATCCGTAACTTCTACTTGATAGCTTGCGGCAGTAATTCCACTTAGATCTTCCGTGGTGTACGTTCCATTATCCCAAACAATCGAATACGGGGCAGTACCTCCCGAAATGGTGAGATCAATCGCCCCGTCTGAAAATCCATTGCACGTCGCATCGGTAACTACGGAGCTCAAGGAAAGATTGGCGGGTTGTGTTATGGTAAAACTTTGGGTCTCCGAGCATCCCGTGCCATCGATTATGGTAATCGTATAAGTTCCAGCGGTCAAATTCGTTAAATCTTCCGTCGTCGGACCGTGTATCCATTGGTATGAAATGGGTGATACTGCATTGAGTAGAGATAGCTCAATCATTCCCGAGCTTGCCCCAAAGCACCCAACATGGGTCAAACTACTCGTTACGGTAAAGGCAGCGGACCCACTTATAGAAACAAGTAGCGTATTGGAATACTTCGTCGAGCTTCCGTCAGAAACGACGCGGCGATAATAGGTGTCCACATTTAGTCCTGCCGGGGCATCATACACGTTGGCATTAGCTCCTGGAATTGCAGACCAGTTCACGTTGTCCGTCGAAGATTCCCAAACATACGTGAGGGCCGCAGTTCCCCCTGACGCGTCAAATGACGACGTGAACGCTACAGGATTTCCTCCGGCACACACACTTTGATTGCCCGCAATGGTTCCTGCGTCCAATGGGAGTCCCGCGGGCAAGCTGGTTGCCGTGGGTGGATTGGTGGTAAAATCATAGGCACAAAAACCAAAAATGTCCCCGGAAATAGGATCCGTGAGCTCAAAAACGAGCGTCTGGGCATTCTGTAAATTGTAGTTCGTCGAGGAGTAAAAGCAATAGTCAAAATTCCCCGGATTGCTCGCGCCGATGACGGAGGCTGGTCCCACTTCTATACTGGTAAGTACCGCATTACCCCCAGTGCTTTCATAAATCGCAGAAATAGCGGGTGGATTAACAGTTCCGGTTAAGGATGTCCAATTCATTCGAATATTTCCCGTTTTGGAACCCGTTGGCGGAGTGGCATACGGCGTGCCCACAAAATTGGGGGCTACAGCCACACCTGGGGCGCCAGGACAAGAGGTCGCTCCCCCATTGCCATTGTTTCGGAAAGTAATGGCCGCACATCCGTCTACATTCACCCAATTTTGAGCAAATGCCGATGGCATCGAAAAGAACAGCGTTACCGTGATCGCCAGAAGCGCACGAATGGGGGAAAATGGGGGCAGTGACATAGGGACAAAGTTCGATGCTAAGTTCTTAAGGTACGGGCAGCTATAGGATTGAGCCAGGTGAAATGAGTTTACGCGATGCAGCGGCATTTTAAAGCACACGATTAAGTTTTTTATGCAAGACATTCCGGAGCCCTTGCAATTGGGTGAACTGCTCCAAAAGCTCTCCCCGTAGTTCTGCCTCGTGGGTCTCCTCTAGTCGATTTTTCAAAGTCTGAATCATCTCGGAGAGTCGCAGTTCCTTGAAGCGAAAAAGACATTCTGCAACATGGCTAGAAATCTGATCCACAGGATTTTGAATGTAAATATTTTTTCTCTTCCAGTCGGCTAAGGCGTAGCGTTCTAAGAGGAGCTCGGCCACCACAGACGCCACCTTGGGGTCTGGATGTCGGCTAAAAATTTCGGCAGATAGCACACGTTCTTCCTCCTTCCAAACTCGATCCATTTCTGCATGCATCAAAGCATACACAGGATGAGAAAACGTCATATCATCCTCAGCTAAATCATCTAAAACCACTGCACCCACGGCATCAGAAAAATCCTCACCCTCTTCTGTTTTTCCTGTGAAACGGTCGTTTCCATGCAATAAGAGAATGCGCATGAGGGCTTCCTCCACGGCCAGGGGGCGTTGGTCCACAACAGGGGGGGGTGCAACAACCAAGATGGGAGCCTCTTGCGATGCTCGGGTTGATTCGCGTTGTGCTTGCCTTTGATCTGTCGCCCGAATTCGATCCAATTCAGAAAAAAGGCTTCGCTCATCCATCCCTAAGCGCTGGGCGGTATCGCGAACATATACTTCTCTTAAAATCGCATTCGGGATCTTGGCCATAGAGCCTACCAGGTCCTTTACCATCTCGGCGCGTTGGATGGGATCCTGTCCCGCTTCTTTCGCCAGAAGGTCCGACTTGAATTGGATGAAGTCGACCTCATGGCTGTCAAAATAGCCTTGCAAGGCATCCATTTCCATGGAGCGGGCCATGGAGTCTGGATCCTCTCCTTCTGGCAGGGGAATGGCCCGGACCAACATCCCCTCTTCCAAGAGGAGATCAATCCCACGAAATGAAGCACGGATCCCCGCCGCATCCCCGTCATACAACAAGGTCACATGGGATGTGAGCCGTTTAATCAAGCGGATTTGCTCGAGGGTAAGGGCCGTCCCAGAAGAGCTTACCACATTTTGAACCCCCGCTTGGGATAGGCTAATTACATCCGTATAGCCCTCGACAATGTAGCAACGGTCCTGCCGAGCAATACTCTGCTTGGCCTGAAAGAGGCCGTAGACGACCCGGCTCTTGTGATAAATTTCTGACTCCGGGCTATTGAGATACTTGGCCGTCTTGGCATCCGATTTTAATACACGACCGCCAAAGCCAACGATGCGCCCACCCAAACTATGAATGGGGAACATCGCTCGCCCCCAAAATCGATCCACATGCGTACCGTCCTCTCGGGCAATGCTTAGCCCCGTGCCCGCTAAAAATTCAGATTGATACCCCGCCGCCGTGGCCGTATCAAAAAACACCGACCGCCCTTCAAGGTGATACCCCAATTCAAAACGCCGGATGGTCTCCTCTGTGAAGCCTCGTTCTCTGAAATACGATAAGCCAATGGATCGACCCACCGGGTCTTCCCACATCCAAGAAGAAAACTGTTTGGCGGCAAAGGCATTGACAGCAAAAAGACTTTCACGAACATTCCTTGCCTCATCTTCTTCCTCCGAGGATGCCTCTTCTTCCAACTCAATGTTGTATTTCTTGGCGAGCCAGCGCAGGGCATCGGGATAGGTCAATTGCTCGTGCTCCATCAAGAAGGTCACGGCGGAGCCCCCTTTCCCACTCGAAAAATCCTTGAAAATTTGCTTGGAGGGGACCACATAAAAAGAAGGCGTCTTTTCTTGGGTAAATGGACTCAGGCCCCGGAAGCTCGATCCACTCTTTTTGAGCTGAACAAAATCCCCGACAACTTCCTCAATTCGAATCGAATCAAGAATCTTTTCGACGCATGCTGCGGTGATACGGCCCATGCGTTAAAGGTACCGAATCTTTAGAGTTAACGGTTGCGATTCCCCATGTAGTCCACCAAGGCGTACAGGGCCTCGCGGGAGTCTCCTTCGGGGAAATCTGTTAAGGCCTGCCGGGCACGGTCTTGCCAGTCCGCCATGCGCTGCTGGGCGTAATCAAGCCCTCCCAGGTCTTTGACTTTCTCCATTAACCACTGAATGGAACGGGGATCGTCTTTTTTGTTTTTAACTATGCGCATAAGGGCCTTTTTGTCACTCGAAGAGGCCACGCTCAACGCATGAATCAGCGGCAGGGTCATTTTTTGCTCCTTGACATCGATGCCCGTAGGTTTCCCGCTTTGACCATATTGTTGGTAGTCCATCAAGTCATCTTGAATTTGAAAGGCCATACCCAGAGCCAAGCCAAAGGCGTGTGCCCGTTCAATGACCTCCACCGGTTGGTCGGATGTGGCCGCCCCGACCGCACAGCATGCGGCCATCAAGGAGGCCGTTTTTTTCTGAATGATGGCATCATAGACCGCCTCATCGATGTCCAGGCGGCGGGCTTTTTCGATTTGGAGCAATTCGCCTTCGCTCACCTCCTTGACGGCTCGGCTCACCCAACGCAAAAGATCATGGTCCTCATGCTCCACTGCGAGAAGGAGCACCCGAGAGAGCATATAGTCCCCGACGAGGACGGCTATTTTGTTTTTCCACAGAGCACTGATGCTAAAGGCCCCACGACGGGTCGAGGCGTCATCCACAACATCGTCGTGGACGAGCGTCGCGGTGTGCATAAGCTCAACCAGCGTGGCTCCCCGGTACGCCCGATCACTCACCCCTGAGGGGGAAAATGCTTTGGCCGTCAAGAAAACCAATGCGGGGCGAAGTCGCTTGCCCTTTTGCTTGACCGCATAACGCAAGATCAGGTCCATCAATGGGACTTTGGTGCTAAAGGCAAGCGGGAAGGCTTCGTCAAAGCGCTTCAATTCGGCCTGAATGGGTGTACGAAAGTTCATTTGATTCCGCGTTGTTGGCAGATTTCCTCGTAGGCCTGCTGGATTTTCCGGAACGTCCCTTCTGCTTCTCGAACAACTTCCTCCCCCATGCCTACCATGGCATCGGGGTGGTATCGCTTTACCAAATTCCGGTATGTCTTTTTCACCAGGGTATCGTCAGAGGTCTGTGGGATGCCCAGCACCTCGTAAGGATCGGGCGCTGCAGGGCGGTGAACCGCTTCCAGGCGCCGAAAATCGTGAGGGTGGATACCCAAGTAACCCGCGATGCGGGCGATTTGTTGCCGCTCGTCCGAAGTCATGGCCCCATCTGCGTGGGCCAAGCCAAAGAGGAAGGCGACGAGTTGAATCCGGTGCTGAATGCTCATGTGCCGACGCACATTGGCACAGACGTCCGGCACGGCGGGTTTTTCTTGAACGATGCGTTTAAATTCGCGGAAGCTCTCTTGGGCCTTGGCTTCCCCAAACCACTTTTTAAAATGGGCTCGGACAAAATTCAGTTCCCGTTCATCGACGTGGCCATCAGCCTTGATGACCACGGAGGCCAAAATCAGGAGGGATGCATGAAAGTCAATGCCTTTGGGTTGAGATGGCGCATTCTCCGAAGACGACGTCCAGCGTGAAAAAAATTCTCCAAAAAGGGCGCCCAAAACGAGCCCTTTGAGTCCTCCGACGAGGACCCAACCAATTCCACCGCCTAGTAGGGTTGACCAGCGCTTCATGCCGCGCGAAGGTACAACCCGGAAATCAGCTCGTCAGCCAGATCGCAAAGCCCACAATGGCCGCGATGAAAACCACCACCATGATGGTGGTCGTCATGGAAGCCTTGTCGCGTTCTGCCTCATCTCGGCGGCGAGCAGCTAGTCGCTCTCTGCGACTTAGTCGTTCTTCGGGGGAGGTGCGATCTCGTTCGTCACGCATTGCCATGAGGGAATAGTTGAAAAGTTAGGTTCTATGAAATTACAACTATTCTACTTAATTACAATAGGTTACCTCTTAGCCCGCAGGGCAAAGCAAAAAAAAACTCCGCCGGATAGGCAGAGTTTTTTTGAAATGAACTTTAGATCAAGATCCACAGGCCTCACACGCGTCGGGATTGTCCAACGAGCAAGCAACGGCTTCTTCCGCCGAGTACACTTTCGTGGGCTCCACACTGACTTGTGCCGCTTCGGAAAGCGCCACCGCCGGCATTTCAGCAAACACCTCCGCCGCATCGGGCGTGGCCTCCGCCTTCTTCTTCACCGTAAACTTGATCGCTGCGGAAGCCGCCTTGGTTCGCAAGTAATACATACCCGTCTTGAGCCCCTTCTTCCATGCATAGAAGTGCATGGACGTCAGCTTACCCATGTTGGGAGACTCCACAAAGAGGTTGAGGGACTGACTCTGGTCAATGAACATACCGCGGTCCGCAGCCATATCGATGATGTCCTTCATGGACATTTCCCAAACCGTCTTGTAAAGTTCTTTGATGTTGTCGGGGATACCTTCAATGCTTTGGATCGACCCATTGTTGGCCATGATGGCGTTCTTGACGTCCTCATTCCACAATCCAAGCTTGACCAAATCCACCAGGAGGTGCTTGTTCACGACAATGAACTCGCCTGAAAGCACGCGACGCGTGTAGAGGTTGCTCGTGTAGGGCTCAAAGCACTCGTTGTTTCCAAGAATTTGCGAGGTGGACGCCGTCGGCATCGGAGCCAAGAGCAGGGAGTTGCGCACTCCATGTTTCTTCACCTTTTTGCGCAATGCTTCCCAATCCCAGCGTCCGCTCAGATCTTTTTCATTCACACCCCAGAGGTTGTGCTGGAATTCTCCCTGTGAAATGGGCGATCCTTCGTAGGTCTCATAGGCGCCATGTTCGGCCGCCAAGTCGCAGGAAGCCGTCACCGCGGCAAAGTATATCGTCTCAAAAATGTCCTTGTTCAACTGACGGGCCTCGGGGCTTGTGAAGGGCAAGCGCAATTTGATGAAGGTGTCCGCCAATCCCTGAACCCCCAATCCGATCGGACGGTGACGCATGTTCGAGTTGCGCGCTTCGGGTACGGGATAGTAGTTGACGTCAATGACGCAGTTGAGGTTCTTGGTCACCTTGTACGTGACGTCGTAGAGCATTTGGTGGTCAAACGCCCCATCTTCCACGTATTTGGGAAGGGCGATAGAGGCCAAGTTGCATACGGCCACCTCGTCCGGTGCGGTATACTCGATGATTTCGGTGCACAGGTTGGACGATCGAATGACGCCCAAATTCTTTTGGTTGGATTTGGCGTTGCACGCGTCTTTGTAGAGCATGTATGGGGTACCCGTTTCAATTTGGGCTTCCATGATCTTGGTCCAAAGCTCCCGAGCGGCAATGGTCTTACGTCCCTTGCCTTCGGATTCATACTTGTGGTAGAGGGCCTCAAACTCTGCACCATAGGTGTCATACAAACCTGGGCACTCGTTGGGGCACATCAAGGTCCACTTCGCGTCCTCTTCGACGCGCTGCATGAATAGGTCTGGAATCCAGAGTGCGTAAAACAAGTCGCGGGCACGCTGCTCTTCCTTTCCGGTGTTTTTGCGAAGGTCCAGGAAGTCGAATACGTCCGCGTGCCAGGGCTCTAAGTACATCGCGAAGGATCCTTTGCGCTTGCCACCGCCTTGGTCCACATAGCGGGCCGTGTCATTGAACACACGGAGCAAGGGAATCAAGCCGTTGGATGTTCCGTTGGTCCCCCGGATATAGGACCCCGTTGCACGGATGTTGTGGATGCTTAGACCAATACCCCCTGCGCTTTGGCTAATCTTCGCACATTGCTTTAGGGTGTCGTAGATCCCGTCAATGCTGTCGTCCTTCATTTGCAGAAGGAAGCAGCTGGACATTTGTGGCTTGGGAGTCCCCGCATTGAAGAGGGTGGGCGTGGCGTGGGTGTAGAGCCCCTTGGACATGCCGTCGTAGGTCTCGATCGCCGCTTGAATATCCTCTTTGTGGATGCCAATCGCTACGCGGAGCAGCATTTGCTGCGGGCGTTCAGCGATCTCTCCATTGGTGCGAAGCAAGTAGGAGCGCTCTAAGGTTTTGAAGCCAAAGTAATCATAGTTGAAGTCCCGGTCGTAGATAGGCGTGGAATCTAACAGCTCGCTATGCGCTTCGATGATCTCCATGACATCGTCGGCGATGAGCGGTGCGGCAAGGCCCGTTTTGGGGCTGACATACGTGTGCAAATCCCGCATCGTTTCCGTGAAGGATTTGTTGGTGTTCTTGTGCAGGTTGGATACCGCGATGCGCGCCGCCAACTGCGCGAAGTCTGGGTGGCGCACCGTCATAGAGGCCGCTGTTTCTGCAGCGAGGCTATCCAGCTCGGAGGTGGTCACCCCGTCGTACAGGCCTTCGATGACCCGCATGGCTACGGCCACGGGATCTACGAGCGGACTCAAACCATAGCAAAGCTTCTGGATGCGGGCCGTGATTTTATCAAATTTGATGGCTTCTTTGCGGCCATCACGCTTTAATACGTGCATCATTCGGATTGGTGCTTAAAAGTCGGAGTCAAACTTGAAGGTGTCCGCGGTGGACTCTTGCTCCATGCCCACACCCGCCTTGCGGTAGTCGGATACGCGCTTTTCAAAGAAGTTGGTTTTGCCCTCAAGGGAAATCATGTCCATGAAATCAAAAGGATTCTCGGAGTTGTAGACTTTGGGGCAGTTTAATTCACCAAGTAGGCGGTCCGCAACAAACTCAAGGTACTGAACCATGAGACGGCTATTCATACCAATCAAGTCCACGGGAAGGGATTCGGTGATAAACTCGCGCTCAATGGTGAGGGCCTCGGTAATGATTTGGGTGATGCGCTCTTGCGGGACCTTGTTCACCAAATGGTGGTTGTGCAAGTGTACGGCAAAGTCGCAGTGCATGCCTTCGTCGCGGCTGATTAGCTCATTGGAAAAGGTCAATCCGGGCATGAGTCCGCGCTTCTTCATCCAGAAAATCGAGCAGAAGGCTCCGCTAAAGAAGATGCCTTCGACGGCCGCAAAGGCAATCAGGCGCTCTGCAAAGGAGGGGGAATCAATCCAACGCAAAGCCCAATCCGCTTTCTTCTTGATCGCATCAAATGTTTCAATTGCATTGAAGAGCTGGTGGCGCTCGGCCTTGTCTTTCACATAAGTGTCAATCAACAACGAATAGGTTTCGCTGTGGATGTTTTCCATCATGATTTGAAAGCCGTAGAAAAACTTGGCCTCCGTGTACTGCACTTCGTTCACAAAGTTCTCGGCCAGGTTTTCGTTGACGATGCCATCGGAGGCCGCAAAGAAGGCCAAAATGTGTTTAATGAAGTACTGCTCGTCCGCGCTGAGCTTGTTTTCCCAGTCGGATAAATCCTGGTGCAAATCGATTTCTTCTGCTGTCCAAAAGGAGGCTTCCGCCTTTTTATAGATGTCCCAAATGTCATTATGCTCAATGGGAAACAACACAAAACGGTTGGGATTTTCCGACAAGATGGGTTCGACAGCAGAGTTCGTTGCGCTCATAGTTTTTAGCGTTAATCGCCTCACGGCGAGATGATTACGTATGATTTAGGTGCATTTTAGCAGGGTCTATGTCGGATTGACGGGGGAAGACGTCCGCTGATGAGCTTTACAAATCTTGGAAAGCACAGGGGGAATCACAAGGGATAGATTTGAACATTAGGGGGTAGTTTTCAACATTCTCGTCACCCCCCCCTTGGGCTAAAAGCGGTGAATTCAAGGGGTCCGAATTGCGCAAATGAAATTTTGCTTCGGAACCCGAAAGAAATTCACAACGATTGTTAATAACCTCAGTCTTCCGAACGCGATTGGAGGAATTGGTAGACCTCTTCCGCCTCTTCCATCCAGGCCGGACCATATGCTCGAACCAAGGCGCCCTGTAAGAATCTGAATACCGGCAACTTGAGCTCCTGCCCTAGGCTACATGCAGGTTCACAAACCTTCCAGTGGTGAACATTTAGGGCATCAAAGTCTTGGTATTTGGTCACGCGTATGGGATAAAGATGGCAGGAAATGGGTTTGGGCCAATCCACGGCCCCCGCCGCCGCGGCTTGTTCAATTCCGCACTTGGCGACGCCCTGATCGAAGGTTACATAGGCGCATTCACGCCCGTCAACCAGGGGGGTAACCCATTCCCCGTCGTGGTCTTTCACAGCCACCCCTTGGGCCTCCAGTGCGGCGAGGCCTTCGGGACGTAAAAAAGGACGAATCGCATCTTGGATGGACTCCAAAATGGGCACCTCGGAAGGGAGCAAGGGCGCTCCCGCATCCCCTTCGACGCAACAGGCCCCTTTGCATTTGGACAAGTCGCAGCAAAAGGCATGTTCAAAGGCCACCTGTGAGACAATGGTTTCCCCAATCTGTATCATGCCTCAAAGGTCTACCTTTGTGGCCAACACAACAAGTCATGAATTTCGCCGAAATCCTCTCCGCCACCATGGTGCTTTTTGCCGTCATTGATATCATTGGCAGCATCCCCATTATTATCTCTTTGCGCGACAAAGTCGGCCACATTCAGAGCGAAAAAGCCACGCTTGCCGCGGCTGGCATCATGGTGCTTTTCTTGTTTGTGGGGGAAGACCTTTTGGGCTTGTTTGGGGTCAACGTGGCCTCCTTTGCGGTGGCAGGTTCGTTAGTGCTCTTCTTTCTCGCCCTCGAAATGATCCTAGGGGTACGCATCTACCGCGAGGCGGAGCCCGAATCCGCGAGCATCGTTCCCATCGCCTTTCCGTTGATCGCCGGTGCGGGTACATTGACCACCCTCATATCGATCCGAAGCGAATACGAACCCATCAATATTTTGATCGCCATCGTCATCAATTCAGTCTTGGTTTTCGTGGTGCTCAAAAACACCCGGCACTTGGAGCGTTGGTTGGGCAAAAACGGCATCGCCATCGTGCGCAAGGTCTTTGGTATCATTCTCATGGCTATTTCGGTGCGCTTGTTCACCGCCAATATCGGCACCCTCATCGCGTAGTGCGTGTTTGGCCCACCGCCCTCGAGCCCATGTCCCCAAAAGTCCCGAACTTTGTCCTTTGACTCTCTCTTTTTGACCCGCATCTATGGCCCTCTCTCCTGAAGAATCGTTTAAGCGTGTGGTTTCCCACGCCAAGGAATACGGATTTGTCTTCCAAAGCAGTGAAATCTACGACGGCTTGGCCGCCGTGTACGACTATGGCCAAAATGGGGTCCTCCTCAAGAACAATATCAAGAACTTTTGGTGGCGCGCCATGGTCCAACTCAACGACAACGTGGTGGGTTTGGATTCGGCCATCTTCATGCATCCGACTGTGTGGAAAGCCAGCGGACACGTGGACGCCTTCAACGACCCTTTGATCGATAACAAAGACAGCAAAAAGCGGTACCGCGCAGATGTGCTCTTGGAAGAGCACGCCGAAAAACTTCGCCAAAAAGCGGAAAAGGAAATCGAAAAAGCAGCCATACGATTTGGAGACAGCTTCGATGCAGACCTCTACCGCACGACCAACCCGCGTGTGGTCGGGTATTTGGAATCGGCTGACCTCGTTATGGCACGCTATGTAGCCGCGATGGAAGCGGAAGATCTTGATGCGGTGCGCCAAATTATTCTCGACGAAAAAATCACCTGCCCAGTGAGCGGCAGCAGCCAGTGGACGGAAGTGCGTCAATTCAATTTGATGTTCGCGACGAAAATGGGATCCGTCGCAGAGGGCGCAAGCGATCTCTACCTCCGCCCCGAAACCGCCCAGGGCATCTTTGTCAACTTCCTCAACGTGTACAAGACGGGGCGCATGAAGATTCCTTTCGGCATCGCCCAAATCGGAAAAGCTTTCCGCAACGAAATTGTGGCGCGTCAGTTCATTTTCCGCATGCGCGAATTCGAGCAAATGGAAATGCAATTCTTTGTCAAGCCCGGTTCCGAAATGGAATGGTACGAGCATTGGAAGCAGGCCCGCCTGCGCTGGCATCTAGCATTGGGCTTCAACGCTTCGCACTATCGATACCACGACCACGACAAATTGGCCCACTATGCAAATGCGGCGGCCGACATTGAATTTGAATTTCCCTTCGGCTTCAAAGAAATTGAGGGCATCCATAGCCGGACTGACTTTGACCTATCACGCCATTCGGAATTCTCGGGCAAAAAACAGCAGGTCTTCGATCCGGAAACGAATGAAAACTTCACGCCGTATGTCGTGGAGACCTCTATTGGCTTGGACCGCATGTTCCTGAGCGTGCTGAGCCAGAGCCTAGAGGAAGAGGCCTTGGCCGACGGAAGCAGCCGCACCGTATTGCGCCTCCCTCACGCGCTCGCTCCCACCCAAGCTGCAATCCTCCCACTGATGAAAAAGGATGGCCTGCCCGAATTGGCGCAAAGCATTCACGGTGACCTCAAGTTTGACTTCCAAGTAGCCTTTGATGAGAAGGATGCCATTGGAAAACGATACCGCCGCCAAGACGCCATCGGTACACCTTTGTGCATTACCATCGATCACCAAAGTTTGGAAGACGGTACGGTCACCATTCGGGACCGTGATAGCATGGAGCAAAAGCGCGTACATCGTGATGAGTTGCATCTGATTATCAGGGAGATTGCCTCCATGGAATCCCTTTTGCGAAAAGTGTAAATATTTTTTGGCTCATTTGGATAGGTCTAATATTTATCTACCTTTGATTCAAGATTTTGAGATCTCAACCTAAAAAAACCCAATCAAAATGAAGAAAGTAAGCTTTTTTCTGAGCGCACTGGCCATGGTTGCCTTTGTTGCTTGCAACAACGCCGCTGAAGAAGCAGCTGTTGAAGAGACAACTGAAGAAGTAGTAGCTGAAGAGGCTCCCGCTGAGGAGGCTACTGAAGAAGCCACCGAAGAAGTTACCGAAGAGGTTGCTGCTGAGGGCGAAGAGGCTGCTGCTGAGTAATATACTCAGAGAATCAGATTCTCTAAAGCCGCTCCGATAGGGGCGGCTTTTTTTATGCGCTCAAAGGAAGAAATGGGTCAGGCAACAGGAGGGAGGAACTCTACGACCACCCCAGCTCGCTGTAGGAAGTCTACCCCCGACAAATCTTTGTACTCCGAAGCATAGACCACGCGCTTGATTCCGGCCTGGTGGATCAGCTTGCTGCAATTCGTGCACGGCGACATGGTCAGATAGAGGGTCGCGCCTTCACAGCTTTGGGTCGACCCCGCCACCTTGAGGATCGCATTGGCCTCCGCATGGAGCACATACCACTTTGTGTAGCCGGCATCGTCTTCGCAAATGTTCTCAAACCCCGAGGGGGTTCCGTTGTACCCGTCCGAAATAATCATGCGGCCCTTGACAATCAACGCACCGACCTTGCGGCGCTCACAATAGGAAAGTTGCGACCATTCCGAAGCCATCTTAAGATAGGCTCGGTCGTATTTTTCCTGCTTGTTCATGGGATTGCGAGCACTCGTTTGAAGTAAGTGCCCAGGGCGGGAATCGAACCCGCACTCCAGGGGAACACGAGTTTGAGTCGTGCGCGTCTACCAATTCCGCCACCTGGGCAATTGTGGAGCGCAAACATACATACAAATTGCATACATTTGCACCCCCGAATCGGTAAAAAAATGGATCCTGTCGCAAAAATTTTCGCTGGACAAGCCACTCATGGCTTGGCTGCTGCCATTGCGGATGCGTATGGCGCGCCGCTGGGACAGGTGAATGTGCTGCGCTTTTCCGACGGAGAATTTCTTCCCTCTTTTCAAGAATCCGTTCGCGGGAGCCGGGTCTTTTTGATCCAAAGCACGATGCCGAGTTCGGAGAATCTCTTCGAACTACTCCAGATGTGTGATGCCGCGAAGCGCGCTTCGGCTCGTCACATCACGGCGGTCGTTCCGTATTTTGGTTATGCGCGCCAGGATCGCAAGGACCAACCTCGCGTTCCCATCACGGCCAAGTTGGTGACCAACCTGCTCGAGGCAGCCGGTGCCACCCGCGTGATGACCATGGATTTACACGCCGACCAAATTCAAGGTTTCTTCGAAATTCCTGTAGACCACCTCTATTCTTCCTCCCTCTTTATTCCAGATATCGAGGCCCTGAAGCTGGAGGACCTCACGATTGCTTCTCCGGACATGGGCGGTTCCAAACGCGCGACAGCCTACGGCAATCAATTGGGCGCCGACGTCGTCATTTGCTACAAGCAGCGCAAAAAAGCCAATGTCATCGACAAAATGACTGTCATTGGCGATGTATCAGGCCGCAACGTGATCCTTTTGGATGACATGGTCGACACCGCGGGTACCCTGACCAAAGCAGCGGATATGCTCATGGAGCAAGGGGCAAAGTCCGTGCGAGCGTATTGTACGCACGGCGTATTGTCTGGAAACGCCATTGATCGCATAGAACAGTCTGCCATGAGTGAATTGGTCATCACCGACACCATTCCTCAGGCGAGGACGTCTGAAAAAATTCGCGTCCTGAGTGTCGCCAACCTTTTTGCCGCAGTGATGCACAAAGTGAACTCCAACGAGTCCATCAGCGGCCACTTCTTAATGTAAACTCTGAAATCTCCATCCCATGCAATCCGTTACCATTAAAGGAACCGTTCGCACCGAACTCGGCAGCAAATTTGCCAAAGCTGTTCGCGCAGCAGGTGACGTACCCTGCGTTATTTACGGCGGAAAAGAGCCCATCCACTTTAGCGCTCCGATCCTTGCCTTCCGCGATTTGGTGTACACATCTGAAGCGTTGGTCGCGCACATCGAGCTAGACGGCAAAACCATCCAAGCGGTTATCCAAGACATGCAATTTGATCCCTTGACGGACAAGTTGACGCACATGGACTTGATCGAAGTGGTTGAAGGCAAGGCTGTGACCATCGAAGTTCCTGTTGTCATGAAGGGCAATGCACGCGGTGTCCGCAACGGCGGTAAGTTGAAGTCCGTATTGCGTTCTTTGCGCATCAAGGGACACATCAACGATCTTCCCTCCGTTATTGAGCACGACATCACAGACTTGCGCATTGGTCAGTCCATCCGTGTCAGCGACATCAAAGCCGGCAAGCCTTTCGAAGTATTGAACGCCGAAGCTGCTGTGGTCGTGACAATCAAAATATCTCGTAAGGCCGTGGCTGAAGACGAGGAGGAAACGGAAGAAGGTGCTGAAGGCGCTGAAGCAGCTGCTGAAGGTGCTGAAGCAACGGAAGCAGCCGCTGAATGAAAAAATTCCTTGTGATTGGCTTGGGCAACCCCGGACCGGAGTACGCCCACACCCGCCACAACATTGGATTTGATATCGTGGACGCCTGGGCTCAGGCGTCCACGTCTATTTTTAGCCCTGCCCGCTATGGCGACCGCGCCGAGATCAAACTCAAGGGGCGAAGCATCATCCTCATAAAGCCCACCACCTTCATGAATTTGAGTGGCAAAGCCGTGCGCTATTGGATGGAAGAAGAAAAGGTGCCTCTGGAACATGTGGTCATCCTCGTGGACGAATTGGCCCTTCCCATCGGGACCGTACGGATGAAGACCAAGGGTAGTGACGGGGGACATAATGGCCTCAAGGATATTCAGGCCGTTTTGGGGCGGCAAGATTATGCGCGCTTGCGATTTGGCATCGGCCAGCACTTCCCCAAAGGCCACCAAGTAGACTTTGTTTTGGGCCGCTGGCAAGCCACCGAAATGGAATTCATCACCCCGGGCATTGAGCGCGCCATCAAGCTCCTTGAAACCTGGGTTTTGGCCGGGGCACACACGGCCATGAACCAATACAATCAGTAGGGCTATTTTTTTCTTTTTTGGGGTATTTCGCGGAGGGGAGCCACGGTAATTTCGCGGCGTGAAAGGACATATTCGGGTATTTTTCGTTTTGGCTTTAGCGCCGTTCGCTGCGCTAGCCCAGAACGCCGCACTCCGCGGCCAAGTGATTTTTGAAGGAAGCATGGATGCTGCGTTGGGCTACCGTATTACGGTGGAGCACGGATCTTTCCGCGCTGAGCAGACGACGGCCCGCGAAGGGGCCTTTGCTTTCTCCAACTTGCCTGTAGGTTTGTGCAACATCCGGGTGAGCAGCCCGGACGGAAGCTTCACCACCGTCCTTCACGAACAAACGCTGAATGCCGTCAAACCCCTCGAGTTGCGCATTGAAGTCGAGCGGCCCTACCAAGTGCTGGAAGAAGTCGCCATCAGCGCGGAGGCCTTCAAAACCACTGAGGAGACCCCCTTATCCATCAAGAATATCAACTGGTCCGAAATGCAGCGCATGCCCGGCGCCACCTTGGACATCAGCAAGGCTATTCAAAGCTTCCCCGGAGTCCTCCCCAAGTCCAGCTTTGGCTACAACATTTCCATTCGCGGCGGGGCGTCCAGCGAGAACGCCTACCGCATGGATGGCATTGATCTCCCGACGATCAACCACTTCAGTATTCAAGGGGCCAGCGGCGGGGCCGTCAGTCTGCTCAATATGGATTTCATTCAAGGGGCGGCATTGTATTCGGGCGCCTTCCCTTCAAGCATGAGCAACGTGCTTTCAGGTGCTTTGGACTTGGATTTGCGCCAAGCGCGCAGCGATCGTCCCGGAATTCGGATGACTCTGGGTGCGACCGATGTGGGCGCCACCATCGAACTGCCATTGACGGGGCGTTCGGGCGTGATGGTTTCGGCCCGAAACAGTTTCTCCCAACACTACTTCAAGCTCTTCAACATCCCCGTTCTGCCCACCTACCAAGATGCCCAGTTTAAGTACTACACGCGCATCGGCGACCATGCCGACTTGACCATCCTAGGCGTCGGTGGATGGGATTCCTACCGGGTCTACACGGAAGGACGCGGGAGCGATGCCCTCTTGTACAATGTGGGCTACATCCCTGAGGGGGAGCAAAGCACTGAAGTATTGGGTGCGCGGTACCGAAAATTTGTGCCCAATGGCCTTCAGACCCTCGTGGTCAGCCACGACCGGATCACCAACGATGCGGACAAATATGTGGGGAATACGCGTCAGGAATCCGACCGTCAACTACGCTACCGTTCCTACGAGGACCGAACCCGTTTGCGTTACGAACGTGTTTGGGATGGTGAACAGGCCAAACTCACTCTTGGCGGCAGTTTGGAGGCCGTCGGTGTCGGCGTCGACATGTGGGCCCTCAAAGGCCATACCGCAGGGGTCGATACCACCAATCTTCAAAGTGACCTGAGCTACGTCCAAGGCGGTCTTTTTGCGGCCTATGCACGGCATTCAGCCAACAAGCGCGGCACCTTGAATCTGGGGCTTCGCATGGACGCGGCCAACTTCAACCTGAACATGGTCAATCCATTGGCTCAACTCTCCCCGCGGGCTTCGTACAAATACCAACTCTCTTCGCATTGGACCGCCAATAGCCACGTTGGGCGCTATCAGCAGATGCCTGCCGGAATCCTCCTGGCGGCCAACCGCGCGACCAACCATAGCCGCTTCACGCGCTTCACCACGACGGACCACCTCGGCGCCGGGGTCGAATACCAAAACGGCAAGACCTACCGCGTTAGCATGGAAGTATACACTAAGCGCTACCGAAACGCCCCCTTCTTGGTGAACGACCAAATCGCGTATGCCAACGCCATAGGAGCCTACGTTGCGGTGGGGGACCAGCCTTCCATCCCGAATGCCCAAGGCCGAGCTCGTGGTTTTGAACTTTTCTTGCAACAAAAACTCAAAGGCCAGTATTGGTGGATGGGGGCCTATAACTACGGCATCAGCGAATTCCAGACCGCATCAGGAGATTGGGCGCCTTCCGTTTGGGACAGCCGCCATACCCTCAGCCTCACCACCGGAAAGGTTTGGGGGAAAGGCTGGCAATGGGGCCTCAAATGGCGCTATTCCTCCGGCACACCCTACACCCCCTTCAACGAGTCCGCTTCCGCGCTTGTGACGAACTGGGATGTGCTACAACGCGGTGTGTTTGACTATGCCCAGGTGAACAGCCAACGCCTCGATGCGTTTACACAGCTTGATTTCCGTTTGGATAAGACCTATTCGCACAAGGGTTGGAGCCTCAGTTGGTTCTTGGATTTGCAGAATTTGGCCAGTGGCGACATTCCGCTCATGCCCTACCTCACTGTTGTACGCGATCCCGATACCAAGGCACCTCTGCTGGATCCGAATGATCCCACGCGCTACCAAATGCAGCTGCTTCGCTCCGACACGGGCCGAACACTCCCCACCATTGGAATGATTTTGGAGTTTTAGGGCTTGAGGGCTTGGCAAAACAACGGAAAGTCCCGGCGCGCAGCGAAGTTCCACAGCAAAATTTGAGAGGAAAAGA
>ENA-UOYL01000053-UOYL01000053.1-marine-metagenome-genome-assembly--contig:-NODE-53-length-52586-cov-4.005199_pt1 | contig 52586 bp, 35 predicted proteins | sample MGYA00238173_ERZ767189 | MGnify/ENA primary metagenome ERZ767189 (study PRJEB28943, sample SAMN06267163) | marine metagenome | isolation source: Columbia River Estuary | place: USA:Columbia River Estuary... | reverse complement strand
CCTATGTAGTTACCCGTTGTAAAGCGCCAACAGTATCATTAAATATGCCGAATACCATGAGTACAAGCGTGCAAACCTCAACATATTTCATCCAACTTAATCTAGCGAATGTTGATAATATAAGCATGGTTAGTGCTACCCAAAATGGCAGTCCAATCACAAGCTTGACGCTTTCTAATACGATCCTAGGAGGGCAAGTAACCTTACAACCTGGTCTAAATACATTTATCATCAGTGTCAATACAAATTGTGGCGTAGCTTCAGCTACTTTTCAACTAAACTATTCGCAAGAGAGTATTACCCCGCCGAATGGACAAGGAAACGGATCCGATAATAACGGTCAAAAAGGAACTATTGAGAATAAAAATGAAAAACCCGTAACACCAGCACCGGCTAAACCTGTAACACCAGCACCAGCTAAACCCGTAACACCAGCGCCAGCGAAACCTGTAACACCAGCACCGGCTAAACCCGTAACACCAATTAAACCGTCTCCAACTGTTCCAGTTGAAAAGAAACCCGAAGAAAAAGGAGGCGGAAAATAAGCCTGTCTTTTATTAGAAATTACTTTTCAAAACCAATACAAATTAGTATCTTCGCGCACTAATAAAATAAGAATATGGCTATTATTGGAAAAATACGTGAAAAATCTGGACTTTTAGTTGGAATCGTTGGGCTAGCTTTATTGGCCTTCGTTTTGGGTGATTATCAAAGTATGTTTGGTAAATCAGAAGGCATTTATGGTATCGGCCTTGTTAAAGGGGAGAAAGTAAATGCAGAAGTATACAGTCAATTAAGTGCTCGAGTACAGGATGCCGATAGGAATCAAGCTGCCAACGATCAGAAAGAATTTGGGGAAAAAGAGATAGCCGATGCAAATGATAAAGCTTGGAAATTTATGGTGGATTCAACTCTCCTAAACATAGAATATCAATCACTTGGAATTAATGTGACTGATAAAGAATTTAATGCTTATTTATTTGCTACCGATGGATTTAATCCAATACAAAATTTAGCTCAATATTTTACCGACTCATTAACGGGTGCAGTTTCAGAAAAATCGACCATTGCAGGCCGTCAGAAATTACAAGCAGAAATCACAAAATTAAAAGCAAGCAAAGAACCAGGAGCAAAAAAGCAATGGGAAGACTTTAAAAAAGGCATTACTGATCAAAGAAAACAAGAAAAATACAACGATTTAATCGAGCAAGGAGTTTACGTTACGAGCTTGGAAGCTCGAAATGAATATGAATCTAAAAATGTAAAAAAGAATATTTCTTTCGTTCAACGAGCTTACAGCGAAATAAGTGACACAGAATTAAAAGTGAAAGAAAGTGAAATAAAAGCATTTTATGAAGCTCACAAATCCGAAGCGAAATATAAGAACAGAACTTCCTCAAGAGATCTAAAATTATTTGATGTAGCCATTTATCCTTCAAAAATAGACTCCGCAAATTTCTCTTCTGAAATTAATAAACTAAAACAAGGTTTTTCTTCTTCAACAAACGATTCGTTATTCGTATTGAAAGAGAGTGAAAACAAGATTTATTTTGGTGATAAACGCGCAACTGCTGTCCCTCAAAGTTATGAAATGGAAAGGCGAAAGAACCCTCAGGCAATCAAGTTAATGTCTTATCCCGATTATTTAGCACCTGATTTTAAAATAGCCACCATTGGAGGAATTGTATCCTGGGAGATGGGGGACAAGTATTTGATTTCTAAAGTTATTGGTTTTACTCCATCTAAACTCAAAGCCCGGCATTTATTAATTTCCACAAAAGAATCCAATGAGCCTAATGCTGCAGAATCCAAAGACCCTAAATTTATTGCGGCAAAAAAGAAAATGGCTGATAGTTTATTAATGGTAATTAATAAAGATAATTTTTCGGATTTAGTAAAGAAGTACACGGATGATCCGGGGTCAAAAGATAAAGGGGGTTTGTACGAAAATTTTATGGAAGTGGAATTTGTTAAAGAATTTAGTGATTTTTGTGTAACAAAGGATAGTGGTCAAATTGGCATAGTTAAAACCGAGTTTGGCTTTCATATTATTGAAGCATTAGGAAGAGATTCTTCTGTTTTTCCCGTATTAGCTACCATTCAAAAAAAATCTTTAAAGCCATCTGAAACAAGTCTATCTGACATTGAATCAAAAGTTGATGGCGTACTTTATAAAATAGACAATGCTATTTCTAAAATTGAAAGTGAAAATGGCAAAATAAGTAAATTTGAAAAAATAGCTAAGGAAGAAAATTATTTTGTTCGCACAATAACAATTGACGATAATAGCCCAAAAATTGATTACCGTTCGAATATTAATTATTCAAAAGCCCAGACTGATCTTTTAAGATTGGCTTACGGTGAAGAAAACAAGGTTGGTTCTATTTGTTCAGCTCCGATATTCGATAAAAACAAATACATTATCGCCATCTTGGCAAATATTAAAGAAAAAGGGGAGCCTAAATACGAAGATGTAAAGGAGCGAATGGAAAAGGATATTTTAATTGATAAAAAAGCAAAAAAATTGATCTCGGAAATGTCTAAAACTAAAAATTTAGCGTCATTAGCATCGCTTTATAAAACTAGCGTAATAGACACATCTGTAACATTTTCTGCCATGAATATTGGCAACTTTAGCGAGCCAGAAATTATTGGCTCATTATTTTCCCTTATAAAAGATGGTCAAACCACCCTTCCTTTAAAAGGCAGCATGGGAGTATACGTAATTAAGGTAAATAATACATTAAAAGCTCCTGCCGTTGCTAACAATAATGCAGAAAGAGACGAGCTCTTGAATCGATACAAATCAAATGCAATGCGTTTAGCAATTGATGGATTAGAGAAAGCAGCAGAAGTAGTGGATAACAGAGCTTTATTCTTCGCTTCAATAAGGCTTTAAGTTATTTTATTTTAGGACAGTTATTCCTTTCTTATTAGAAATTCCTCTCCTAATTGGATAACAAATTTACCAATCGCTGGATCTGCTTTATAGTAATCTGTTGATATAATTTGCGCATTCGATTTCAATGCGGCATTAAACCTTGAATAGTCATTTTTGCGTGCTTCCAATGTTCCAGCATCGGATCGTGTCCGAACGATATAATTTGCGGTGAGTTTGTTTATTTCCTCTTCGTTCCCAATTGGATCATTTCGCAATAAAAACACAACGTTTTCATCGGATACGTCGCCGTAAAGAAAAATAGGTCTTTCCGCTTTATTAGTATACAATTCAACATTGTCGCCCTCTAAAATAAAGAAGATTTTTCCTCTGCAATCTGATAATAAAGGCCAACCTTCAAGGTTAATTCGCTCCCTTAACGAAGCATAATTCTTTTTCATTTCCGATGGTGAAAATAATAGCCCCTGAGAGAAATTAGCTTCAATGAGGCTATCTAGCAAATGAAATGTGTTAGGGGTAAATTGTGTTGCTCGTTTGAATCCGACCCAACGTAAGAATTTGGAAACATCTGCTGGCGAGGAGGATTTAACTTCAAGATTAATAAATAATGGGCAATGCAAGGGGTGCTTAATGCTCCAATCTCTAATTTCAGAAAGAGCAGCTTCCAGCGTTAGATAATTCGTTTCGTAGTCAATATCAGCGATATGCAGCACTTTAAAACCCGGAGATTTCAGCGCCTTTTCCTTTGATTTAGTCTTTAATCCAACTACAAATGAATTGATTTTTCGCTTTGCAAACTTCCCTCCTTTTGGATCATAGTAAACATCTAATTCGAAGCCCCTGACCATATAATCAGAGAGCTGCGTACTTAATAATTCGTGACCATATTCCAATTGAATAGGATCGTTTTCCTCGCCAATTTTATTTTTTACTTTAGCCAGAAATTTCATAAGCCTAGGATCTGGTTTCTTCTTATAGCTATTATGAGATGCCAAGATGCGAATCTGGTTTAAGCGAAGTGAATTTGTTTCTTGAGAAAAACCTATTGAGATACATCCACTATAAAAAAAGCCTATGGCGAGAAAAATAAAGTAAAAAACAGCCTGGAGTTTTTTCAAGTGGAGGTCTTTTAGATGGAATAATCAAAAAATAATCGGCCATTAAGCCATTGATCAGATAATTCAGCATTATTTTTCTTATAGAAATTAATGGCTGAGTGATTCCAATTAAGGACTTGCCAATCCATTCTTGGCACCTTATTTTTTTTAGCCTCTTCCACTACCCGATCAAAAAGCGTTTGCCCTATCTTTAATTTACGATACGATTCTTGAACATAAATATCCTCTAAATATAGGCAAACTCCTTTCCAGGTTGAATAGGAGAAATAATAAAGCGCAAAAGCGATAATCTCCCGATCATCTTGTTTTTCCGCGACTATTGCAAAGCAGATTTTATCAATAAATAGATGACGGTGTATAGCCTCCGGCGTATTGATAACTGCATTTGGCTCAAGCTCGAATATGGCTAATTGATTAATTAACTGATGAATCGTTTGTTCATCTCCTGGTTTTGCATCCCGATAAATTATCATTGTACACCAGCTAAATTAAAGCGCACTTTAATTCCCGTATTTAAATTTCCCGTAGGATAACTAGTCGCTACTTTAGGCGTGTTGATATTTTGATCATAGAAGAAAGTCATGGTAAGGTTTGGTGATAAATTGTAATCAATATTAAACTTAAAGGCTACCATTTTTTGACCTGCGGTTGGCTGATTAGTGTTTTCAACCACCTTTCTAATTACAGTTAGATTATCACGGAACGAAAAATTTATCCCTGCATTAACATCGCTAGCTGGAACTTTTTTAAACAGTTTCACCTTCGTGATTTTTGATTGCAAGCCGACAACAATTTCTTCAGAAAGGACTTCCGTAACCTGATTATTATTTAAAGAAAGAGTTGCTTGCCGATCCTTCTTGTATTCAAATTTAGTCGTGAGAGATTGTCCAAATACCATCCAAGTAGCATCAAGACCAATCAATGGAGAAAATTGTTCGCTTATCGTTACATTTTGCACTTGCAAACCCGAAATGATGTTGTTATTTAAATCCAAGGCATTTGCATTACCGCTATTATCAAAAGTAGCCGCTAAATTCGATTGAATTCCACTCACGCTTACCGTTGAATTGTAGGCATGTCTAACAACGAATGATTTAATAATATTCTTCGCAAAAGGAAATTTAGATAGACCATTATACGTAACACTCCAATTAGGAAGCGGTGTGTTTTTAACGGGATTAATTGTCCTACTGCTTACACTACTGTTGCTATAAGCGGTTAAAAAAGCACCTAGCACAACTTCTTGTTGGCTACCAGAATACCCACTATAATATCCTGAAGGCAAAAGATTGGCATTTGGATTTTGTGCGCCAATTATTTGAGATACGCCAAGCCTATTCGCCAATAAATTTTGAAATACCTGAGACGAATAATCGCTGTTTAAACTCGCAAATGCAGTTCCAATATTGAGGGTAGAATAAGTAAGCGTTGCGGTTTCAAATTTACTTTGCCCTTCAAAATCAGCTGTTTGTGTATTCCAGCGATAAAATTCACCAGAATTTCTACTGTAATTTCGATTCATTTTAAGTTCTATATTGAAATCTTTGAAAGGTTCTAAACTTGCCCTCATGTTTAATGTTGTAGCGTGGGTAGTGGTAAATTGCTTATTTAAGTTTTCATTTTGCACCAACCAATTATTAGTGGTTGAAAGATTAGCGACATTAAATCCATTTGAATTTCCCCAAACATCATATCCTTGCCTTCCAAATGCAAATCCAGCTAATTGTGTACTTGAGCCATTCATACCTAATATACTTGATTCCTGATTATAGCCAGGAAGTAAGGTTCCATCATTGATGGTGTATGTTCCAGATACATTTCTAAGCGTCATAGCAATGCGAGCGAAAAATCCACCCACCGGATTCACTTTTTCTTTTTCACGTTCTTTTCGACGTTTTTTACGTTCGAATTGCCGCTTTAAGCGTTCGAATTTCCGACGTTCCTTTTTGGTCATTTCTTCTAAAGGCTTTGGTGGTTTTAACTCTTCTTCTTTCGCCTTCGGATCCCCTGGCTTCGTATTTTCTGAACCATTAAGTTCTTTAGGATTGAGCGCCCCGCGGGAATTTCGACCATCAGCAAGTACGCGTTTAAAATAGGGGATTTTATTATACATCGTAATGAAATTAGCTTGCGATGTCATATTGATCGACCGATTATTTTGAATGGTATTCCCAAATTCACTTTGACCTAAAGGTGCTCGCTGCCAGTTGTAAGTTCCAGAATATTTAACATTTGCGGTAAGCCAATCTGTTAGAGGAAGTTTATCTAAAGGAATGGTATAACTTAGGCTATACGTATGCCCATAGTCCATCGTTTTCCCAAAGGTTGACATTTGTGAACGAATGGTATCTTTAAACTCTTGGTATCCAGCTTGATCAAGTTTTCTATCAACCCTACTATTTCCCTCTTCAAAGATCGATTTATTGTTAGCGGTAAAGCTTGCCTTCAAATTTTTAGTAATATCATAACCGATATTATAGTTCCTAGTCCAATCGAAACGCTTCAAGAAAATAGGGTCAAATTCATAGTTCGGCACTAAATTATTTCTGACCTGCCTTTCATTGTATATCCTAGAAAAATCATTGGTAAAAGAAATGTTCTTGGGCATTAGGAATACATTGACATCCTTAATTAATTGGAACCATTTTGATTTTTGAACGGGCTTCCATTTCTTGAACGGCTCAATAGCTTTACCTGCAAAGGTGTAATTATAGTTTAGAGCACCGGTCCATGTTTTGGTTTTATCGTAATTAATATTAAAATCTCTTTTAAGATTTTCAGCGAAAGCATAGCTTGCCGACCAATTCGAAATTCTATAAAAGTGTGGCTTTGCTCCTGCTTTCGCTTCCTTGCGAACATTAGTGAAATTATATGATTTTCGTTCCGTAAAATCTTGTCCCATTTTTGCACGTTCTTTTTGGGTAGCCGGATCGTAATCAGCGAGTTTAATATCTGGATTAAATGGGTCGTATTCTGGATTAATAATGCCCAAAGAGTAGCCATAAAAGAAAGGTAATGATAAGCGTGTTTGTTTTCCAAAGAACTGACCTAATTGAACATTCGCATTCATATCAACACCAATTCTTTCATTTCGTTGTCGTTCTTGCACTCTACTTTCGACACTTCCCCAATTAATTCCAGAATAATTTCCAGAAGCAGAAACAGTAGCAAAATCAGCTAATTGCACTTGCATTTGCCCAACTGCTGCAGATCCTCCTTCGCTTACAAAATCTGTTAATCGCAACTCGTTAATCCAAACAATAGCACAATCTGCTTGACCATCATCTGGCCAATTATTTTTAGGATCGCTTTGTAAAGGATTACGAACTCCAACCATAATTGTGCGGACACCCTGAAGATTTGGACTTCCTTTAATTTTAATTCTTCTTTCAGAGTTAGCAGGATCTTGAATAGAATATTCTAATAAGTATGAAATTCCTGGCGCGCCTTGTTCAATTTTAGCATTCCTATCTTTTTTCAGATCTAGTAAATCATCAAAAACAATTTCTACATTATTCCCCTCAGGCCAGATGGCATCTGGCGAAGTGGATCCCCATTGTGTAACGTCCATAGGGAGTTCATATTCGTAATAATTTTCTATGTAATCGGTTCCTAGACGAACAAACAAGGTTAAATCCGAATTATTAAGAGGCAAGAGAGGGTTAACTTCTTCAGCATGCACAAACATTTTTAATTTTTTGTAGGTCCTAACATCGAACTGCACATTTTTGTACGCTGCACGTGCATCTCCATCTTGGAGATTACAAACTTCAAGCACTAATGATTGCTCGTTTAATTGGCGTTGATAGGTTTGAGATGGATCAATTTCTCTGGTAATACCCGGCGGAACTTCATATTTAATAGGCGTACGTTGGTCATTTTCTTCCACGTTTACTGCCGCAATATTGAAAGAGGTAAGATTTGGATCTTGTTGAATGCTAATTCCAGGTTGAGTGAGGTCATTATAATACCTTCTCCATTCTCCTCGAATCAATTCTAATTTAGCAAAACGGAGCAATACTTCTTCATCAAATCCCTTCAAATACATTCTCATGAAACGGATTGACCTAAAATCTTGAATTCCATTTACCTTTTTCTCGAAATCTCTCAATGGTATTTTTACTTGATACCAATATTCCGTTTTATTGCCATTTTGATACGTTTGAACATTGGTGATATAGTTTTTACCAACCGCTAAATCATTTGGTCGTAAGCTCATTTTATACTGAAAGTAGCTTTCCGATTCGGACAAATTATTATCCTGATTAATATCTTCGAGATCAGGCATGTTGCTACCTTGCGTGGGGTATCCATCAGCGTTGGCGGTATCTGACATTTCAGTAGTTGGAGAATTTCCCTCCATGCCGTTATATTTTTTATATCTATTTAATATGGTAGCACTTTGATTGTCGAAATTATCATCTAAGTAATAATTATAATCATCATTAGATGGATCTGCTATCATTCTAGCTTTAACTAGTGGGTCTAGAACCGAATTTTGAACCCATTGAACATAATTTGTAAATGCAAGTTGTTCTTTTTGATTATTCCAACCATCGATGCCTACATCTTGATTTTTTCGTGCTTCAGGATCTGTATCAAAGGCGTTTACAACAACTTGTTGGGTTGAAATTCTAGACCAAACAGTAGTATCAATATTGTCGACAATTGATGTTGCTAATGGGGGAAGGCCATTTTCGAAACTTTTTCTTGAATCAGGTAAGATATCCTCCGATATATTTCCGAGGTTAAAATATAAATCTCCACCAGCGTGTATAGCATTCGGATTAACATTTTCAGCATCTTCATTAAAAGGGTCTAGCACCCAAAACTGAATAAACTCAATATTTGTTTGTTCAAAATCATTGGTGGTAAGAGCCCTCATAATTCCCCCCCAACGATTCTCAGGATTAGTAAATGATCCATCCACATTTACGGTATTAGTGGTGTCATAATTGTGCATTCCTCTTTCCGTAGGGTAATAAGCCAATTCCATGACAGAAATGTTCGGAATAGATCCATATTGCTGCTGAAGGTTTGGAAAGATATCTATTTGATTAACCAATCGCATGCGGCTATCTGCTAGCATGGAAGCGTCTTGCTTGATATGATTAGGTGTTAAGGCATTACTTTGATAAAAAAGTGGGTCGATCATATACCACGAAACTTTAGAACGCTTAAATCCTGCTGAAAGATCTTTTACATACGCTTCAGGAAAGAGATCAGGCTGACCTTGAGGAATAGAAGCAAGGCGCCAAGCCGTTATTGATTTTAAATCTATTGCACTTTGACTTGCCTCAAAATCATCAATATAGGACGTCCCTTCTTTGTTTATAGCTCTAGGTTGGCCGGGAATTAAGTGGGCAACCTCGCCAGTAAAAGAAAACGTAGACATTTGAGTGGTAGATATTACGGGCAATAAATCAACCAATTTGGTTAAAAATGGCACATTCGTTCGAATGGCAAAATCTGCCCCTATGACATTATTTTTAAATGGTTCAGAACCAAAATCGACCTTTTGAGTAACGGGTCTTTCCGTCATTCTAACCCAAGTAGCACCCACCTTAAGCTTATCACTAAAGCGATATTGGTAATGTCCTCCAATAAGTGATCGAGCTTGGAAGCCAAAAACAGAATTACTTTCAATCGAAATTTTAATTGGTGTATTAGATTCAAGGATACCTGTATTTAATATCTTCACTCGCCCTAAATTATAATCTACCGTATAATCCGTTCCTTCCGTTAAGAGTATTCCACCAGCAGTAACTGATACTGCTCCTTGTGGAACATTTAAGGCATTAAGGGGAATGTCTGAGCTTACCGATGATTGGTATTCGCCTTTAAATAGAAAACGATTTTTACTCGGAATTTGTTGAGCCGCTGTTTTAGTTGAATCATATAGTTCATAAAAAGAAACCTTATCTACCGTAAGTTGAGGAACACCTGCATCCGATAATTTTTTCGCCAATGTTTTACCAAAAGGTTCAATAGTAGAAAAGAAAATTCGTCCATTTTTACGGTTAATTGTTCCGCCATTATCGGCTTTATTATTAACTATATTAAAAGGCACGAAATCAAAGACACCATCCGAAAAAGGCTGATTATTTTGATTGATTTTATCCATATCCAACAAGGTGACCAATTGCTTATCATCTACCCCATTCATTGGAAAAATTGGCAAAAGAACCGAGGTTTCTGGATTATTGTAGAGAATATCTACTCTAAAACCTAGCTGATCTACTTGGAAAGCGCCAACAGAGTAAACGTTTTTCATCATTAAGTCCCAAATTTTATTTCTTGGGTTGGTAATGGTCGGCTTTATTAATTTCAAAATTAGCGCTTGTTGTCCGCTAGCTCCATCGGTAGAAAATTCACCTACATGATAGGTTTCTCCTCGATACGTGTATTCATAAGCAACACCCAATACCTCATCATTATTAAGCGCATTATTTAATGAAATATAACCCAATAGTGCATTATAGGTATATTCCTGCTCCGTCAGCTTCCTAGCATTTTCAACTTTTTCATAATCGATTGCTTGTTGAAAAGGCCCAGGAGCGGTAACTTGTGAACTTAAGGCACTCACAGCATTTGAGAAACCTCGAACCAATGGTTGGTTGGATGCCCAATCGTATAATATATTGGCTCGATTGTCTGGATCATAATTTGCTTGATACCCACCTGGCGCACCTTGACAATTGCTAGCAAGACCTTCTCCTAAATCAGCGAAGGCAATAATATTTCGGGTATTTTCGGTATTATTTGTTCGATTTGTAATCCACACCTCAATACGTGTAATGTATCTGGTAGCGTTAACAAATGGAAGGGTAGACATTGCATTATCGTAATTTTGTTGATGAAATAAGTTTAGGAAATAATGTCGATTTGCTTCATAATTATCGGCACTCAACTCAAATTTTTGGACTTGTGATTTTCCTGTAATATTAATTTCTTGGCGTTTTCCTTTCGAGGAAGCCGCAATTAAATCTACCGTAGCTCTACCGAATTTTAATTGTGTTTTTGCACCAAAAAGTGTTTGCGAACCTTGAATTAAAGATGTAGGCAAATCAAGAGAAACCATACCTAGTGCAATTTTCTGAAGAATTTGATCTTCATCTCCGGTATGTTCTAATTTGGAAATATTTTCAAAGTCAAAAGATGCTTGGGTGCTATACTTTGCGCCTATTTTTAATTTAGTTCCAATTTGCCCAACAATATCCATATTGATATTTTGTTGAAAATCAAAACGCGTAACCCGTCTTTGTCGCATCGGCAAAATTGGATTATCGTACCTCGAGGAATTTACGCCAAATTGCACTTCCACATTACCTTGTGGACGGATTACTATTTCATCAGAGCCGAAAAAATTCTTAAATGCTTTGTTTCCAATTTTTATGGGTAATTCGAAGGATCTTCCCTCGACTGATTCCTCGTCAATTATTTCCTGCCAATTTTGATCAATTGCCTTTTTATTTTGATAAGCTAAGTATTCTTCCAAGGTCATCATGGAAGGATTCTTAAAATTAAGGCCATTTCCTAATGTTTCTGAAAAAATGTATGTCCCTGTGGTGGGATCATAGACAATCGTTTGATTGAGAGAACTAGGACTTCCTAAGTCGAAACTTTGCGTGCCATTTTGGCCCGGATTTAATGGATTAAAAATAGGGAAAGGAAGTGTTGGTCCATTTTGAGAAAAAGCAGCGCTCGCAATAATAATAACAGACAGCACCAACAGAAGCCTTGCACTAGCAAAGCTTCGAATACAAAAACTCATTAATGTAAACGTTCTATTCAAATCACAATACTTTTAATGCTTCTTTTATTAAATTTTCAACAGGTAAATCTCCAGAATCAACTCTTTCGATTGCCTTTTCAGCCGCTTTTTTATCGAAGCCCAAAGAAACGAGGGCATTTAACGCATCAAATCGTTTTGTATTGCCTAAACTTGATGTATTTTCTGCTCCTTCAGCAATTTTCATCACTTTTCCTTTCAGATCAATAATAACACGCTGAGCTGTTTTTGCTCCAATCCCTTTTATGCGTTGAATCGTTGCTACATCCTCCGTTTGAATTGCGTGGGCAATTTCTTCAGGAACCAAGGAAGATAACATAATCATAGCGATATTAGGTCCGATTCCTGAAACGCTAATTAAATAACTAAACATTTCCCTTTCCTCTTTGGTAGCAAAACCATATAAAAGTTGGGCGTCCTCACGGACAATAAGTTTAGTAAAAATTCGAATTGCCTCAGCTGTTCCAATTGCTGTGTAGGTATTTAGTGAAATTTTGACTTCATAACCAACGCCACCGCATTCGATGATTAACTCTGTTGGGTTTTTTTCGACTAACTTACCATTTAATTGTGCAATCATCTTATTTATTTTGAGCGTCTATAACCGCAATTTTCACCATATTCACTATTTCTCTCACTGTAGAACCCAATTGAACTACGTGAATTGACTTTTTTAACCCAATTAATATGGGGCCAATAGCATCACCATCTGTCATTTGTTGCAGTAATTTATATGCAATATTACCAGCAGATAGATTCGGGAAAATCAAGGTGTTCACCTCCTTATTGGCTAAGGCTGAAAACGAAAATTTCTCATTCATTAATTCAGAATTTAGGGCGAAATTAGCCTGCATTTCTCCATCAACGATTAATGTTGGGTGGTTTTCATGTAAAATTTTGACTGCTTTTCCCATTTTTTCGGCATCATCTCCTGGAGAAGAGCCAAAATTGGAATAACTTAAAAGCGCAATTTTAGGAATAACCTTAAGTTTCCGGATTGTTTTAGCAACATTCAGTGTGATTTCGGCAATTTGTTCTGCATTTGGATTTAGATTTACCGTAGTATCTGCTAAAAATAAAGGTCCACGTTTAGTATTCAAGATATACATACCTGAAATTCGATTAACATCTTTCTCTAGGCCAATAATCTGAAGTAAGGGCTTCAAAGAAGATCGATAACTTCTCGTTAAACCAGTAATCATGGCATCTGCTAAACCACTTTCAACCATCATTGCACCGAAGTGATTTCGCTCTCGCATCAATTGAATTGCCTCAAACTCCATGATCCCTCTTCGTTTTCTTTTTTCAAAGAAATCAAGGCCAAATTTTTTACGTCGCTCTTCTTGGCTATCGTGCTTTGGATCGATTATGGTCATTTCAGGTAATTCAATAGCATATTCAAGAATCAAGGCTTTAATTTTTTCTTGATTCCCCAAAAGAATTGGAAGAGCAACACCTTCCTCGTAAGCAATTTGAGCGGCTTTAAGAATTTTTACATTATCTGCCTCTGCAAATACTACTGTTTTGGGATTACTTTGTGCTTTCGAAGTAATATTTCTCACCAATTTATTATCTAAGCCCAGTCTGCCCTTAAGTTGATTTTCATATGCTTCCCAATCCAATATCGGATTTTTTGCAACACCAGAATCCATTGCTGCTTTTGCTACTGCGGGCGCTACATAATATATTAATCTTGGGTCGAGTGGTTTAGGAATAAATTGATTTCTACCGAACGAAATGTTTTTAGCACCATAAGCCTCAATTACCTCTTCGGGAATTGTTTCTTTCGCTAAAGCAGCAATAGCTTTTACAGCGGCCAGTTTCATTTCTTCATTAATTGTTGTTGCCCTAACATCCAGTGCACCTCTAAAAATAAAAGGGAATCCTAGCACATTGTTTACTTGATTAGGGTGATCGGATCTTCCCGTAGCCATTATAATATCTTTTCTAACCGATGTTGCTTCCTTGTAAGAAATTTCAGGTTCAGGATTTGCCAGCGCGAAAACGATAGGATCTTTCGCCATCACTTTTATCATTTGCTTCGTTACCAAACCAGCAACTGATAATCCTAAAAAGACATCCATATTTTTAAACGCTTGTTCGAAAGGTATATCAACTTTATGACCGGCGAAAAAGGTTTTCATAACATCTAAATCCTTACGTTGAAGAGAGAGAAGGCCTTTAGAATCGTACATAAAAATATTTTCCACTTGCACCCCAAGGGAGATGTATAAGTGCGCACATGAAATCGCAGCAGCACCAGCGCCAGAAATAAGAATTTTTACTTTATTAATTTTCTTGCCCGCTAATTCCAAGGCATTGAGAAGCGCGGCAGATGAAATAATAGCTGTACCGTGCTGGTCATCGTGCATTATCGGAATATCCAATTCTTCTTTAAGTCTGCGCTCAATTTCAAAGGCTTCAGGAGCTTTTATATCTTCCAAATTAATTCCTCCAAACGTTGGTGCAATAGCTTTAACTGTTTGAATAAATAATTCAGGATCAGTGGCATCAACTTCAATATCAAAGACATCAATATCCGCGAAAATCTTAAATAGCAAGCCCTTACCTTCCATAACTGGTTTTGAGGCTAAAGGACCAATGTTTCCCAATCCGAGTACTGCAGTTCCATTGGAAATTACAGCCACTAAATTAGATTTAGACGTATATTTATAGACATCATCCGGATTTTCCGCGATCTTTAAACAAGGCTCAGCAACACCAGGTGAATAGGCCAAGGCGAGGTCACGCTGCGAAGCATAGGGCTTAGTAGGTACGACTTCTATTTTACCTGGGCGCCCTGAAGAATGATAATCAAGTGCGTCTTGTTTTCTAATTTTTGACATTAAATTGTGTCTTAGTTAAATTGATTAAAGTTGGTTTTACAAACCCAAAAGAACTTGATTAATATCTTTAGCTCCAAAAAGCATTCTTTCAGGATTTTCCAACATTTCCTTCACCTTCACAAGAAAGCCAACTGATTCTTTCCCATCTATAATTCGGTGATCATAAGACAATGCTACATACATTATCGGTCTAATCTCGACCTTTCCATTAATTGCTACAGGGCGATCAACAATATTATGCATTCCAAGAATCGCCGCTTGTGGCGGATTAATAATTGGGGTTGACAACATTGATCCAAAAACACCACCATTTGTAATGGTAAAAGTTCCTCCCGTCATTTCATCGGGTGTTATTTTTCCATCTCTCGCTTTAATCGCTAATCGTTTAATTTCTCGTTCAATTTCCGCCAGCGACATTTGTTCTGCATTCCGAATAATTGGAACCATCAACCCTTTTGGTGAAGAAACGGCAATACCAATATCAGCATACTGATGAAAAATCATATCTGTATTATCAATTTGGCCATTAACAGCGGGAAAGATATAAAGTGCTTCGGTAACCGCTTTAGTAAAAAAAGACATGAAACCAAGGTTAACATCGTATTTCTTGGCAAAGGCATCTTTATATTTAGCCCTTAAATCCATGATAGGCTTCATGTCAATCTCGTTAAAAGTAGTCAACATAGCGGTTTCATTTTTCACAGCCACCAATCGCTCTGAAATTTTTCTTCGAAGCATCGACATTTTCACGCTAGACTTCTCCCTTGTTCCTCCCCAACCGGAAAGTTCCGCAGCATTGAATCCATTTGAAAGAGCATTATTGACATCCTGCTTTGTAATTCTCCCATCCTTACCTGACGGCATAATTTGAGAAGCTGTTAGCTTATTTTCAGCCATTAATTTTGAAGCGGCAGGTGAAGCACTTCCCGCGGCATACGAATTATTTGGTGCAATAGGATCCGGATTTGGCACTACTGGTTCTTTCACAACTATCGGACTTGCGTTATTGTCCTCTTTGATCACCACATCAATGCCCTTTGGCTTAGTGGCCGATGTATCAATGATACAAACAACCTGGCCTACTTTCACAACATCTCCTTCAGCTGCCATTATGGTAATTGTCCCTGATTCCTCTGCGGGCAATTCCAATGTAGCTTTATCTGAGTCTACTTCAGCAATTGCTTGATCTTTCATTACGTAATCGCCATCTGCTACTAACCAAGCTGCGATTTCAACTTCGGATATTGACTCTCCTGGAGAAGGGACTTTCATTTCTAATTTTGCCATGCTTTTACAATTTATTTTATTTGCCTTTTGAATAGGAAAATAAACGTTCATATAAATGATCTAATCTTTTTTCGTGTAATTTTTTTGATCCCTCGGCTGATGCAGCAGATGCGGGTCTACATATCCCAATTAACTTTACTTCGTTAAAATTCATGGCCATATACGACCAAGCGCCCATATTTTCAGGTTCTTCTTGCGCCCAAAGGACATTTTTAGCCTTGTATTTTTTTACGATCTCGTTTAATTGCTTTTTTGGTAAAGGATATAATTGTTCAACGCGAACAAATGCCATATTTGTAGAATTTAATTCGCGTGCTTTAGCTTTCGCCTCATAATAAAATTTTCCCGAGCAAAGAACAAGGGTATCTACTAATTTTGCTGTGGCATCTGCATCATCGATAACTTCTTGAAAACTACCATTAGCCATCTGATCCATAGTTGACGTGGCATCAGGATGGCGCAATAATGCTTTTGGGGAAAAAACAATGAGAGGCTTTCTAAAATCTCTTTTCAATTGTCTTCTCAAGACATGAAAATGATTTGCTGGTGTAGACGTGTTTACCACCTGTATATTCAAATCTGCTGCCTGCTGTAAAAATCGCTCCATTCTTCCGCTTGAATGTTCCGCTCCTTGGCCTTCATAACCGTGAGGTAAAAGCAAAACTAAACCACTTTGAGTGGCCCATTTGTCTTCACCTGCAGTAATAAATTGATCGATCATAATTTGAGCGCCATTGAAAAAATCTCCAAATTGTGCTTCCCAAATGGTGAGGCAATTAGGAGTTGCAAGAGAATACCCATATTCAAAACCGAGTACACCATATTCGGACAATAGGGAATTATAGATGGTGAAATTTGCTTGATTTTCGCCTAATAAATTCAGTGTTACAATTTCCTCTTCGGTATCTTCAGTAATAACAACGGCATGACGATGTGAAAAGGTTCCCCTTTCAACGTCCTGCCCAGAAATCCGAACAGGATGACCTTCAGCGAGCAAAGAAGCATATGCTAGCATTTCCGCCGAGCCCCAATCTACTTTGTCATTTAAATACGCATTCGCTCTATCATCAAATATTTTCGCAATTTTCTTAAAGTATTTTCTGCCTTCTGGAAGCGATGAAAGTTTTTTTCCAAGTTCCATTAATTTTTCAAGAGGCACCGACGTAGCAGGTGATTTTTCAAAGTCTTTGGCTAAACCATGTCTAAATCCTGCCCATGTTTCGCTTAAGAAATCATATACTAAAGCCTTATCATTTTTTCTAGCCTCAATAAATTCAGTTTCTAAAAATTCAGCGAAATTTTCTTCCATCGCATTTGCATCCGCTTCATTTATAACCCCTTCATTATGGAGTTGCTCAAAATAAATATCTTTTGGATTCGGGTGTTTTGCTATTATATTGTAAAGCGAAGGTTGCGTAAATTTAGGTTCATCACCTTCATTATGACCATATTTTCTATAACACAACAAATCGATAAAAATGTCTCTTTTAAACTCTTGTCGGTATTCTACCGCGATTTCCATAGCCTGTACGACCGCTTCAACATCATCGCCATTGACATGAAATACTGGACAGCGGGTTGTTTTTGCGACATCCGTACAATAGGTTGACGATCGGCCATCAAGATAATTCGTCGTAAAACCGACTTGATTATTGACAACAATGTGAATCGTACCTCCCACTTTATAACCATCTAATTGCGCCATTTGAATTGTTTCATAAACAATCCCTTGGCCTGCAATAGCGGCATCACCATGAATAAGAACCGGACAAACCTTAGATTCATCTTCAAAAAGGAAATCAATTTTAGCTCTTGCAATACCTTCGACAACTGTATTCACCGCTTCAAGATGCGACGGATTAGGGGAAAGCGTAACACCAATTTCGTTTCCATTGGACAAGACAATTTTCGTTGAAAACCCTTGGTGATATTTTACATCTCCATCAAATGTTGATTCAAAATCAAATTCTTTACCTTCAAACTCTGAAAATATGTCCCTTGGTCGTTTTTGAAAAATATTGACCAAGGTATTTAATCTTCCACGGTGTGCCATTCCCATGACAAAATAACTCAAGCCTAGGTCTGATCCTTTATTAATTAACGTATTTAATGCTGGGATTAATGCCTCACCCCCTTCAATAGAAAAGCGTTTTTGACCGACAAATTTCTTGCCTAGAAAACGCTCAAAACTTGTTGCCTGGTTTAGGTTACTAAAAATCCCCAATTTCTTTTCCTTTGAAAAAATCGGTTTGTTTACAACTTCCATCTTAGCCTTAAGCCACTCCAATCTTTTTGGTGTTCTGATGTACATGAATTCTACACCAATTGAGAGACAATAAGATAATTCTAAATGCTTAATAATATTTTGGAGGGTAGCTATTCCCAAACCGAGTTCATTCCCCGCTTGAAATTTTTCTACTAAATCCGCCTCTTTTAATCCAAAATTTTCAATAGCCAATGTTGGCAAATATTGCCTCCTTTCCCTAACGGGATTCGTTTTCGTAAATAGATGCCCACGCGTTCTATATCCATTAATTAGATTAAGGACCTTAAATTCTTTTTGAAAGTTTTCTGGAATGGATCCCTCACTATCAAAAACTGTTTTAGCAAATTCGAAGCCCTCAAAAAACTTTTTCCATCCTTCATCGACACTTTCTGGATCTAAACAATACTGATTATAAAGGAATTCTATTGCATTAACATCAGCATTACCCAAATATGAAACCTTATCCATCCTAATTTATGACTAATTATAGCAACAAAGTTAAGAATTTCAGCAGAAAAATACACTAAAAATTACTGAAATTAAGCTTGTCCGTATTCATTTGCTAGGCAAACAAAGAAATCGGTCTTTGAATAAGCTACAAGGACACGATTTTGTTGTTTGGCTTAAGCCTGTGAATTGTTAAGGCTAAATCGTCTTTTTATATAGCTTAAGAATAAAAAATCCCCATGAAATAATTAAAATCAATCCCCCAATTGGCGTAATGGGACCACAAAAAGACACAGGAAAAGGAAGGATTTCCTTTAATGCGAGCAAATAAATTGAGGTAGAAAAGAGCGAAATGCCAAGAAGCATTCCGATAGAAATCGGTCGTAAATTAAACGATAATTTATCCTTTGAAAAGCCAATAATTAAAAATGCTAATGCCTGATAAAACTGGTATCGAACACCCACTTCAAATGAACTAATGGCTTTTTCGCTTACGACATCTTTAAGCGCATGTGCACCGAATGCACCAAGTATTATAGCAAATACAAAGAGAATTGCACCGGACCTTAATAAGAAATTATTCATTATTGACAATTAATACACAAAACTAACAATCTAAATGTATTATCTTTGACTATGAAAAAAGTTAAGGCACTTATCTATATCCCATTGTTAGTTCTTTATCTTATTATTAACGCTTGTTCAAGTGAAAACACTACCACAATAAAAGAGCGAAAAATCAACCAAGAATCAGACAAATATTACCAATTTGCCAAATTAACATTAAGTGATTTTGATTTCAATGCCTCCATTTTTATTCCTGATGAAACAGCGGGAATTGGTGCTTCATTCAAACCTATAATCTCCCATGAAGAAGATTTTAAATGGACGATATCAGCGGGCCCAAACTTCACATTGTTTATAGAGGATTATGGCGATTACTCTTCATTGATGGATGAATTTGAAGCAAAAATTTCTAAAAGTGACTTTTTCGACATCTCGATAATCAGCAAGAAAAACGGAATTATTTTATATCAACGGAGCATTAAAAAAAATACATTAAGCGATGCTTCAAGCAAAGAAAATCATATAAGCTTTCATCTTTATGCCATAAAAAATATCAATGGAATCTATTATGAGCTCAAAAACAAAGAGGAGGGTAACACTAAAAAAGTAATAGAACTTATGGAGAAATCTGTAGAATCATTAAAACTAATTAAATGAGCATTTCGCGAGAACGCATAGAAGTACTATTAGAAAAAATTCAGGATCCCGATCTAAAGAAAGGATTAGTAAGCGCAAAGTTGGTGCAAGAAATAATAATCAATGAAGATCAAATTAAGATCATTGTTTCCATTTCGAATCCTGCGTTACATGCACGAAAAAGAATGCACGATGCTGTTATTTTCAATTTGGAAAGAGAACTTGGTAAAGAAATACGTATCCAATGTGAGGTAAACAGTGGCGCCGTAGATGAACGAAAGTCAAGCAGAACAGTATTGCCTGCTGTTAAAAAAATTATTGCCATTGCATCTGGGAAAGGGGGCGTAGGCAAATCTACTATTACGTCTAATATAGCCGGTGGCTTAGCTAAAAAAGGGTTTCGTGTAGGAATTATTGATGCTGATATTTATGGGCCATCTATTCCGACTATGTTTGATTTAGTAGGTGAACGGCCTAAGATGATCGACGTTGATGGGAAGCAATTGATAGAACCAATTATGAGCTACGACATCAAAATACTTTCCATAGGTTTTTTTACCGACCAAGACAATGCAGTAGTTTGGCGTGGCCCCATGGCTTCAAAAGCATTAACACAGATGATAAGCGATGCACACTGGGGAGAATTAGATTACCTCCTAATTGATTTGCCACCAGGAACCGGAGATATTCATTTATCACTAATTCAAACCGCACCATTAGACGGTGTTGTTATCGTGAGCACGCCACAAGAAGTTGCCTTAGCTGATGCAAGACGCGGAATAAATATGTTTAAAATGGATGGAATCAAGGTGCCAATCATTGGAATTGTGGAAAACATGGCTTGGTTTACCCCGGAAGAGCTCCCAAATAACAAATATTATATTTTTGGGCGTGATGGCGCTAAGAATTTAGCACAAGGAATGCAGGTTCCATTTTTAGGTGCAATTCCCTTAGTACAAAGTGTCAGGGAGGCCGGAGACGCTGGTCGTCCTGCTGTTTTTCAAAGTGACACCCTTATGTCTATTGCATTTGACGAATTAGTTGATACCTTTATATCGCAATTAGAAGTAATAAACCAAGAAAAAGCGCAACAAGGTGTCAATTGATAGAGCAACAATAGAAGAGAAAGTATTACTTGCTATAGAGCAGATAAGGCCGTTTTTACATGCTGATGGAGGTGACGTTGAATTAGTTGAGGTGAGTGAAAACAACACCGTAAAAGTTCGATTAACCGGCAGCTGTAAGGATTGCTCCATGAAAGAATCTACCATGAAAGGCGGAATAGAAGAAAGTATTAAAAAAGCCGTTCCAGAAATCAGCGCTGTGTTAGCCGTTGAAGACTAAATCACCATCATCTTACGCGAAGTGCCTTTAAATCTGATGACGTAAAGTCCGGGGGTAAAACATTGATTAAAAACGTCATTCGGCAAAATACAAATCGTGAAAACATGCCCCAAAGCATCTATAATTTCGACATTTTCTTCCATCAAACCATTATTTTTAATCCAAATAGTTTCACTTGGATTCTGACCAAACACAAGAGATAGTTGATTTCCATGACTTAGAACCTCATTGGTATTTAGTGCCATTAAAATGGCCTGATGAGCATTTAACCTTCCATAACCCATTTCAATATTCCATGTTCCAAATGGAGCAATGCTATCATAGGTATAGGTCACTTTCTCGGCTGTCGAACTTAATATTTGACGTAATTGATAATTCGTTAGAGAAGGATTCGCCCCAAGCAACAGAGCGCCTACGCCTGCCGCATTTGGACACGAAGCACTCGTTCCGTTGAAGGTTAATGTCGTAGCATTTGTAGAATACCCCTCGGTTCCTATCATATCTGTGGTTGCAATCTTCACACCAGGCGCTACGAAATCTAAACCATAACCATAGGTGCTTCCCCAATTCTCGTTAGAGCAGTCAAGTGGTTTTTTTCTGTTGTCGCACATATCACTTGCACCGACAGCTATTGTTGTATTAAGATTGGCTGGCCAAAGCACATCATTAACATCATCGTTTCCTGCAGAAAAAAACATAGAAACACCTAATCCATTTCGACCTTGATAGTAGGCGCTATCAATTTCATCGTTGATTAATTGGGTATTAATTTGCAGTGCAGAAATGAACACTTCACTCAAGCCGGCGGAAGTACTCATAATATCACAATCGGCAATTCGCCAGGCATAAGCGGCGCCATTCAACAAACCGAGCGTACTCGTAAAAGGTTGAATACCAATATTTCCAGCATATTGCAAATAATAAAAAATACGTACCGGGATTAATTTTGCTTCAGGAGCAATACCAGTGGTTCCGATTGCATTATCTTGAACCGCAGCAATGATGCCCGCGCATGCAGTACCATGGCCATCTGAACTAAAATTTGGTATCGGATAACCATTTGTATTAGAAATACTGTCTGCATAGCCGTCAAAACCTGGAAGAAGATTCGCCTGTAAATCTGGGTGAAGCGTATCAACCCCAGAATCTAGAACAGCAACCTTCACTCCATTACCTTTAGAATAACTCCAGGCAGGAACCACCTCCATATCAGCCCCAGCTGTGCCATTGTATTGAAGCGAACTCCCAGTATTCTCAATAGACCATTGCCGATTGAAATTTGGATCATTAGTAGTGGATTCCATGGTAAATATCTGATTGTTAAAAACCTCAACCGAATACTCTTTCTTAACTTTTTCTTCATCAACTTCCAAGGATGGCATATCTACTGCCTTTGAATAAAAAAGGAATAAACCCGGAATAAAAGGGTGCTTTTGTATTCCAAGGGGTAAGGATTCCAATGCTTTTAGTTTTCCTTCGATATCGCGAAGAATCAGAATATTTGTCTCGAAACATACATGATCTCCGACACTTCTTACCGAAGATTTAAATGTGCCGTTTGCAGCAAACTTTCCATTGTCGACCCATGAAAAACCATGAGGCAACTGCGCCAAACTAATAAATGAAATTAGCTGAGTAAATATCAGTAGTACTTTATTCATATTTTATAAATATATTTTTGGGCTCTGTAAAAAAGCGCAAGGCCTCTAAACCTCCCTCACGTCCTACTCCAGAAGCTTTCATTCCGCCAAAAGGTGTTCTTAAGTCTCTTACCAACCAAGCATTTACCCATACGATACCCATGTTTAATTGATCTGCGATGCGATGCGCTTTTTTAACATCCATTGTCCATACAGAACTCGCCAAGCCATATTTTGTATCATTCGCCATCATCAATACTTCCTCTTCTGTATCAAAGGGCATAATGGTAACCACAGGTCCGAAGATCTCTTCCTGATTCGTTTTACAATCATTAGGCAAGGATTCAAAAATGGTTGGCTCCAAATAAAATCCTTTATCATGAGGCGCTGGTAAATATACCCTATTACCGCCTGTCAGTAATTTTCCTCCTTCTGATTTAGCTAAAGCAATATATCCGAGTACCTTGTTCAAATGACTTTCAGAAACAATTGCACCAAGATTAGCCCGAGGGTTCTCAGGAAAAGAAACCACTGAAGTGGATACTTTAGCGACAAATGCATCCCTAAATTTAGAATAGATTCCACGTTGCACAAAAATTCTAGATCCACACAAACAAATTTGCCCTTGATTAGAAAAAGAAGACATAATGGTTGTTTTTAATGCGGTATCAAAATCGCAATCATCAAAGACAATTGTTGGGTTTTTACCTCCTAATTCCAATGATAGTTTTTTAAACATTGGTGCTGCCGTTCGGGCAATGTGTTCTCCCGTTGCTGTTCCACCTGTAAAAGAAATAGCTTTAATTTTAGGATGCTTAACAATTGCGTCACCAATTTTAGCTCCGGTGCCATTCAGTATAGTTAATACACCCGGGGGTAATCCAGCTTCAATTGCAATTTCCCCTAACATCGTAGCCGTGTAAGGCGTTACCTCACTTGGTTTAGCAATTACACAATTTCCTGCCGCAAGCGCAGGTGCAATTTTCCATGAAAATAAATATAAAGGCAAGTTCCATGGTGAGATACAGCCAACAATTCCAATTGGTTTTCTTGTTGTATAATTAATCCCAACACCCTCCATATAGTGCGATTCGGAAGAAAAATGTAAAATAGCAGTGGCAAAAAAATGGAAGTTAGAAACCGCTCTTGGTATATCTACCTGTCTAGCAAGAGCGATAGGCTTTCCGTTATCTTTCGATTCCGCCGCAACAAATTGCTCCATTCTATTCGCAATTCCTTCTGAAAATTTTACTAAAATCTTGCTACGTTGCTCTGAGGGCATTGCAGACCAAATAGGAAAAGCTTTTTCTGCTGCTAAAACGGCAAGTGCTAAATCTTGTTCGTCTGAATCAGGAATAAGGGAATATACTAAACCCGTTGAAGGATCAATATTATCAAAATATAATTGATTGATAGGTGGGCAATATTCACCATTAATAAAATTCTGTAATTTCTCCATGCAGTTAATTGAACTACAAATTTGAGAAAAAGAAACTACTAATTCACACTTTCAAGTTCGAAAGCAACTTCATTTTTCCTTCCTATCAATTGCCAAGGAGGATTATAGCCAAAGAAATAGCCTTTACCTTTGATTTGAAAACCCTCTTTTAACACCGCTTTCTTCAATTCGGCCATACGCGCGGCTAATTTTTCGTCATTTATAAATCCGCCGAAATCAAGCACAGCTAATAGTTTTGGTGCTTGAACAACAAATGTTAGGTTTGAGTCAATAGGAACAGGCATAGACTCTTCTGTTTTACTTCTTGGCACAACAAAAGAAAGTGTTGATATAGAATCAGCATGATAAATAACAGGCGCTGTCATAGCAATTTTTTCATTCGATTTATTTTTACCAAAAATGTAGGATGCGATGGTTCTAAATCCTTCACTTGCTTTTTCATCATAGCTAGCAGGCCCTAAATTAGTAGTAGCAAGCATCATTGACTCATACTGCCTTAATTCGAAACGAGGGTATTTTTTTAATACTTTGTATTTCGGCGTTTCAATATCACTGGTTGTCATAGAAACAACTAGTTGAAATACCAAAAACACAGCAGCGATAACAAGAACGGAAATAAGCCATTTATTCATGAAGTAATAATTTAGTTTTCTTTTTAAACGCTAACATTCTCGGCTTGCTAACTGCTTGAATGTAGCCATTATTAGGATTCTTTTTTTCATAATCTTGATGATAAGATTCAGCAGCATAAAAAATGGTAAAGGGAACTACTTCAGTTGTCACCAGTTTAAAGGTTCCTTTTGATACAAGCTCTTTACTATACGTAAGTGCATATTGTTTTTCGACATCATTTTGATAAAAAATGGCAGAGCGATATTGCGTTCCTTTATCTGCGCCTTGTTGATTTAGGGTAGAAGGATCGTGCGATTCAAAAAAAGCACGCACTAACTTTTCATAGGAAACAGATGATGGATAATAAACAACTTTTATCGCTTCTGCATGGCCAGTCTTCCCTGAGCAAACCTGCTCATACGTCGGGTTTACTGTTTTGCCCCCTGTGTAACCAGACTCAGCAGATTTTACACCAACTATTAATTCAAAAATTGCTTCACTGCACCAGAAACAACCACTTGCGAAGTAGGCCGTTTTTGTCTCTTCTTTTTGAGCGTAAAAAGCTGAAAAGGAAAAAGTTATGAATAAACTAACTATGAATCGGGTCATAATAAAATAAACTATTAATAGGTGAATTTGTTCATTCTTTACGAAATTAATTTATTAATAGCCGGTTATTTTACCTTTTTCTGTCGCCTTTACCCCCTCTAACATCCATGTTGGGGCTAGGTCATTCATTAAAAAATGACCAAAAAACTGACGCATTCGAATACTTAAATCAATCTTATTGGGCAATTTAGTTAAGTTGTGATCATCATCGTTGTAATTTAAGAGCCAGCATGGCTTATTTAATCGGCGCATTCCACTGTAAAGCTCAATTCCTTGGTACCAAGGCACTGCACCATCCTTATCATTATGCATGATTAAGAGCGGAGTAGTAACATTTGGAAGATGAAAAATTGGAGAATTCTCAATATAGGATTCTTGCGCTTCCCATATCGTTTTTCCAATACGACTTTGCGTCGATTCATATTGAAATTGTCGGTTTAGTCCGGAACCCCATCGGATACCACCGTATGCTGAGATCATATTGGCTACAGGTGCACCAGCCATAGCTGCAGCATACCTTGGCGTCATTGTTATTAACTGAGCCGTTTGATAACCGCCCCAACTTTGACCTTGCAAGCCCATTCGAAGGGAATCCACAGGATACATTTTAAGTAAATAGTCTGTGCCACTCATTATACAATTAAAAGCAGATTTCGCAGGGAAGCCAACTTTATAGCGAATATCTGGCATGAAGACAATGTATCCTGCCGAAGCATATTCAACGGGATTAATAGTACTTGCAGAAGGCCTTGGAGCGTTATGATTATGTAGATTATCCGAATTTAATTCATAATAATAGACGATTAAAGGGTATTTTTTAGTTTGATCAAAATCTTCTGGTTTGTAAACCAAACCCTCTAAACTGCTACCATCATAGGCCTTCCATTTTATTAAATCAACAGTTGCCCAATTGTACTCGCTTTGTTGTGGGTTTGTTTTAGAAATTATTTTCTCGTCATTAAATAAACTGTCTAGCACACTAATTTCAGGGTAGCTGCCAACATCCATTTTTCGAAGAATAATACCCTTGCCATTTTTGGATTTCAAAAGCGTATTAATAGTATAATTCGCAGCATAGACTTCTTTAAAATCTAAGTGCCCGTTATGGTCGTCAAAGGTAAAAATAGACGAGGATTTAGTTAGTGTATTGAAGCCTTTTGCATACGTGTTTTTCCAATCGATATAAACGCTATCCGCTGACCACTTATTGAGCGAAAATCGTGTATTTCTCGGTAAGTCACCATTATCTGAAAGACAGGTTATTTTTTGTGTTTTAAGCGAATATTTCCAAATATCAAATTCGGAAAGTACGACAAACTCCTCCTCCCCTGCTAGATACTGCAAATCATCAATAGGGCCCGCTGGTAAAGGCTGACCGTTGACATCCTCCTGCCAATTAACATTTTTCACCTCACAGGTGACACAAATTTCAGCTTGAGTTTGCATATCTACTAAAAAATGTTGCTTTTGATCATGATTAAAATAAGCATAAAATCTACCTTTTGGAGATAAAGAACCGCCAAAAGCTAAAGCTGATTTGATCTTAACGATTTCATTTGATGGCAAGTGAATCCGGTAGACATCCTCAAGCCCTGGCGAACGCCATTGCGCTTGTATAACATACGCTTCATTAGAAGTGGCAATTACATAATCGCCAATAAGGTTTTTATTAACCCTAATCTTCAAGGTATCATTACTAATTTTTAAACTATTTTTATTTTCTACATTCAACACGTATAAATCACTTTTTTTACGGTCTTCTTTTAACTGGAGCAATTGCTGCGGTTGAATTCGCTGGTCTTGGTAATGCCAAATATCAACACTCACTTTTTCAGATGCAAGCAGGGTATCTTTCGCTTCCTTTTCAATCTTATTCGCTGCACCAAAAAACAAATAACTTCCTGATTTGCTAAAGAAAGGAATTCTATTTTCGCTTATTCTCTGAATAGAATCAATTTCTTTGCTAAGGGTATCCAAAACCAACCAATCTTTCCATGAAGAAATATCCAAGACATGGATATCATATTGTTTAAGCTTGGATGTATCAGACGAGGATAAATAAGCCGCTTTGGACAAGTCATGGCTCCACGAAGGAAGCATATAGGCCGTTTTTGCACTTAATTGGTGACTTTCTTTCGCTTTAAAATCATAAAAATGAAGTGAAAAAGAATCTGATTTTACTTTTACGTGGGTAATAAAAGATAAATATTCACCCTTCAGTGAGAAATCAAATTCACTCACTTGATTCCGTTCAAATTCAGACTCAAGGGAATTGTTTAACACCACTAATGCTCCACCATTTGATTTTGGCGGTGATTTTACCTGTTTTTGAAACGGGCGGTACCAAGGTTTTTTAAAAGGAATAACCTTTTCGGCATCCTTAAGATAAGCTACTCGCCCTCCTTCCTCGGCTACCTTATACTCTTTTAACTTTGCAATTCTCACACTTTGAAAGGTGCTCAACTCAAGGATATATAAAGAGTCCTTTGGCCATTTCGTTTTATCAACCTTATTTAATTCACACGATCGCAAGGTGTCATAACCCGGTGTTATTTTTACCAGTAGTAAATTAGACAAAGCATTAAATTTGGGATCTTTCCCCCTTAAAATAGTATCAGTCTTCGCGGTTTCAACATTGTATAAGCAAACAAAGCCATCTCCTTTTAGCGGTGTAGTTTCATAAGCAATCCATCGAGCATCATCAGAAATGACCTGTTTTTCGATTTTCTTCCAATTCGCGTATGCCGTATGATCTATTAATTTCTTCTGAGCGAAAAACGCGGGAGAACAGCATAGAAAACAAATGAAAAAACCCAATCTAATCATGCTTTATTATTTTTAAAATTCGCAAAATAAACTCCGATAAAGATAAGCAACATGAGGGTCATTTTCAAAAAACTTATACTCGACGACACATTATTTGTCCAATCAAAATAGGTGAATAAAGCCGTAAAAACAATAACCATAATCGGCTGCAGGTATATGTATGTGCTTGATACTGTTGGCCCGACATACTTTAATCCATACATGGTGAGTAAATAGGTTAAGAAAGTAACCCCAACAATTACATAAACAATTACGCCTACGATTGGTAAAGGGATTACCGTAAAATTAGTAGACAAAGCATCGCTAATAACTGGGGGGAAGCACATTACGAAAAATAAGCCAAACGTAAAAACCCATGTGATGACCGTTAAAGGCCTATACTTTGCCATTAAAGGTTTTGCTGCTATTAAATACAAGGCGTAAGAGAAGGAATTAATCACCAAGAAAAGATCCCCTTTAAAGGAAGAAGAGTCAGTATGAAAGCTATTAATGGTTAACAAAATTGCACCAGTGGCGCCTATAACAATTCCAATAATTTGGCGGTAATTTAATTGATCTTTAAGGATAAAATAGGCCAGCACAACCACCATAATGGGATTAAAAGCCATAATAATTCCCGCATTAAAAGCCGACGAATTATTTAGCCCATGAAAGAAAAAAAGCTGATTAATGGCCACACCAAATAAGCCACAAATAGCTAATAAAAGGAAGTCCTTTACCTCAACTTTCTCGTAAGAAAAAACTCGAAAAAGCAGCCAAAACAGCAAACACGCACCACTAACTCTTAATAAAATAAAAACATTCGGCGTTAGATAAGTAGGCATGACATCTTTTGCAATTAGATGGCTTGCAGCATATAACAAATTAACCAAAACCAAAGCACCATGCGCTTTCCAATTCTCTTTCATTTTCCGAAAAATTTCCATTTCGATTTCAATACCGATTTTCGATAATCATCTAGTTTTTCTGTGACACCTTGATGCCTAAATTTATCGAATAATTTAGCCGTTCCCTTTCCCTGTTTGTAATCCATTTCATCGGGAAACAAGGGGATTATGGCTAAAAAAAAGATGGTTTTGCCTTCTATCACCAAAGGTTGGAGCTGTTTTTCGCACGCTAATGGCTTCGAAACAATAAAATGATTTTGTGTCATCGTTGACGATAAACTATTCATTTCTTTCCCGCAGGGCATTGTGTGACCATGTCCTAGCCAGGTATTATTATTTTGGACATATTCTTTAATTCTTTTCAACCATGGGAAAACCCAATTCATAGTGGGATTATCAAGGTCAGTAATCACCCAATAATTTGGGAGGTAAAAATACAATTCGGCAAATTCTTCCCCCTCATGCTTTTCGTGAACATTCATTTTAAAAGTTGAAAAATCGCTTGTCATTAGTAAGGTCCCTGAAAAATCGCTTGATGTAATCAAGAGAAAGGTTCCAAAATCATGATGGATAGTAGATACATTCGAGTCGCCGAAACGCGCTTTTAGTGCCTGCTCAAAGTGTTGCATTAGGTAAAGATAAGGTCAGTTTTTAGAATGGCGGCAAAACAAGCCATTTTTTGCCATAAATAGTCGTGAGAAAACTGGTGTCGGTTAAGCTTGAAAGAAATGACTTGAGCGCATCGCGATCGGCAGAAGATAAAGAGAAACCCTTGATTCGCTTATCCTGATTTTTAGGGTGCTTCCCCCCCTGACTGTAATGAGTTAATACCTCATCAAGCGTTTTCATGGAACCATCATGCATGTAGGGAAAAGTAAGTTCAATGTTTCGTAATGACGGAACTTTAAACTTGCCAATATCTGAGGAATCGTTATGAATTCTAAACCGACCTTCATCCTTTTCGTAGGTATGGTACAAACCATTATTTGCCGCTTCGTAGGTGGTAAAAAATGGCGGTGCATGGCAGGAAACACAGTTTAATTTCTGAGAAAAAAGTTGCCAGCCCTTTTTTTGAAGTGATGAAAGCGCCCTTTCATTTCCTTTGGAATAGCGATCAAATTTGGAATCAAACGAAAACAATGTTCGTTCGAAAGCAGCTAAACTCCGCGTTAGTACGAAAGCATCAAAATCGCGGTTAAAAATTTCACGCGCTGCGCTTTGATAAGCCTTAATCCCTTTTAATTTCGGAATCAGGTATTTCATATTATGCCCCATTTCAGCATGGTCCTGAAGTGGTACGATCGCCTGCATTTCTAAACTAGGAACATGGGCATCAAACATCAAGGTTTTTGAATACGCCGAATTAAGAATTGAAGATGCATTACGGAAGGCGGTGCGGCCATAAACACCTTTGCTAAGCGGTAAACGATCCGTCATTGCAAATTTTGGGTTGTGGCAGCTAGCGCAAGAAACTGTATTGTTTATTGAAAGCCTTTTATCAAAAAATAATTGCCTACCTAATTCAATTTTAGCCTCCGTCATTGGGTTATCAATTGGGGTAGGAACAGGAAAGGGAATAACATCGTTATGTCCACAGGATACTAAAAGACAAGTGACCATAAGAAATGATAGCGAAAAATAATTTCCTATTTTCTCCTTCATTCCTTAAATTGGTTTGGTAGCGATATATAAAATTTCGTCGGAAGAAATCCTAAATTTATCAATTTGGTCAATAGAAAAGTGATCAGACAATTGATACTCCTTCACTTGAAATCCAGCTTTTTCTAACCATTGCGGATAATCCCTTCCGAATAAACGCAAGTGATCGTATTGCCAAAAATGCTTTTCTCGTTCTTCTGGGCTAGTAATGCTTGCATCTTCATACGTTTTTTCCCTGCTCATGTCTTGGGGCACCTGCATTATGGCCCAGCCTCCAGGTTTAAGGACACGAAAAAATTCTTTCATGCATTGAATTGGATCTACGACATGTTCCATCACATGGTTGCAGAACAAAACATCAAAAGAATTATCCTCCAATGGAATTTGGTGAACATCAAAATGCATATCAGCTATCGGAGATAATAAATCTGCAGTAAGGTAGCTTAGATTAGCTTGTTTTTTAAACTTAGGAATGAAACACTGCTCTGGTGCAATATGCAATAAAGACAACTTAGGCGCCGAGAAAAAAGTTGATTCATTTTTTAAATATAACCACATCAAGCGATGTCGTTCGAGGGTGAGATCATAAGGACACAATACATTTGAGCGATACGCCACATTCGATCCATATGATAAAAAGGTTGAAAAAGAACGCTCACAAACCGGACATTCTACCTTATTGCCACGATACATCAGCGGCGCAAAAAACTTAAACACATAACTTAAACGTATCAAAATTGGACGAGGAAGTTTATTGATTAAGAACTTATACATGGATTTCATGAGGCAAAGTTAGCTAATTTTTCAACGATTTGCTTTAGTTAAACAAGTGCAAACTTTTGACTATTTTTGAACTAAAATTACGCTGCATGAAACAGATTTTACTCTTAACTTGCTGTATCTTAAACACCATGACACACAACGCCCAAAACACTAGTCCCAAAGCAGTAAAAAAAGCACATTCCTTAGAGCTTCACGGGCATAGCCGAAATGATGACTATTTTTGGATGAAAGAACGCGATTCAAAAGAAATATTAGCCTATTTAGGAGAGGAAAATAAGTATGCCGAAACGTATTTTAATCCATTACAAAGTTTGGTGAAATCATTAATGCTGGAATTTGACAACCGCATAAATCCAAATGATATCAGTGCTCCTTTTATTTTAAATGGACAAAAATACCAAGTTCGAAACGAAGAAAAGTTAGATTATCAAAAGGTGATACTTATTGAAAAGGATAAGGAAACTGTATTTTTCGATGAGAATATTCGTGCAAAAAACCACTCTTTTTATGAATTAGCAGATTGGTCGCCATCTCCAGATAATAAATTATTAGCCGTAAGCGAAGACTTTGTTGGAAGAAGAAAATATGACATCAGCATACGGATAAATAAAACCGGTAAATTTCTGACAGACAGGATAAAAGAAACAAGTGGATCAATTGTTTGGGCGAACGATAATAAGACCATTTTTTATATAAAAAAAGACCCGCAAACATTACGAGAATTTCAAGTTTACAGACATGAAATAGGCACAGATGCATCGAAAGACGTGTTGGTTTTTGAAGAAAAAGATGAAAAGTTTAGCGTGGTAATTGGTAATTCCGAAACGAGAGGATTAATCTTTATCTCTTGCTACAGTTCCACAACCTCAGAACAATGGTGGATTGATGCAGACCTACCCAATACATTACCGGTTGTTTTTATACCGAGATCAGCAGGGCATTTATATGAAATCTCCGATCATCCAAATGGATACTATATTCTGAGTAATCATGATGCCGTCAATAAGAAAGTGTGTTTCTCGGCAACTGCTCCAAGCTCTATAACTGAATGCCGCGAATTTATTCCCCACGATTCAGCAGTATTAATAGAATCCATTTCTTGCTTTAAGGATTTTATTTTACTCGAGGAACGAAAAAATGGCTTATTAAAATTGAAATTAAAAAATCTAAAAGATGGCGTAGAAAACTACATCTCCTTTAATGAAGAAACCTATTTTGTCGGCTTAGGACTGAATGATGATATAAACGCTACAAGTATTTTCTATAATTATAATTCGATGACTACCCCATCTTCGGTTTACCAATATAATTTAGTTTCAGGTGAACAATCGCTTTGGTTTCGAAGAACACTCATCGACACCACTTTTTTACCCGAAAATTATGCTTCTCAGCGAATTTGGGCTACGGCAAATGATGGCACAAAAATTCCCGTTAGCATGGTCTATAAAAAGGGGATTGAACTTAGTAAAGCACCCTGCTTGCTTTATGGGTATGGGTCTTACGGATACACGATTCCTGATGTTTTCAGTGCAACGCGCTTAAGCTTACTAGATCGAGGATTTGTTTTCGCCGTTGCACACATCCGTGGAAGTAAATATATGGGGGAAGAATGGTATGAAAACGGGAAATTTCAACATAAAATAAACACGTTTACGGACTTTATCAATGCGGCAGAATTTATGGGTCACATGGGTTACTGTGATAAAGATAAGATCTATGCGCAAGGTGGAAGTGCCGGCGGTTTACTTATGGGTGCAGTTTCAAATATGGCGCCTTACTTATGGAAAGGTGTTGTGAGTCAAGTTCCTTTTGTTGATGTTGTAACAACCATGTTAGACGAAACAATTCCGTTAACCACTGGGGAATGGGAAGAATGGGGTAATCCAAACGATTATGATTTTTACTACTATATGTTAAAATATTCTCCCTATGATAATATACACGCGATGGATTATCCAGCCATGTACATCACGACAGGTTATCATGATTCGCAAGTGCAATATTGGGAACCCGCTAAATATGTGGCTAAACTTCGCGAATTAAAAACAGATGAAAAGCCATTAATCTTTGAGTGCAATATGGATGCAGGACATGGAGGTGGTTCGGGAAGAACAAGTGAGCGCATGGAAATTGCCAAGGTATATGCATTTATTCTCGGTCTTGAAGGCATTCGCAAGTAGTATTTTCTTATTACTGTTTTACACAGTAAATTTTGGCCAAGATAGTGGGGCTTTTATAGAAGAGTTTCGCGATTCAAAGGTGTTTTATGCCGATTTAGGTATGAACACAGCGCCATTTAATATTCGCAATACCTTTCCAAATTCAATTGATAAAATCAGCTACAAAAATAACTTCAAGCCAATTCTTGGTATTGGCTTCGCTTACAAGTGGATTTCATTGCGTGTTGCTTTACCTATACTAGGAAATATTCGACCTAAAGTAGATTATGGCGAAACCAAACAATTTAATATTGGCATAGATTACACCTACAAAAAAACCTATTTAGATCTAGAATACAAAGGATTAACAGGATACTGTATCAAAGATGCTGCTTCATGGGATACAAGTTTTAACTCAATTAACCCGAATGCTCTAAGGCCTAATCTAAGCGCTTATAATTTATCGTTTAATGCTTGGTATTTTGATAATATCCATTTCAAAATGAATGCACTTCAAGGAAAAAGGGCTCATTTTAAACAAAAAGTACAAACATGGTACATTAAAGGAACATTTAGTGTTTTTGGCATTGATCAATTAAACAAAAGTATTATCCCAAGCCCACTGCAAAGTAGTAACAATAGTAAATTACAAGCTAGAAATTTTTCCGCAATAGATATTGGATTGGTTCCTGGTTTTGCCTATGCCAATCGCATCAAAAACTGGCAATTTTCAGGATGGGTCGGTTTAGGAGGTGTAATACAAGGAAAGTTTTATACACCTTTGGATGGTCTAGCGACTGGATTTCTTGGCTTGGCGCCGCGCTACGACATTCGATTCATTGCTGGCTATTCAAGCGATGATTACTTCATTTTTTTCGTAACAGATTTTGACAATAAATCGATTAAATTTAACGATCTAATTTACCGGCAATACTATTACAGTTTAAAATTAACTGGAGGATTCAGGTTTGACCATCCTAAAAAGAAGCAACCAAAAGTTAAATCCTGATTAATCCAATAGCTTGTCTAAGGTTTGATCATCAACCAAATTAGGCATCGTTACTTTTAGTAAAGGCTCGGCTTCCATGGCGCGCTGAATGGCAAAGGTTGCATTTTCATTTCTCGCCCAATTCCTTCTAGCAATTCCATTATTTACATCCCAATGCAACATCATTTTTATATTTCTTTCCGAATCAGAACTGCCATCAATCAACATTCCAAATCCACCATTGATAACTTCTCCCCAACCTACACCACCACCATTATGAATGGAAACCCAAGTGGCACCTCGAAAACTATCACCAATTACATTTTGTATGGCCATATCTGCAGTAAATTTTGATCCGTCATAGATATTCGACGTTTCTCGGTAAGGAGAATCCGTACCTGAAACATCATGGTGATCACGTCCTAAAATGATAGGTCCAATTTCTCCGCTTTGAATCGCATCATTAAATGCCTTAGCGATTTTCATTCTTCCCTCAGCATCTGCATATAATATCCTTGCTTGAGAGCCCACCACTAAGTTATTTTCTTGTGCACCTTTGATCCATTGAATGTTATCTGCTAATTGCTCTTGTATTTCCATTGGAGCTGTGCGCATCATTTCTTCTAACACCGATGAAGCAATAGCATCCGTTTTGGCTAAATCTTCCGGTTTACCTGAAGCACATACCCAACGAAATGGCCCAAATCCAAAATCAAAACAAAGTGGGCCAAGAATATCTTGAATATAAGATGGATATTTAAACTCAATATTGTTTTGATGCATTACCTCAGCACCAGCACGCGATGCTTCCAATAAAAAAGCATTACCATAATCGAAAAAATAAGTCCCTTTCTCAGCATGTTTATTGATGGCTTGCGCATGCCGACGTAAACTTTCTTGCACATACCTTTTAAAAGAGATCGGATCCGATGACATTAGCTCATTTGATGCCTCAAAGGATAAATCTACAGGATAATATCCTCCAGCCCACGGATTATGCAAAGAAGTTTGATCAGAACCCAAATCGATATGAATTCCAGCAAGATCAAATGCTTCCCAAACACTTACCACATTTCCGACAAAAGCAATAGAAACAACTTCTTTAGCTGTTTTTGCAACACGAACACGTGCACATAATTCTTCCACATTATCAATTACTTCATCGACCCAACCCTGCGAATGTCTTGTATGCACGGCCTTTGCATTTACTTCTGCCGTTACACTTATTACCCCGGCTATATTGCCCGCTTTTGGCTGAGCGCCAGACATCCCACCTAAACCAGCTGTAACGAATAATTTTCCATGTAAATCATCCTTGGTTTTTGACAAACGTCGGATAGCATTTAAGACCGTTATTGTGGTTCCATGAACAATTCCCTGCGGACCAATATACATATATGATCCCGCTGTCATTTGTCCGTATTGTGTTACACCAAGTGCATTAAACTTTTCCCAGTCGTCTGGTTTTGAGTAATTAGGAATCATCATCCCATTGGTAAGCACTACCCGAGGAGCCTTTGGATGAGATGGAAATAAACCCATTGGATGACCTGAATACATCACTAAGGTTTGTTCATCCGTCATTTCAGCCAAATACTTCATGGTCAAACGATACTGAATCCAATTCTGAAACACGGAGCCGTTTCCTCCATAGGTAATTAATTCATGTGGATGCTGGGCAACTGCAGGATCGAGGTTGTTTTGAATCATTAACATAATCGATCTAGCCTGCAATGAATTTCCAGGATACTCTGAAATAGGACGAGCGAACATTTGGTAATCTGGCCTATAACGATACATGTAAATTCTACCGTAGGTCATTAATTCTGATAAAAATTCTTCTGCCAATACCCCATGTTGCTCTTTTGGAAAATAACGAAGGGCATTTTTTAAGGCTAGTTTTTTTTCATCTGCCGTTAATATTTCTTTTCGTTTTGGTGCATGATTCACTGAAAAATCATACTGCTTAAGGGCTGGCAAGTTTAAGGGTACGCCCTGCTTTATTTGTTCTTGAAATGGTGTTTCCATGTACTATCTATATTCTAAAATATTAGAAAACTATTTACCTCATCGCATTATTGACCTGTACCAATTAAAAATATGACAGGGATTTTTGTAATGTCAAAAGCATGCTCACGCCAATCCAATACCGCCATCGTTTGAATACGTTGATTGATCGTTGTTAAATTGGCGGCTATACATAATTGTGTTGAATCAGCGCATTCATTGAGCAGATCCTCTAAGACATGCATGCTACGAAAAGGCGTATCCATAAAAATATGTGTTGCCCCTTTTCTTCGGGTATCCATCTCCATGTCCTTCATTTTTCGAATTCTATCTTTTCGTTCTCTTGGAAGGTAGCCATGAAAGGTAAAATGCTGCCCAGAAAAACCGCTGCCGATTAGTGCCAATAATATGGATGAAGCACCTACCAACGGAACAACCTCAATCTTTTGAGAATGCGCTAAAAACACTAAATCTGAACCTGGATCAGCGATCCCTGCACAACCAGCTTCTGAAATAATGCCGAGATTTTCACCTTTCGTTAAGGTAAGTAGCATATCCATTAAATCACTTTCTTTTGTTGTTTTATTAATTTGATAAAAGGTTGACTCGTCGATTGGAAATTCTCGGTCCATTTTTCGTAATAAGCGGCGAGCAGATTTTATTTCCTCAACAGCAAAAAATCGCAAAGATGTTGCTATTTTAATAACGTCAGCTGGGATAATATCCGTTACTGATTCTCCACCAAGCGTATTGGGAATTAAGTATAATTTACCTGTTTTTGTCATTGATTAGGTTGTTTTTAACGGCTTCGGTTAAGGTATCTAAGAGCACATACACATTTTCAAAATCAGCCATAGAGCCATAATATGGGTCAGGAACTTGTTGATTCGATCCTGGGTGTAATTCATTTAAAATCAAGCGCACCTTCTTTTTAGCTTCAGGGCTAGGCGCTAACTTCAGTATATTTTTTTCATTGGATTGATCCATGGCAAATATAAGGTCGAAATCATCAAAGTCTTTCGCGCAAAATTGCCGGCCTTTTAAGTCGTGAATTGGCGTGCCGAATTGCTTGCCTATCGCTATCATTCGGTGATCTGGTGACGAACCAACATGATAATTAGCAGTTCCTGCAGAATCAACAATCCAATCCAATTTTGCTTCTGAAATTTTTCGTTTCATTAAACCTTCGGCCATGGGCGAACGACAGATATTTCCTAAACAAACCATGAGTATTCGCATGATGCAAATTTACGTACAATAAAGCAAATGAAGTCTATTGCTTCACAACTCTAGTTTGACGTCCTTTCCATGTTGGCTTAAAAAAAGGAAGTAGCAAGAGAAGTAAAAATTGATAAAAAGGAAAAAATACTTGATAAAGAGGCAAGAGCATGAGGGCATTAAAGCGCTTAAAGCGCTTAAAGTAGGGGCTAAAAAAAATAAAATCTAGCAAACATTTAATGCCAAAAAGAGCCCAAAAAAGACCATAATTACTTGAAATCAAAAGGAAAATAATTAAGGCTAAAAAACCCATTGCAAAAATAGCTTGCCCAAATCCTATGGCATTTGCAAGTGGGTCATTGACATGACCTGTCTTTGCAATCCATCTAATTCGTTGGTTCAAGAACTCCCTCCAAGACCTTGGTGTTTCAGTAGTTACCAAAAGTTGACTATTTGTAGAAAGTAAAATCTCTTTATTTTCCGCACGCAAGTCTTTCATTAGATAGACATCATCACCACTTGCAATATGTTCATGATGTGAAAATCGAGAACACGCGTCATACGATGATTTAGAAATTAATAAATTAGCCCCACTTGCTACAATTGGCCTACACCAGCCACTTACCCCTGCATTCAAGGCATTAATTAATAGAACATCGAATTCAAAAAAAGAGTGAAAGAAATTATCCGCTTTCATGAGCACAGGTAAAATGTATAGATCGGCAGACTCCAAATTGGTCAGGGAGTCTAAGTAATTTTTTTCGAAAGAAACATCAGCATCTAATGTTAATATATAGTTTGTTTTCGCCTGATGAATGCCAAATTTAATTGCCTGTTTTTTTCCACTCAAACCGCTTGGCAAATCAATAATCAAAATGGGCAAACCTTGTAGTTTGTTTTTAATTAATGCTGAAGAATCGTCTGAGGAATGGTCATTAACAAAAATATAGCTGTTTACTTGTCGCTCGCTCGATACGATACTATTCAATAAACCCTCTAATCGATTCGCTTCGTCTCGAAAAGGAATAATAAGCGTTATCTCTTCTAATAACACCCGTGCATTTTTAGCTTTTTTTTCTTTGACTTGTTGCCTAAACCAACCCAGAAACACCAAAGCGCCGACAGATATAGCATATGCAACCAAAAACAAGAGTACAAAACACTCAGCCATTTATTTTTTTTATTTTAAGAGATGCCCAAATGGCAGGGATGATTAAATTTAATAACCATGTGCTCAGTGAACTTAACAAAACCGGAATAGGCGCAATCCCTGCGAGACCAAGTATGGCAACAGCAATTGATTCACGCACGACAATTTTACCTAAAAACAAAGACGGAGTTAGGGTAACCGCCATGAAAACAAGAGCTATCCAAGCCAAAAAATGAATGGAAAAAGTTCCTGTACTTGCATAGATACACAAGGAAAATTGAGTAATAAAAAGTAAATATCGCAAAAAAGAAATCCCCATTTGATTCGATCTAGATGGCCCCCTCCTGACCATTATAGCAAGTGATTTGAGCCGTCTAATTGGCAAATATCGCAGGGTTAATTCTCCAAAAAAATAAAAAAGTAAACACAGTATCGCAAAACATATCATGCCTATTAATTCGAAGGAATTTGCATTAATATCATTGCTTTTAGCAAGAAGAACATAAGCCAAAGCACCAACTATTATACTAATAGAAAACTGAGCAAAATTAGCGGACAAAGTATAGAGGCTTAGTTTTAACCTTTTGCCTTTTTCAAAGTAATATATTCTACCTAAAAAATTTCCTGCCATTGCGGGAGTGAGCAAGCCTGTTACCATACCAGCATAAAACGCATTAAGACGATTTGGATGATCACCATCGCCAATAGTTTGGAGCATTAAAAGCCATTTCTTGTATTCTAAGAACCAATTTATGGGAACCAATAAAACAACTAAAAGTAAAGGCCAAAAATGAACAAATTCGATCTGATTTAATGATATATTTTTTTTTTCTAATTGAAAATAAAGTAGTGTGCAAATTAGAAGAAATGCTAGAATTCTTACTGCAACTGCTAAAAACGACTTTAATTTATTAGTTTTAACCACTGATTTTGATTTGAATGGTTGAAGATAAAATAATTCTTGGAATTGACCCCGGAACATCCGTAATGGGGTATGGTATTATTCATGTTCAAAATGGGAAAATGAGTATGTTAAATTTTGGTGTTATCCAATTAAGTAAGTTAGAAAATCACCCTGATAAATTAAAGCGCATATTGGATCGATTAAATGGTTTAATCTTAGAATATAAACCGGATGAAATGGCTATTGAAGCACCTTTTTTTGGAAAAAACGTTCAGTCCATGTTAAAATTAGGTAGGGCTCAAGGAGTAGCAATTGCAGCAAGTTTAAACCATAATGTTCCCTTTGAAGAATATGCGCCAAGAAGAATAAAACAATCGATTACAGGCAACGGAAGCTCGTCAAAAGAACAGGTAGCGGCAATGCTACAAAAACTATTAAACATAGCAGAACTCCCCACCTATTTAGATGCTACAGACGGATTGGCTGTTGCTGTATGCCATCATTTCTCTAAAGGCATTGGCGCACATAATAAAACTAAAGGAGGCGGGTGGAAAGCCTTTATTAATGCTGACCCTAAAAGAGTAAAAAAATGACACCAATACAAATTTTTACCGATGGTTCAGCTAGAGGCAATCCCGGACCGGGAGGTTATGGAATTGTACTTAAATTTAATGGTAAAGAGAAAGAAATTAGTGGGGGATTTAAATTAACCACAAATAATCGCATGGAATTACTAGCGCTTATTATAGCGCTTGAAAACCTAAAATCAAAATCTTACCCAATAGAAGTATATTCCGATTCAAAATATGTTATCGATTCAATTACAAAACGTTGGGTTGACAATTGGAAATTAAAGCAATTTAAAGGTAAAAAAAATAAGGATTTATGGCTTCGTTATTTAGCCGTTCAAAATAATTTAAACATCACTTTTCATTGGGTTAAGGGTCATGCCGGACATCCTGAAAATGAACGCTGCGATGAACTAGCCGTTGCGGCTGCCTGCTCCAATAATTTGGTGGAAGATACTGGGTACAAACCAGCAGGTGAAGATGGATTATTCTGATCCAATTACGGTAACGAAGCTAGTTCTATCTACTAAGGTACCTCCGAGCATTTCTCCTGTAATTCGATAGAAATAAACCCCATCTGTACAGGCGGTTCCGTTCAGGGTTTTGCCATCCCAAAGCGCTGTTCCCGTTTGATTTTCTAAATTGTATACCACATTTCCCCAGCGGTTAAATATCAAGACATTATAAGTCTTGAAATAGGCTTCCGACAAGATAAAAAAGTCATTTTTACCATCGCCGTTAGGCGTAATCACATTGGGTATAATTAGATCCGGATCTTTTACATTAATCACCAAGGTGTAAGTATCTTCGCATCCTTGAGCATCTATCACTGTTAAGGTTATGGTGTATGGCCCACTCAAAGCATAGGTAGCGGTTTGATTTGCATCATTTCCCAAAGTATAGGTGCTATCATTTCCTAAATCCCAAGTCCAACTGACAATCGGACTAGAATTAAAAGTAGATAAATCATCAAATAATACAGGGTCATTCTGATCTACTAACATCGGGTTCGCGGTAAAGTTAGCATCAAGCCCATCATCTTGAACCGTAACCGTATCCAATAAAATCTCAATTTCACAACCATCTATACTGATTAAGGTTACAGATGGCACATAAGAACCTGCAGAATCATAGTTGTAAAAGAAATTGGTTTGATTATACACGAAATTACCATCGCCCATATCCCAAATCAAACTGTCTAAATTCAAAGGAGACTGCACCAAAAATCCAGCACCTTGGGAGCAAATGGTGCCATTTTGATACACCAGAGGATTTCCTTGTGGGCCTCCAATCGCTACGTAATCATTCACCGTTGTATCGTCGGTACAACCATATTCGTCAGTGATCTCAAAATACAGGTCGAAAACGCCATTGTTTACAAAAGTGTTACTAGGATTTTCCAAGATAGAGGCATTGTTTCCATTTCCAAACTGCCAGTTCCAAGCGCTGATGTTACCAATAGATTGGGACGAATCTACATAAGTTCCAAACAAAGGCGGACAATTATACTCCCCATTGTTATTCAATATCGCTCCTGCGAAACTATACGTCGGTTGTGCATGTGGAATAGAAACAGTTATGTTTTGACTCACCGTATCGGTACAATTATTTGAATCAACAGCCACCATGGTCAATACAAAATTGTCGCTCAGCTGGCCAAATGGGATATTCCCAGGCAAGGTATAGGAAAGATTTGGAGTACTCGATGAAGAAACCACTTGCCCGTTAATCAACCATTGATACGATAAATTACCAGCACCTGTTGAATTATTCACGACTAAATTTGAATCTAAATTACACACGACCGGTGGAAAATTAAAAGCCGCTATTGGTTGCGTTATGGTAATCGGTACAGTGGCAGGGGAAGACCCACAACCGAATAAATCGTAGGCTACCATGGTCGCAAAATAGCTTCCATTCCCAACAAAAGTGTGGTTGATGGGCTGGTTAGTTGAATTGGTCGTCAAGGTGCTATTATCGTCGGAAAAAGTCGTCACGAAAGAAGACAGTGCCGTACCATTCCCAACCGTCAACGAATTGTTATTAAACGTTACCGAAAAAGGTGAGCATCCTACTGCATCCAAGGTGGTTAATATGCCAAAAGGAACATTTAGAACCCTGATGGGGTGCATGATTTGAGCGGTACATCCAACGCTATTCGTGACCGTTAAAGTTATATTATACAATCCTTGGTTAGTATACACATAATACGGATTCGGGCCATTGTTTACATTTTGACCATTGCCCATAGAATAATTCCAGTTGCTTAAAGGGTGAGCGCTAGGTGGATTGCTCCAAGAAGAACTAGCATCAAACATTTGAAGGGAATCGTTTTTACAGATAGAATCGTTGGCTAAGGTAAATTGGGCCGCAATTTGAGAAATATTTATGGTTTTCGTAATACTATCGCTACAACCCGTAGTAAAATTTCGAACGACTTGCTCCACCGTATACGACCCATAAGTAGCAAAATTATGGGTGGTATTTCCATTGTTGACGCCATCCAAAACCGCATTCCCAATATTCGTATTGGCTGTTCCATCGCCCCATTCCCAAGTCATGTTAACATTATCCGGCTGTTCTCCATGAATTGCATCATCAGTAAAACTAACATTCACTGGAAAAGCCCCAGGATTGCAAAAAAGTTGAGAAGAAGGTGTGAATTTTGCGATAGGTGCCAAGACATAAACAGCTGAATCAATAGTAATCGAATCCAAGCATCCACGAAAATCAACTACTAAGGTCACAGACATATATCCTGTATCAGCCGTAAACTGGTGCTGAGGATTTTCTTGGGTAGATGTCCCATCGGAAAAATCCCAAAAGTAGGACACCTCATTGGGTTGGTGAGGAGCACTAATGACAGTTGTGTTCGTAAAGTTGACATTTTGCTTGGCGCACGTTGTTAAGGGATTCATGGTGAAACCTACTTGATCAATATCACCAACAGTGATATAATCATTGATAACCTGAGTGTCTGTGCAACCTGATTGAGAAGTTACAACGAGTGTGACATCATAAAGCCCCAAGGGATAAGTTTGACTTGGCGGATTGGGTCCGTTGAAAGTTTGACCATTTCCGAAATTCCATTGCCAACTCACAATTGGATTGGCTGGATTAGGAGTTGAAGACGTATCTGTAAACTGAACCGTAAGAGGCGTACAACCACCCGTTTCATTGGCAGAAAATCCTGCCTCTATATTGACAATGTTAATGAAGTTGTTTTGAGTGACTGTGCCGTTACAACCCGAGGTGGTGCTCACAGAAAGGGTGACATTGAAAGAACCACTCGTTGTATAAATCTGTGGCGGAGGATTGTTTCCAGTAAAAGTTTGCCCATTTCCAAAGTCCCATGTATAGGTACCCGCAAGACCCGTGGTGTTAGTAAAGTTAATGGTAGCAGGCGCACAATTGGTGGTAGGGTTAGCGGTAAAACTAGGCGTGACAGCATTTTGTATAGTGATTTGCTGGGTCACATTGTCTGTGCAACCTGAGCTTGTATTTTGAGAAGTTAGAGAGATGGTGTACGAACCCGCGGTATTAAAAGTAAAGCTAGGATTTTGTTGCGTGCTGGTGCCTTGCCCTCCAAAACTCCAGCTCCATTGATTGGCTCCTGCAGTTGAGTTGTCTTGAAAATTAATACTAGATCCCACACAGGCGTTGATGGGCGCAGTGATGCCTGCTTGAAAATTGCTCACAACCACAGAATCCACAAGACTAGAAGTGCATCCGTTACTGGTATTGGTAACAGTTAGTTGAATGGCATAATTTCCTGCAGTGTTGAAATTGATTCCTTGCGGATTGGCACTTGTTGATGTCCCTGGCTGCCCACCACCAAAGGTCCAACTATTGGTATAATTGGCTCCAGAAGAAGATGTGTTTGTAAAATTTAAACTTAACGGAACCGTACAACCTAAGCCAGCAACATTAAACCCAACATTTGGAGAAGGAAGCACCGTTATATAATTGGGTTTGACTTCTGAGTCTACTCCACCAACTGAATTGGTAACCACCAGCGTGATCGTGTAAGTACCTGCATTGGTGAAAGCATGCACCGGATTTTGGGTACTCGCAGAAACACCATCTCCAAAATTCCAGGCATAACTAACGATAGCTGCGCCCCCATTAGCAGAGGAAGTGGAGGTAAAAGATACGGGAGCCCCGGCACAAACGCTCAATGGATTCGCCGTAAAATTAGCCACAGGCGATTGAGCGAATACCTGAAAGAAAAACAATGAACTTATGCTTGCTAGAAGAAACCTCATTTATGAAATGTATTAATTTTTGACCCAATTAAGACACTAAATTAAGTATAAAAGTTGCTTTTACAGCATACTTTACAGATTGTTAATCTAAGGCTATTGAATTATACCATTTTGAAAAATCATCATATTCTTCTCCTCTTCTATTTATGATATCCTCAACCTGTTTTTTTGAAATTTTTCCTGTGCCAAAGTATTTTGCTTGAGGGTGGGCAAAATACCAACCACTCACAGAAGCCGCAGGAAACATAGCAAGACTTTCGGTTAAGTAAACCCCTGTGTTTTCCTCAGCATTTAGGAGCTTAAATAAACCTATTTTTTCCAAGTGATCAGGACAGGCAGGATAACCAGGTGCTGGTCTAATGCCCAAATATTTTTCATGAATCAATTCTTCGTTAGACAGCGTTTCCGAATGGGAATAAGCCCAAATCTCTTTTCGTACTAATTGATGAAGGTATTCAGCATATGCTTCAGCCAATCGATCTGCTAAAGATTTAAGCAGAATGGAGTTGTAATCATCATTATTTTTTTCAAACTCCCTTGTTTTTAGTTCAATTCCATGCCCAGTCGTAACAACAAATCCTCCAATATAATCCTTTATGCCACTTGCTTTTGGGGCAATAAAATCAGAAAGTGCTAAATTTGCTTGACCAGCTGCTTTTTTGGATTCTTGCCTTATCGTTCGTTGGGTATAAATCGGATCCATTTCCTGCTCATTCTTATAAATTTCAATATCATCACCAACAGCATTGGCAGGAAATATACCCACGACTGCTTTAGCCTGCAGCCAATTTTCGCTTATAAGTATAGAAAGCATTTCTTGGGCATCCTTAAATAAAACCTGAGCCGCTTCACCCACCACTTTATCATGTAGAATTTCCGGGTATTTACCATGTAATTCCCAAGTTCTAAAAAAAGGGGTCCAATCAATATAATCTATTAATTTATTCAGATCGAGTGAATCAAATACTGTAATCCCTAGGGAAAGAGGACGGATAATCTCTCCTCCATCAAAATTTAAAGACAAAGCATTAGCTCTAGCTTCTTCAATAGAAACAAGGTTCTTTTGTTCGAGATGGCGGGCATGATGTTCACGCATCTTATGGTATTCATGCTTTATATCTGTAATAAACGCTTCTTTTTTTGTCCCTAAAAGGCTTTCGACAACTGTCACCGCCCTTGAGGCATCCAGGACATGAACCGCTTGGCCTTTCATATAATGTTGGTCTATTTTTACTGCTGTATGTACTTTTGATGTTGTCGCTCCACCAATTAAAAGAGGAATGCTTAAGCCTTTTCGCTCCATTTCTTTGGCCAGTAGCACCATTTCATCAAGAGAAGGGGTAATTAAACCACTTAATCCTACGATATCTGCTTTTTCATCAATTGCAGCTTGAATAATTAGCTCAGGAGCCACCATCACGCCTAGGTCAATGACCTCATAATTATTGCACGCTAAAACGACTCCAACAATATTTTTTCCAATATCGTGCACATCACCTTTGACGGTTGCCATAATTATTTTACCGGAAGACGACCTTTTTCCACCTTTTTCCAATTCAATAAACGGTAATAGATAAGCCACTGCTTTTTTCATCACGCGCGCAGACTTCACGACCTGCGGTAAAAACATTTTTCCACTACCAAAAAGATCCCCAACTTCGTTCATCCCATCCATAAGTGGACCTTCAATCACTTCAATCGGACGCCTATATAAATGCCTACATTCTTCGACATCTTCATCAATAAATTCTACCAATCCTTTCACCAAGGCAATGGCTAACCTTTGTTGAACGGGTACATTCCTCCAAGACAAATCCTTTTCTTGTTTTTTGCCATCTCCTTTCACCGTTTCCGCCAACTCTAATAAACGCTCCGTGGCATCAGGTCTTCGATTGAGGATAACATCTTCCACATGATCGAGTAGATTTTTTTCAATTTCGGAATAAACCGTTAACATAGATGGATTGACAATACCCATATTCATCCCATGCTGAATAGCATGATAAAGAAATACAGAGTGCATGGCCTCTCTCATCATATTATTTCCTCGAAAAGAAAACGAAACATTGGATACTCCACCACTAATTGATGCACCGGGTAAATTTTCTTTTATCCATTTTGTAGCCCGAAAAAAATCAACGGAATTATTGTTGTGCTCCTCCATACCGGTAGCAACAGGAAAAATATTTGGATCAAAAATAATATCGGTAGGAGAAAATCCTACACGCTCTACTAAAATGGTATAGGAGCGTTGACAGATTTCAATTCTTCTTTCGTAAGAATCCGCCTGACCTAATTCATCAAAGGCCATTACAACTACGGCAGCGCCATAGCGTCTTATTTTTTTTGCCTGCTCCACAAAAACTGCTTCGCCTTCTTTTAAGGAAATCGAATTCACAACTCCTTTTCCTTGAATACACTTCAGTCCGGCCTCAATAATATCCCATTTTGAACTATCAATCATCACGGGAATCCTAGCTATATCAGGTTCAGATGCAATTAGGTTAAGGAATTTAACCATTGCGGCTTTTCCATCAATCATCCCCTCGTCCATGTTCACATCTAATATTTGAGCTCCACCCTCAACCTGCTCTCTGGCAACAGCTAAAGCTGCATCGAAATCACCTTCGTTAATCATTCGAAGAAAGGCCCTTGAGCCTGTAACATTAGTGCGTTCTCCAATATTAATGAAATTCGTTTCAGGTGTCACCACCAACGCTTCGAGTCCTGATAAATTGAGTGATTTCATTCTACAAATCTAGGTTTATAGTTCTTAGCCAAACTCGCAATTGCTGCAATATGCTCAGGTGTGGTACCGCAACATCCCCCAATAATATTCACAAGGCCTTCGTCTAAAAATGTTTCTATTTGTGCTGCCATCATTTCAGGCGTTTCATCGTAAGCGCCAAATTCATTTGGCAAGCCAGCATTTGGATGAGCGCTAACGGCAAAGGGAGCTTTGCTATTTAATATTTGTAAATACGGACGCATAAGCGATGCGCCCAAGGCACAATTTAACCCAATGCTTAATAAAGGCATGTGTGATAAGGAGATCAAAAAAGCTTCGGTGGTCTGACCGGTTAAGGTTCGGCCACTTTGATCGGTAATTGTTCCAGAAACCATAATGGGTATTTTTTCACTACGTTCCTCAAATACTTCGTCAATAGCATACAAAGCTGCTTTTGCATTTAGGGTATCAAATACTGTTTCCACTAAAAGAATATCGACACCACCGTCCATTAAAGCGTTGATTTGTCCCGAATAAGCAAGTACTAGCTGATCAAAAGAAACGCCACGAAAACCAGGGTCATTAACATCTGGAGAGATGGAGGCTGTTCTATTTGTTGGTCCAATTGAACCTGCTACAAAACGTGGCTTATCAGTAAACTCATTAGCAACCTCTTTAGCAATTTTAGCCGATTGATAATTAATTTCATAGACCGCCGATTCGAGTTCATAATCAGCTTGAGCAATGGTGGTTCCGCTAAATGTGTTGGTTTCAATAATATCTGCTCCGGCCAAAAAATATTGGCGATGAATTTCTTTAATAATCTCCGGTCTTGTTAAAGAAAGTAAATCATTATTTCCTTTTAAAGATTTATGATGATTTTCAAAATAACCCTCGCGAAAATCAAACTCCGTTAAATCGTGGCGCTGAATCATTGTTCCCATTGCCCCGTCTAAAATTAATATGCGTTCGCGCAACAATTTTTCTAATTGTCCCATAATTTATTTTGTGTTGAAGAAAGCGCAGAAAGCGACAAAAACTTATCTTTTCCCTTTACGGAATCGGAATTGGCACCTTATCAATTTTGATAGGTTGCCAAGGTATCATAGGGCCTGTCCCTCCACCTTTCTTCATAAGTTTATTTAAATGAACTGCCGCAAAAATAACATGAAAAAATGAAGAAACAATTTTTATTTAAGGAAATTCAAGCTATTTTTTTATATTTTTATGGTCCTAACAATATGAAATGTCAGTAAAAATATGGGGCTTGTTACTTGTCGGTGTTTTTCACCTCAATTGCTACAGCCAAGTAACGCTTACGGAATCAAACCTCCCTATCCTTAAAATAACAACACCATTGGGGCAACAGATAAATGATGTTAATAGAATCGTTTGTGATTTGGGCATTATAGACAATGGGCCAGGAAATTTAAATCAAATCATTGACCCGTTTACAAATTACAACGGGAAAATTTCGATAGAAATAAGAGGATCTACCTCACAGCAATATCCTAAAAAAAGCTACGGTTTTGAGACTCAAACAGCACTTGGCTTGAACAACAATGTAAATTTGCTAGGTTTGCCTATCGAAAACGATTGGATACTGAATGGTCCTTATCCTGATAAAACGCTGCTTCGCGACGCCATGACATTTGATCTATCTAGAAAGATGGGGCATTATGCTTCGAACTTTAGGTATTGCGAATTGCTTATTAATAACAATTACTTAGGTGTTTATATTCTATTTGAAAGGATAAAACGCGATAATAATCGGGTAGATATTGCCAAACTGGATCTAGACGACCTGGCGGGCGACTCGCTAACAGGCGGCTATATTATCAAAGTAGATAAATTAACAGGAGAAAGTGGAACCACATGGAATTCTAATTTTAGTAACGAAGTGGTATTTCAATTTCACGAGCCCGAATCCGATGAATTAAACCCGATTCAAAAAAATTATATGCAAACGTATATTTCAGACTTTGAAAATAACGTACAGTCCAATCCCGAAGCAAACTACCTCAACTACATCGAACCGATTTCTTTTTATGATTTTTTTATATTGCAGGAACTAGGCCGCACAGTAGATGGTTATCGTTCGAGTTCATTTCTTTACAAGGATAAAAATTCCGGTAATTATCAAGGGCGTTTGGTTGCAGGACCCATGTGGGATTTCAACCTGTCCTACGGAAATGCGGATTATTGTGACGCCCCTTCAACGACGGGTTGGCAATACAACTTTGATCAAATTTGTAATTTTTCTACACAAATCCCATTTTGGTGGAAACGTTTATTGGATGCCCCGAGTTACCGAAATGGGCTACGTTGTCGCTGGAATGAACTTAGGGAAGGGCCGCTCAGTACCGATTCTATTCACTTTTGGATAGATTCCATGACCAACCTACTCGAAGATGGACGCATTAGAAACTTTCAACAATGGCCCATAATCGGACAGTACATCAATTGGAATGCCTTTGTAGGCAATACCTATGAGGAAGATGTGGACTTTTTTAAAACCTACATCGAAACCCGCGCCTTATGGTTAGATGCTAATATTCCAGGACTTTGTAATTTAGAAAATACTGATTTTAAGGCCCAATCTGCCAAGGTCTGGCCCAACCCCATGAGCGAGAAAGGTAACATTGGCTTTTCATTGCTCCAAGCTTGTCAAGTTCAGCTTTCCATCCTAGACCTAACTGGTCGAGAAGTATTAAAAGAAGAATATGGCTGGTTAGATGAAGGGTATCATGTGACTGGAATACAAACTAACGACCTGATGTCTGGAAATTATCTATACCTTCTATCTAGCGCTAGCGGTGTCTTATACAAAGGAAAAATATCGATTCAAAAGTGATGCAATTGATGCAGCGAAAGATTACCACATTACATCAAACTTATCCGATTTCCTCTAAGCGATTGAATTACATTTTTCAATTCTAAATTAAAAAGCAGTACACTCAATTTAGATGGCTGCAGATGAAGTGCTTGTATCACATAATCTACATGAACCTCTCCCTGTTCGTTTAGCAAATGAACAATTTCTTGCTCTTCGTTACTTAAATCTAAGGCAATTAACTTTTGCTTCTTTATGGTTTTATTTTCCCAGTTCATGATTTTCAATAAATCAGCCGATTTAGTTATGAGATGAGCCTTCTGATTTTTTATTAAGGCATTACAACCCGCAGAATACATGCGGTCAACATCACCGGGATAAGCAAAAACATCCCTACTGTAATCATTGGCTAAATCTGCCGTAATCATTGAACCTCCTGACTCCTTGCTTTCAATAACAATTGTTGCGTCTGATAATCCAGCGATAATGCGATTCCGCATAGGGAAATTCTCCCGATCAGGATTTGTATTCGAAGGAAACTCAGTCAGAAGGCCTCCATTTTGAATCATTTTACTAGCTGTACTTCGATGTGAACTAGGATAAATTCGATCTAGACCGTGACCTAAAACCGCTACTGTTTCAATCTTGTTTTCAAGGCATAGCCGATGAGCGCGTATATCTACACCATAGGCTAATCCACTTACGACAAGTATGTTTTTATGAGCGAAAGCGCTTACCAATTCCTCTAAAATTTTTTGTCCATAGTTGGTTTCATTTCGTGTGCCGACAATTGAAACTATTTTCTTTTGATTTAGATCGCAGGTTCCTTTGAAATATAACATGATAGGAGCGTCTTGACATTGTTTTAGACGCCTAGGGTAATTCTCATCTAAAATAAACAAGTGTTGTAGCTGGTTTTTTTCACAATAATTCCACTCTTTCTCTGCGAAAACAAGCGCTTCGTCGCGTTTCATTTCCCTTAATAATGATTTTGAAAATCCTGATTGCAGGTATATTTCTTGTATTGAAGACGAAAAAATATCGTCGATTCCACCCATTTTTGATGTTAATTGGGCAATTCGAACAGGACCAAAACCATGTAATTTACTTAGGGCAATTTTATGAATTGTGTTATTCGTTTGCATAATTTTTTAACTTTGATTTAATTTACTAATAATTTGAATGCGAAAATTGAAAATACCTAAGTTTCTTTTCTTTTTAATTATTTTAACAAATTATGTTAGCGCGCAGGACTTCCAGCAAGTTTCGGGCTTTCTACTCGATGGAAAAACGAAAGAAGGTATCTATGGTGCAAAGGTGGTGTCAAAAAATGGCGAAAAAACCTTAAGCGAAACAGATGGGTCTTTTCGACTATCAATACCCTCATTTCCTACCCTTCTCGTTTTTTCAAAAGATGGCTATAGAAGTGATTCCTTAACCGTGAGAAACAGTGGAGAAATAAGCATGAAATTATTTCCAAATTTACTAGAAATAGAAACAGTAGTGGTAAGCGCCGGTCGTCGAGATCAAAAAATTGAAGATGTAACCATTTCAATGGAGATCTTAAAACCTGAATTAATTAATAATAAAGGATTCACGAATTTAGAGCAAGTCGTTGATCAAAGTCCCGGCGTTTATGCCATGGATGGGCAAGTGAGCATTCGCGGAGGCGGAGGATATGCCTATGGAGCAGGAAGTCGCGTTATGCTCTTATGGAATGGGGTACCCATGCTTTCTCCAGATATTGGAGATATAAAATGGAATTCCATTCCGATGGAACAAACCTCACAAATAGAAATTATTAAGGGTGCCGCTTCGGTGCTTTATGGCAGTGGGGCATTAAATGGGATCATCGCACTAAATGAAAAAGAACCCAGTATAAAAGGTGATTTCACAGCCAAAATACAGTCTGGGGTTTATGACAATCCTAAACGAAACTCGTTGCGCTGGTGGGACAAAAACCCTACTTTCCATTTGGCGGATATTTACTACGGTAAAACAATTAATAATATTGGGTATACCTTTGGTGTGAATGCCTATTTGGACTCAGGGTATCGACAAGGAGAAAGTGAAAAGCGAATACGATTA
>ENA-UOYL01000051-UOYL01000051.1-marine-metagenome-genome-assembly--contig:-NODE-51-length-53425-cov-5.572749_pt1 | contig 53425 bp, 94 predicted proteins | sample MGYA00238173_ERZ767189 | MGnify/ENA primary metagenome ERZ767189 (study PRJEB28943, sample SAMN06267163) | marine metagenome | isolation source: Columbia River Estuary | place: USA:Columbia River Estuary... | reverse complement strand
TTTAACTTGGATTATTAAAAAATAGTTATTATATTAACGTTACAAACAAAAATTAATAAAGTTATGGATTTAAATGAAATGAAAAGCCGACTGTCAGCAATGCAGTCAAAATCGTCCGGTAAATCGGGTGAAAAGAAATCAGTGTTTTGGAAGCCATCTGTTGGCAAACAAATTGTTCGTGTTGTACCTTCTAAGTACAATAAGCTCAACCCATTCACCGAAATGTATTTTCACTATGGTATCGGTAAAAACACAATGGTCTCTCCTATTAACTGGGGTGAAAAAGATCCAATTGTAGAATTCGCTAAACAACTTCGCCAAACTTCAGACAAAGAAAACTGGAGATTAGCTAAAAAAGTTGAGCCAAAAATGCGTATCTTCGTTCCTGTAATCGTTCGCGGTGAAGAATCTGAAGGTGTTAAATTATGGCAGTTTGGTAAAGAATTATACATGGATTTCTTGAACCTTGCTGATAACGAAGACGTTGGAGATTTTACAGATGTATCTATCGGACGCGACATTACTTTAACGACTGTAGGTCCTGAAGTAACTGGTACTAACTACAACAAAACTACAATTATGCCTAAAGTAAAGGAAACACCTTTAGCAGCAAGCAAAGATGAAGTTAATGCGTTGTTAGAAAACCAACCTAACCCAATGGAAGTGTTTAAACGTTATTCGTTTGAAGACATGAAAGCTGCTTTACAAGAGTGGTTAACTCCAGAGGAACCAGAAGAAGGTTCGATCATTGATGATGAAAAAGAAGAAGCAGCACCAATAACAACTGGTAAAGCTTATTCAATCAAAACACCTGCATCTGCTCAAGTAAGTAAAGCAGATAAGTTTGATGCATTATTCGAAGACGAAGAAGAAATTACAGGTTCACCTTTTTAAACTAAAAAAACATTATGGCTAAAACTAAAAAAAGCGAATCGCTGACGGCTGCTCTATCCTCTGAACTTAGATCAAACTTTGATTTGACTAAGTTTAAAGAGAAAAAAATGCTCAATTCAAATGTAAAATTTAAAGACCAAAGATGGATCCCTCTTAGTCCGGCATTTCAGGACGTAACATCCGTACCAGGTATTCCTATGGGCCATATTGTTCTACTTCGAGGTCATAGTGACACAGGTAAAACAACTGCAATGATTGAAGCAGCAGTGTCTGCTCAAAAAATGAAAGTTCTACCTGTGTTCATTATTACCGAAATGAAATGGAATTGGGAGCATGCTACTATGATGGGTTTGCAAGTAAACGAAATTGTAGATGAAACAACAGGCGAAGTCCTGAATTATGAAGGTAATTTTATCTATGTTGACCGTGAAACCTTGCACACTATTGAAGATGTAGCTGCTTTTATTCTTGATTTATTAGATGAACAGAAAAAAGGTAATTTACCTTACGATTTATTGTTCCTATGGGACTCAATCGGTTCGGTACCTTGTGAATTATCAGTTCGTTCAAATAAAAACAATAATGAATGGAATGCAGGTGCAATGAGTACACAATTTGGTAACAATGTTAACCAAAAAATGACACTGTCACGTAAAGAATCTTCACCCTACACTAATACATTAGTATGTGTTAATAAAGTTTGGACAGCAAAAGCAGAAGTACCAATGGGTCAACCAAAGTTGATGAATAAAGGTGGATTTGCTATGTGGTTTGATGCTACGTTTGTAGTAACATTTGGTAATATTTCAAATGCTGGTACATCTAAAATCAAAGCGATTAAAGATGGTAAGCAAGTTGAATTTGCTAAACGAACAAATCTCCAAATTGATAAAAACCACATTAATGGTGTTCAGTCAAGAGGTAAAATTATTATGACACCTCATGGATTCATTACCGATAACGATAAGGAACTTAAAACCTATAAAGATGCACACGCCTCTGAATGGATGAAAATTCTTGGTGGTATGGATTTTGATATCTTTGAAGAAAATGATTCATTTGAATCAGAAAATATCTTCACACAGGAACCAGATTAATATGAAGAAAAACGAATTATTTAAACTTCTTGACAGTGTAGTTGAGGAGAATGACACCGTATCCTCTAAAAAGTATGACCGAGTACTTTTAATAGATGGTTTAAATCTATTTTTTAGGAATTTTGCAATGATGAATATTGTAAATTCTCAAGGAGCGCATGTCGGAGGTTTAGGTGGTTTTATGCGTTCATTAGGATCTTTAATTCAACAAATCCAACCAACATCAGTTTTTGTAGTATTCGACGGAATTGGTTCTTCCACAAACAGGAAGAACCTTCTCCCCGAATATAAATCGGGTCGTAATTTGACCCGAATTACAAACTGGGAAGTATTTGAAGACTTAGAAGACGAAGATGATGCTAAAATTAGCCAAATCGTTCGTATTGCTCATTACCTAAAATGTTTACCTGTTAAGACTGTCGCAATTGATAAAGCTGAAGCAGATGATATTATAGCGTATTATAGCGATATTCTTCCAAAGGCGCATGGTTCCAAGGTCTTTATTGTTTCATCGGATAAAGACTTTATACAACTGGTAAATGACGACGTTATTGTATATCGTCCAATCGAAAAAGAATACTATACTAGAGATACAGTTAAAGAAAAATTTGGTGTTTTAGCAGATAATTTTATTTTATACAAAATACTACTTGGTGATAACTCAGATAAAGTAGCAGGTGTAAAAGGATTAGGTGAAAAAGGTTTATTAAAGAAATTCCCTGAATTAGCTATTGAAGTTTTAACATTAGATGATATCTTTAGAATTGCAGAAGAAAAACATAAGGAACATGTTGTTTATGCTCGAGTTGCTTTTGAAAGAGAGCGATTAGAACAAAACTACAGAATTATGAATCTTAAAAAACCATTATTAGATGATGGTGATAAAGAGTTTTTAACTGCTTTTGCAGAGTCTGATAACTTAGCTTTGAATAGCGAAGCTTTCTTACGATTTTACCACGATGATGGATTAGGGCACTTGATTAAAAATGTAGAATTTTGGATTAAAGATACCTTTAAAGTACTAAACAGTTTTAAATAAATAAGTTATATATGACATTAACCTCCTTGAATTCCTACGGAACAGGATTCCAAATTAAAGTATTATCTTCGCTTTTAACTCATAAAGAGTTTCTACTTAATATACATGATGCACTGAGTGAAGAATATTTTGATAATAACGCCCACAAATGGATTATTAAAGAAATTTTAAAATATTACTCAAAATATCACACAACACCTACAATGGATGTGTTGAAAGTAGAGTTAAAGAAAATTGACAACGAAGTATTACAAATTTCAATTAAAGAACAATTACGTGAAGCATATAAATCTTCAGATGAAGATCTTAAATATGTTGAAGAAGAATTTTCTAATTTTTGTAAAAACCAACAACTTAAAAGGGCATTATTAACTAGCGTAGATTTTTTAAATGCAGGAGATTATGATTCAATTCGTTCATTAATTGATAACGCATTAAAATCGGGTCAAGACAAAAATGTAGGTCATGAATACAATAAAGAAGTTGAATCTCGTTATAGAGAAGATCATAGAATTGTAGTACCTTGTCCTTGGGAACCATTTAATCAATTACTTCAAGGTGGTTTAGGTAATGGTGATTTTGGATTAATATTTGGTAATCCTGGAGGTGGTAAATCTTGGATATTAGTTGCTTTAGGTGGTTATGCAGTTAAAATGGGTTACAATGTATTACATTATACCTTAGAATTAGGTGAAGATTATGTAGGTCGTCGTTATGATTCATTTTTTACAAATATTCCAGTAAATAGAATTACCGAACAAAAATACAGATCTAAAGTAGAAGAAGTTATTTCAGAATTACAAGGACAATTAATTATTAAAGAATATTCTCCTGGAAAAGCATCAATGTCTACCATTGAATCACATATTAAAAAATGTATAGATCAAGATTTCAAACCAGATTTGATTATTATTGATTATGTAGATCTTCTTCGCTCAAAAAGAACAAATCGTGAGCGTAAGGATGAAATAGATGATATTTATATTAGCACTAAAGCACTTGCTAGAGAATTACAATTACCAGTTTGGTCTGTATCTCAAGTAAATCGCGCAGGTGCAAAAGATGATATTATTGAAGGTGATAAAGCCGCAGGATCATATGATAAAATGATGGTCACTGATGTTGCTATATCCTTATCAAGAAAACGTCAGGATAAAGTAAACGGAACAGGTAGATTTCACATTATGAAAAATAGATATGGTATGGATGGGATGAGTTTTAATGTGAAAGCAGATACATCTACGGGTCACTTTGAAGTTTCTGAACGTATGGAGAATGATGAAGATGAAGGAACTACTTCAACAAGTACTTCACAACCTACTTTTAGTACAATTGATTCTATGGATAAAAAAGATCTTAGAAACAAATTTTTTGCCCTTAACTCTTAATAAAAAATTATGAAAAGTAGTATTATAAAACCTAGGTTAGTGTATAAACCTTTTGAGTATCCTGAAGCCTATGATTTTTGGCTTAAACAACAACAAGCACATTGGTTACACACTGAAGTGCCTATGATGAGTGATTTGAATGATTGGAAATCAAATCTAAATGAAACGGAAAAAAATATTATTGGCTCGATTTTAAAAGGTTTTGCTCAAACAGAAACTATTGTAAATGACTATTGGACTCAATTAGTTACAAAATGGTTCCGTAAACCGGAAGTTATTATGATGGCTACAACATTTGGTGCATTTGAAACAATCCATGCTGAAGCTTATTCATTATTAAACGAAACACTTGGCCTTGAAAACTTTGATGAATTCTTAGAAGATGAAGCAACAATGGCTAAAATTCAAACATTAATGGATGTAAGAGATCATCATGTTGATGAAAATAATCTTCACGAAATTGCAAAATCATTAGCTATATTCTCAGCATTTACAGAAGGTGTTAATTTGTTCTCTTCATTTGCAGTATTGTTAAGCTTTAAAATGCGTAATAAACTTAAAGGTGTTGGTCAAATCGTTGAATGGTCTATTAGAGACGAATCACTACACTCAGAAGCTGGGTGTTGGTTATTTAGAACATTATTACAGGAAAATCCAAAATTAAAAACTCAAGAACTTGAAGCTGCTATTAATGAAGCTGCTTTATTATCTCTTAAACTTGAGCTTGATTTTATCAAGAAAATTTATGAACTTGGTGACTTAGAAGGTTGTTCACAATATGATTTAGAAAACTTTATTAAAAATAGAGTTAATACTAAATTAGGTGATTTAGGTTATAAATCAATCATTTCAAATATTGATATGACAGCCGTAGAAAGAATGAAATGGTTTGATCACTTATCAGCCGGTAAACAACACACAGATTTCTTTGCTAATAGAGTAACTAATTACTCTAAAGGACACATGAATTGGGATGAATCAGATATTTTTTAAAAATAAACAATGGACAATAATTTAGTAGCAGATTACACACAATGGGAACGTGGTAAAGATTATCCTGAATTTTTTGATGAAGTAGCTTTATCAACAATATCAAAAGGATATCTAATACCAGGAGAAACTCCTAAAAAAGCATATAGAAGGGTCGCTCATGCTGTTGCAACGAGATTAAATCGACCTGACTTAGAAAATAAATTTTTTAAATATATTTGGAATGGATGGATTGGACTTGCAAGCCCAGTACTCTCAAATACGGGGACAGACAGAGGATTACCGATTAGTTGCTTTGGCATCGATACTCCGGATTCAGTCAGAGGTATTGGCCTTACAAACGCAGAACTTATGCGCCTCACCTCGTATGGTGGAGGCGTTGGAATCTCCCTCTCAAGAATTAGAGGTCGAGGATCAAACATTACTGGAAATGGTAAGTCAGAAGGAGTAGTTCCTTGGGCTAAAATTTATGACTCAACTATTATTGCAACTAATCAAGGTTCAGTACGTAGAGGTGCAGCTTCAGTAAACTTAGATATTAACCATGTTGATATTAAAGAATTTTTACAAATTCGCAGACCTAAAGGTGATCCTAATAGACAATGTCTAAACTTACACCAATGTGTAGTTGTAGATGATGCGTTTATGAAGCGATTGAATGATAGGGATAGCGAAGCCATGTCGTTATGGATGGAAATACTTAAATCACGTGTGGAAACGGGTGAACCATATGTTATGTTTAAGGATAACGTCAATAAAGATAATCCTTTAGCATATAGAATGAATAACTTAGATGTTTCTATGACTAATATCTGTACTGAAATCACTTTACATACAGACGAGGAACATTCATTTATTTGTTGTTTAAGTTCATTAAATTTAGCTAAATATGATGAATGGAAAAACACAGATGTAATTGAAACTGCAGTTTATTTCTTAGATGGTGTAATGGAAGAATTTATCGTTAAAACAAACGGTAAAGATTCAATGATTCGTTCTCATAGACATGCTAAAAAAGGTCGTGCATTAGGTTTAGGTGTAATGGGGTGGCATACGTTCTTACAACAAAAGAATCTACCATTTAATTCAATAGCTTCAACAGCATGGACACATACTATTTTTAGTGATATTAAAATGAAAGCTGAAGCAGCATCACGTCAATTAGCAGCTGAATATGGTGAACCATTTTGGTGTAAAGGTACAGGTATGAGAAATACACACTTGTTAGCTATTGCCCCTACAGTATCAAATTCACGTTTAAATAACTGTTCAGCAGGTATTGAACCTCAACCAGCCAACGTTTATGTATTTAATGGTGCTAAAGGAACATTTATTGTTAAAAATCCTGAATTGGAAACATTACTTAATAATAAAAATAAAAATTCAAATAAAGTTTGGGATCAAATTTTAGCAGATAATGGTTCAGTTGCTAACTTACCTAGTGATGTATTGAGTGAAGATGAAAAAGAAGTATTCTTAACATTCCCAGAAATTAATCAGTTAGGTTTAGTACAACAAGCAGCAATTCGCCAACGTTATATTGATCAAACTCAATCCTTGAACTTAGCATTTGATCCAACTGATTCACCAAAATGGATTAATCAGGTACATATAGAAGCTCATAAATTAGGAATTAAAACACTATATTATCTCCGTACAGACTCAGTAATTAAAGGTGATTTAGGATCTAGAACATCTGAAGATTGCCAAGCCTGTGATGGATAAAAATTAAAAATTATGGAAAAAATTAAAGAACGAATATTCCCTTTAATAATAGCACTTTCCGCATTATCAGTTTCTGCTTCGGCCGCTTTCTATTCAGTTAGTGGCCTTAGTAAACTGTTTGCTGGTGCAAGTTTAGAGGTGATTATTATGGCTTCTTCACTTGAGGTAGCTAAATTAGTAATAGCATCTTTATTATACCAATATTGGGATAAATTAAATAATACATTAAAAGTTTATCTTACAATAGCTTGTACTGTATTAATTTTAATTACATCGATGGGTATTTATGGTTTCCTATCATCAGCATATCAAGAAACAGCAAACAAAGATGGTTTTGTAACCCAACAAGTTACTGCTTTAGAAACTAAAAAAAGTTTATACGAGCAAAATAGAGATAATATATTAAAAGAAAAACAATCTCTAGCTGAATTAAAAGGTACATTATCAAAAGGATCTACAACTCAATATACTGATAAAAAAGGTAATTTAGTAATTAGATCAAATAATGCAACTATTAGAAATATTGAAGTAGCTAATAAATCAGATGAAAAATTATCTACTAAATTAGATGTAGTAAATGATTCTATTTTTAGTTTAGAAAATAAAATCCTTGAAGTTAAAACTAAGGGTGATGCTGCTAGTGAATTAGGTCCACTTAAATATCTTTCAGAATTAACCGGTGTTGAAATGAATCGAATTATTAACTGGTTATTATTGATAATCATCTTTGTATTTGATCCATTAGCTATTGCTTTGGTAATCGCTGCTAACTTTGCTTTTACTCAATTACGTAAGATACCTAAACATGATGAATTAACTGAGGAAGATAAAGAATGGTTAGAGGCTAATTTAGTTGAAGACGAAGAATCTAAACAAACAGGTACTCCATTAATGGTAGATCTTAAAACAGGTAAATTTTACTACGAGGAACCAGAAGAAAATATATATGGTGAAGATAAAAATTTTCCACTTGATGAAACTGATAATAATAAAACTCTAAATAAACATACAGAATCAATAGAAAATATGAGAAAAATTGTTGAATCATATGATAATCTACAAAACATTGCAGATTTTACTCAATATAATTATGCTAAAGATTCGTTAATAAACGATATTGATAAACATAAAAAAGACGACGATACTATAACGTATTTTTAAAAAAAAAGAGCGTTTAATAGCGCTCTTCTTTATTTTGTATTGATATAGCTATAATTCTATTATATTCATCTAATGTTAATCTAGTTTTAGTAACTATTATAACATGGTCTTCATAAATTAGTGCTTGTCTAGTTGTTTTAGGAGTTTTACTTATTTTGTGTGATACAAAATTAGTTGAAGAACAAGCAGTTATAACTAATACAACCCCAATTAATAATATTTTTTTCATTTTTGTTTTGGTTTTAGGGTTAAACTAATATTACGTGTATAAATATTAGTCATTTTAAAGTCATTTTAAATTTATAAAAGACGTCATATTAAAAATTTGGCTTTCGTAAAAATTGTTCGTATATTACACGCATAATAAGGAAATAAAGGTTATGGAAACAAAAATAAGTTTAGTAATTCAAAGTATGTTAAATGATGCTATGATTGAAGTTAATCATCCAATGTTAATGGAAGAAGCTCAAGAACGTTTACGTTTTGTAAAGTATTTAATTCACTACTACCCAAACACTAATAAAAAAATTAATGTTGATGTAGTTTACAACCAATGGAGAATAAATTTAACTTAAATTTGGAGAATTAAAAAACATTTATTATATTCAAATAAAAATAAAATTATGACACGAGAAGAATTCGAAAACAAGCACCTTGATTTAGTTAATGATTTAATTCATTTAAATAATGAAATTGGAGAAACATGGGCATACCACCCAGAAAACTCAAATCGTATTGATCCAATTCACTACCATGCTATTTTGGTAGAAAAAGCAAATCAATTAGAAGCAAAAATTGATGCCCTTGTAAAACAATATGGCTCAATATAGTTTCATAAAAGAAGGTAATATTAAACATAGTCGAGAGGTAGTTATGAAGCATATTAAAAAGCTTCAACCTCTTAACTATAATAAATTTATGTGGTGGCGTACACATACTGATAAAATTGTACCACTTGGTAAACGAGCACCACTTAAAGAACGTATTTTAAATGGTGATTTTAATCCATCATCATATTTGTGGCAAGCACAATTTGCTTTATATACTGCTTTAGATAAACTTGATTTAACTAAACACGATCACCAATTACAAATAGAAATATTAGCTGTTGATCTTGCTCGTTATAAACGTTTAATGGAAGATTTTAGTAAAGAAGAACCATCACGCTTAGAAGCTTTATATGATGCTTTTACAACATCATTCCAGATTACACGTGAAGAATTAGAAGAAAGATTAATTCAATGGCCTGGTGATATTATGAGTTTCTATGAATCATGCTATATGTTTATGCGTACTACACCAGCTGAAAATAGAAAAAGCTTCCGTAATCGTCCTACTAAAGTAGTTCAAGTAGCACAACCCCAAATTAAGCGTAAAAGAGGTCGTCCTCGTAAAAATGAAATGTTTTAAAAATGGTAGAAATAATTAGGCATACTCTTGGGTTTTGTGGTGATACATGGCATCCAACTCTTTCTACAGTAATTGCTGGTGGGCTTGGATTTTTACCAAGTTTTAATTATATTTATTTCAAATATATTAAGCGTTATGAAAAGAAAAATTAAGGTTTCACACGAAGTTCCGTTTTGTTTATTAAATTATAGTAGAGAGTTTAACGATTATGATTATTGTTTACCTCATTTATTAGATCAAAACGAAGAGTACAAAGCATATTTTATACAAGCAAAAGCAGAAGGTCGTTATATTGTAATGGACAATTCACTTCATGAATTGGGTACAGCATACGATAATAAGTGTTTAATGTATTGGATAAACGTATTAGAGCCAAATGAATTTATGGTGCCTGATGTATGGGAAAATAAAGTAGCATCAATTGTAAACGCTCGAGCTTGGTCTAAATATGAACTACCAGAAGGTGTTACTAAAGTAGCAGTTGTTCAAGCAAAGTCATTTGCTGAATCATTAGAATGTACTCACATTTATAAAGATTTAGGTTATAAAAAAATTGCATACTCGTATGGTGCTTCTTATTACAATAAAATTGTTGAACATCCAAATAAAAATTTAGGTAAAGCATTAGGTCGTATTAAAGTAATTACTGATTTGTATAAAAAAGGTATTTTAACACCTTATGATAGAGTACATTTATTAGGATGTCAAGTACCTCAGGAATTTGGTTGGTATCAAGGTATTGAATGTATCGAATCAATTGATACATCAAATCCAATTATGGCTGCTTTAGAAGGCGAAGCTTATAATTTTTATGGTTTAACTGATAAACCAAAAGCTAACATGAATGATTATCAAGATATTGCTACTGAAAATGTAGATTTAGATTTAGTTGATAATAATGTTGAAATGTTTAGACTTATTAATAATTTATAAAATATGAATACACAAACTGAATATAAATCTTTATACGAGTATTTAGGTCATCCTGCAGGTTCAGACCTAGGAAAAAAAGTAGCAGAATCCGCTGCAGCTGAAAAGGTTAGAATTTCTGTAAAAGATGTTAAAAATTCTAAATATGAAGGAAAAATCATGGTTTATCCTGTAGATTGGTTAGATTATTACTTCTCTAATATAAAATAATATGAAAACAGAAACAAAAAAATCACCGGATGTAAATCCAGCATTTGAAGAAATGCTTAGAAAAGAATTAGATAAAATTTGGGAAAATCGCTTTAACATAAGCTTGAGAAACCTAGAAATTTTACGTAGATTAGCTAACAAATTATATTAATATGAAAAAACAAGCAGTATTATCACTAAGTGGAGGTATGGATAGCTCTACTTTGCTGCTTCGTCTACTTGCCAATGGCTACGAAGTAACAGCATTATCCTTTGATTATGGTCAAAAACACAACGTTGAGCTTGAACGTGCTCAATCATTAGTTGATTATTTAAATTCACAATGTACTGAAAATAATTGTTACGGTGGATGTAAAATTACTTATCAAGTAATTAAATTAGATGGTTTAGCCCAATTATTAAATTCATCATTAGTATCAGGTGGTTCTGAAGTACCTGAAGGTCACTATGCTGAAGAAAATATGAAGGCAACTGTAGTTCCAAATCGCAATAAAATATTTAGTTCAATTATTCAAGCAGTTGCCTTATCAGTTGCTGAACAAAAGAATACTGAATGTGCTATTGCAATGGGGATACATAGCGGTGACCACAGTGTTTATCCTGACTGTAGACAAGAATTTAGAGACATTGATTACCAAGCATTTCTATCAGGTAATTGGGGTGGTGAAAAAGTAATTTATTATACTCCATATCTTGATACTGATAAATTTGGTATTTTAGAAGATGGTGCATCATGTTGTGAATGTTTAGGTATTGATTTTGATGAAGTATATTCACGTACAAATACATCTTATAAACCAATTAAAATTAATAGGAAATGGTATAGTGATTATAAATCTGCTTCGTCTGTTGAGCGTGTAGAAGCGTTTATTAAATTAGGTCGTCCTGATCCTGCAGAATATGCTGATGCAAATGGAATTGTAACATGGGAACACGTAGTAAATGAAGTAACTAAAGTATTAGAAAGTCATGGAAACTAAGAAAAAACAACCCAAAATGAATGTGTGGCAAGAATCACATAAGGAAATTAATTTTGATAAACTTCCTGATCCAAAAAATCACCAACTAATTAGCTTTCTTAAATCAGCAGTTAGAATTACAGGTTACCTTGCTTTACCTTTTGGTATTGGACTAGGGGTAACTATTTTAGTTATCAGTGAACTTATAGGAATTATAGAAGAATTAGTATAATGGCTAAACAAAGAAAAAAATATACACCATCAAACATGTATGTTGTAATTAACAAACATGGAGAAGTATTTATAGGATTACAACGAGGTTATCCTGTATATTCTTCTAATTGGGATGAAGCAAAACCATTAAATAAGGAAAGTACCACTTATTTAATAGAAGAAAAAGGTACTGAATTAATATCCGAAAACGAATTTTATAAATAAAAACAATGAAACAACTATTTTATTTCTCCGCAGGGTGGTGTGTACCATGCCAAACCTTAGGTCCTATTATGGATCAAGTATCAACCCAAATCCAAGTACAAAAATTTAATATTGATTATGAAGCTGATCTTATTACAAAATATGGAGTTAAAAGTATTCCTACTGTAGTACTCGTGGAAAATGGACAAGAAGTACGTAGATTTACAGGTGTAAAAAGTTATAATGATATAATTAGATTTGTTAACAATGGGTAGTTTTAGATCAACAAAAATATTTGATGGATACAGTTGTGTATTTCGTCAATGGAAAGCTGAAGGAACACATTGTCAGTTTCTTCATGGTTATGGAGTATCCTTTAAAGTATGGTTCGAAGGTGAATTAGACGAACGTAATTGGGTATGGGATTTTGGAGGTATGAAACGTGCCAAAGGTACTATTGATGGTATGAATCCTAAATTATGGATGGATAATATGTTTGACCATACTGTTATTATATCTGAAGATGATCCATACTTAGAAAATTTTAAGGAAATGTGGAAAGATGGAATTATCCAATTACGAGTAATACCAGCAACAGGAGCCGAACAGTTCGCAAAATACATTTACGAAAAATTAAATACCTTTATTCAAGAAGAAACTAACGGACGTGTAAAAATAGTTCAAGTTGAGTTTAGGGAACATGAAAAAAATACAGCATTTTATAAAGAAGATGTTAAACCTTTAGATGTTCAAGCACAGTTATCTAAAAAAGATATGGAAAATTATTTAAATAATTATCGTTCAAATTCTAAATATGAATTCTAATGGAAAAAGAATATAAAAAACCAAGTCGCATTCTCGACTATAATAAAAAATTACCTTTGTTAGAAATCTACCCTTGCATTCAAAGTGAAGGTAGTAGACAAGGAAGACCAACAATTGCAGTTAGAACAACAGGTTGTACTCACAGATGTTGGTTTGGTGAAGGGGGATGGTGTGATTCTTGGTATACAAGTATTCATCCTGAAAAAGGTATTTATACATTTAATGACATTATTAAGGCATATGATGAAAATCCTCATATTACAGAAATGATGTTAACTGGAGGTTCACCTACAATGCACCCAGATTTAGTAAACGAATTAACCCATTTTGCACATGAAAGAGGCATTTTTATCACTATCGAAACTGAAGGTAGTCATTTTGTTGAAACTGATTATCCTATCGGTCTTATATCTCTCAGCCCTAAGTTTAGCAATAGCGTTCCTATGGTTGGGGTTCTCACTCCAGCAGGTAAAGAGGTTGATCAAAAAATGGTTGACCAACATAATAAATTACGTTTAAATAAAGAAGCAATCACTCAAACCTTAGCTTACCATTCAGATTATCATTACAAACCAGTTTGGGATGGTACTGAAGCAGGTTTAGCAGAAATTGAAGCCTTTAGGGTTGAAATGAATATCCCTAAAAATAAAACATGGTTAATGCCAGCAGGTGATACTCGTGAAACATTAATTTATATGTATCCTATCTCAATTGAAAAATGCATGGAAGTAGGTTATAACTGGACTGGTAGAGATCACATTATTTCTTACGATACAAAGAGAGCAGTTTAAAAATATGAAAGACGCGTTAAATCAATTCCCTTATACTTTTACAATTGATTATTCTAATGGATTAAAAGTAATTGTTTATGATAATTTAGATTCTGAAAATTCTTTTTTGTCAAGAGTTTATATTAAAAAAACAAAAAACCAAAACAAATTAAAATGGGCTCACAATAGTGCTGGAGGACATTGGATTGAGGAAGAATTTATTAACAGTGAAGAATTTTATTTACCTTGGGGAGAACATAATATTAAAAGTGATCATTTTTATGTTTATTATTATAAAGGTTTTGCCCCTTATTATATTGAAATTACTGATAATAAAACGCAAGAAATAGTTTATAAAGAAGCATTTGATACTCGTCATAAATTAGTTAATTTTACTTTACATAGTAATGATCCAAAAACAATTCATACTTGGATGTGTGTTATTGAAAAGTTTAAAAAAGATAATGAATGTCAAATTTCAATTACAAATGATTATCTTAAAGAAAATCAAATGTATGATTTTGTGGATTGTTATTGGAGCATAGAAGAAAATTTCCAACGTTTTTATGCTGGATATAATATTGGAAGATTTGGAACTGAAAATACTCCTGATTTGTTTCAAAATCCTGATGGAATTCAAGGTAAAAATGATTTAGAAATTATTGAAGATATATTATATCATTATACTAAAAGTTTATGAACAATGTATTAATGATAATGAATGCTAGAAATCTATCAGCATTTAAAGAATGTGTTAATAAATTAAATATATCTAAAGTTTGGTTTAAAGGATATCGTGAATTTGAACTTAATGATGAAATAAATAAATTTATTCAAGAAACAAATTTTGATAATTATTTTATAGTTTCTGATGATTTAGTCATTAATAAAAAAGATTTTGAATTTCTTGAAGACCAATTAAATTATTATCCTATAGTAACAGGTTGGGGTGTTTGGAGACAAAATTGGGATTGGACTACTATTCATTTACAAAATAAAATCCATACTTTTAATCAAGGTGATAAGTTACCTATATTTAAAAAACATTATAATATAGTTAAAACTTATGAGATTGACAGTATGCCTGATGTTATTGAAACTGCATTTACTGGATGGTTTTATACGGGTATTAGACGTGATATATGGTTAAAATACCCATATCAAACAATGTCAATTAAACCTTGGATGCCGGGAGCATCAACAGATGCTCATTGGTCAAAACGAATTTTAAAGGATAATATTTATAAACAAATATGCTTTAAACAAGCTAGAGTATTACATTTATCTTATTCTGGTAAAGATTATGAAGATTTAGATTTTACCGACAAACAAATAATCACCGACTTTATATGAAAAAAATTATATTAATTTTAACGCTGATACTAATTTCAGTATCAACATTTGCTCAAACATTAAGTGATAGTATTCATTGGAATACACCCTATTATACAATTGATTACTCAGAAAAACTTGAACAACCAAAAAATATTTGGTATACAGTAGTTTGTCCTCATGGAATGGCTTCTAGGGTTGGAATGGAATTTTATGGTGAAGAAGGTATTAAAACCTCAGATAGTAAAGATTATGAAGCTAATGAATGGGATAAAGGTCATATGGTTCCAGCAGCCTCTTTAAATTGTGATAGAAATATGTTATGGGAAACATTTAGTTATATGAATTGTGCTTTACAACAACAATCTCTTAATCGTGGTGTTTGGAAAAAACTTGAAATGCAAGAACGTGAATTTTCAAAAGTTAACAATAACGTAAAAGTTTATATTAAAGTAGAATTTGATGCTAATCCAAAACGTGTACCAGCTGGAGCAGCTATTCCTAAAGGATTTTATAAAGAAATAACAATTGATAAAAGAACTAAATTTTGTTACTATTTTCCAAATATTGCTCCTATAACAAGTGATTTGAACACATTTAAATGTAATTGCAGATGAATAAACAACTATTAATTGAAGCTTTAGATAATAAAAAGGATGTAATATTCTTTTTTAATTCTACTAGCTGTAAATCATGTTCTGAGGTTAAACCTTTAGTAGAACAATTTGCTAAAACAAAAAATAAATCATTATTTATGGATGTTGTAGAGGGAACTCCCGATTCTGAATATTTAGAAAAATTTTGTGGAATTGAATTTTACCCAACTTTAATCCTCCTAGAATCGTCAGGTGCGTTAAAACGTTATGTAGGTAAAAATCAAATCAAAAGTATTATATGAAAAAACAAATTTTATTTACAGAAAGTGAAATAAAAAATAAAGTAGGTGAAATTGCTCATAATCTTAAAAAAAGAGAACATGATTTTCCTCCCGTATTTATATGCGTTTTAAACGGCGCTTTTATGTTTTTTACGGACTTGGTGAAGCGTGTAGGTGAATGCGAAATAGACTTTATACGCGCGAAATCTTACACGGGTATCACGCAGACTAGCGTCTCAATTTCTAAATCAATTGAAATAGATATTGCTCGAAAAGACGTATACCTAGTAGATGATATCTATGATACTGGGGAAACAATGAAAGCATTGATTCAACATTTAAATCTTAACAATCCAAAATCAATCACTCCAATCACATTATTTAAGCGTTGGAGCTCCCACAACTCCGACTTAATTTATGGTTTTGAATTAAAAACCGAAACTTTTTTAGTTGGATATGGATTAGATAATGAAAAAGGTCTTCAAAGAAATCAAAAATATATAACAGGTATAGCAGATGATGTAAATTAGATAACATATACTTGGAATACCAAAAGAGGATTAGTATATTACATTAAAATAAAAAGTTATATGGAAAATAAAAGACGAAAAAACCACACTGATTTAGAGTGTGTTCAAACAGGTTTCGCTAATGGAGTTGCACCTGGATTCCCACTTACTGAAAAAGAAAAGTGGTCAATGGTTGATGAAGCTGAAGAAGCATATGGTAAATTCCTAACAGCATTAGGTTGTGATTGGGAAAATGATCCAAATTCAATGGAAACACCTCACCGTGTAGCTAAAGCTTATGTATTTGATTTATGGGCAGGTCGCTACAATGCAATGTCTGATATTACCTCATTCCCTTCAGATGGATATGATGGTATTGTAATTGAAAGAAACATTCCAATCAATTCAATGTGTTCACATCATCACCAAACAATTGGAGGTGTAGTTCATATCGGCTACGTAGTAGGTAAAGATGGACACGTAATTGGATTATCTAAATTAAACCGAATTGTAGAATTATTTGGTCGTAGAGGAGCAATTCAAGAACAATTAACATCTGCTATCCATAATGCTGTAGATAAAATCTGTGAAAAAAATAGAGGTGTAATTGTAACTATAGTTGCGACTCACTCATGTGTATCATGTAGGGGTGTTAAACATCAAGGAGCATCAATGGTAACAACTAAAGCGTCTGGAGTATTCCTGCAGAATGAAAACCAGGCCCGTAAAGAATTTTTTGATTCATTAAAAATTAATAACGGAGGCCATCAGATTTAATAAATAAATGGCGTCTCGACAAGGGACGCCATATTTATTATCGATGATAGGAATTTATAAAATTACAAGCCCTAGTAATAAAGTTTATGTAGGACAATCTACAAATATTGAAAAACGATGGAGTGGTTATTCAACTAATAAAAAGAAAATGAAAGAACAAACTAAATTGTTTAATTCTTTTAGAAAATATGGAGTTGATAATCATAAGTTTGAAATAATAGAAGAATGTAATAAAGATAAACTAAACGATAAAGAAGTTTACTGGATTGAATTTTATAACTCGGTTAATGCAGGATTAAATGTTTCAAAAGGTGGTCATTATTTTTGGGAAGTGAATAAAGGAAAAAAACATAGTGAAGTAACTATAGAAAAAATGAAAGAATGGTGGGCTGAAAATGCTAAACCACGTTCATTGGAAACTATTCAAAAAATAACCCAAACTAAAAAACAAAACCCTAGAAACACAACACCAGAACTAATTGAAAAATACAGACAAACTTCTACATCAAAAAAGCCAATTCATCAGTTTTCAATAAGTGGAGATTTTATTCAAGAATTTGAAAGTATAAACAGTGCAGCAAGGTTCTTAGGAATAAGGAATGATGGTATATCAGCATGTTTAAGAGGATTACAAAATTCATCAGGTGGTTTTATTTGGAAATATAAAGAAATTTAAAAATAGATTTGGCTTTTTGAAATAAGGTTCGTATATTCACGGTATAGAAATAAAAAATAAAAGTTATGACAAACAATAAACAACTTAACAACGGAGATGTATTTGACATCGGCCAAACCGTAAATGGAGTAAGTAAATTCTTATGGTTTAATAATGTATGGCATTACTTTGAAGAACGGATTTCAAGAGTTTATGAGTACGACCAAGATGAATTAACAAAAGTCGTAAATAATTATAATGACCTTGAAGAAATTACATTTATTAAAAATATATTTGAATAAGTTATGGGTAGGGAAATAAAGGGGGATGTTTTTTTAAAAAATATGATATATTGGTCATCAAAAACCACTGATGAATGTATTGAAATGGCAACAGTAGACGGTAAATTGGATGCAGAACAAGCAATGGTGAACATATTAGAAAGAGATTTTGCTATTGATTTTAACAAACAAGTTATAAAAGAGATAAGAAATGAGCAACAATAAACAACAAACGGCAGTTGAGCAATTAATAAACCATTTAATTGAATATGGGTTTGATTTATCACTTCATAAAATGGAAATTGAACATTTTAAAGAAATGCAAAAAGACCAACATATAAAAAGTTGGGAGGCTGGTCTAATGAAAGTTGACTTTAATGAATACTACGAACAAACCTACGGAGGCAACAAATGAAAAACACGATAAAAGGGAATTTTGTAGGGTTTACAAACGGTGACCCTACGATTACAAATAGTAAAGATACTATTAAGGGAATGACAAACAATAAACAACAAAGTAGCGTTGAATGGTTTCTTGACCAATTGATTGAACACCGAATTATAATTGTTGACAAAACAACATACCAAGTCAAATACAAACACGAAATCCTTTTAGAACAAGCCAAAGAAATGGAGAAGGAAAGAACAATCAACTTCACTGAGGATTGGTATTTTAACGGTTTTCCTTTGGAAGGAGGGGGCGGTGATGTGGAAGAAACCATTGAACAATACTACAACGAAAACTATGGAGAAGACGATAGCCTAAAAATCAACAACGGAGGACACCAAATCTAATGAAATTAGGTGATATTGTGGAGAAGGTAATTCATGTTATTACCTTTGGACAAGGTCACTGTATTGCTTTATCTATAGCCAAATTACTTGGTTATGATGACTGTGGTTGTAAAGCAAGAAAAACTAAATTAAATAAATTTTGGGATAAAGTTTTAAAAAAGAAAAAATAATGTTATTAAATTCAAATCAAATCGCAAATCACGTTATCGAATCAGAATTCTCTAAACGTGCTCAAATTGGTATTGACTTATCAGTTTGTAAAATAGAAAAAATAGAAGTTGGTTCTGTTGTATATAAAGACAAAACCCACATTGATCCTACAGGTTATTATGAAGTACCAACTAAAAAAATTGATGGTAAAAATTGTTGGAGACTAGAAAAGGGTGTTTACTCGGTTACATTTAACGAGGGTATTAAAGTGCCTAATGATGCCGCTGCTAAAATTACTCACCGCTCATCTTTGTATCGCACAGGAACTATTATTGAATCGCCTTGGTGGGATCCAGGATTCTATTGTGACCAAATGAATACTACAATGATTGTAAGTAGTCTTATTATTATTGAAAAGAATGCTCGTATTGGACAAATCGCATTTTGGAAAGTAGATGAAATTGGAGAGCAGTATGGTGGTGAAGGAAGTCAATGGCAAGGTTTAAATACTGCTTATAAAAACTAAATTGTACCAAACAATATATTACGATAGGACCACTTACGAATACCATTTACGAGATGATGTAAAAGGTTGGAAGACATTTAAATATCAACCAACCCTTTACCAACTTGATCCAGATGGTGAATTTGAGACCCTAGATGGCCAAAACGTGTCCCCTATTAAAAAGATGGACAACTGGAAGGATCCTAAATATTTTGAAAAGGATGTTGATAAAGATACTCGTGTATTAGTTGACTTTTATTACGAATCTGATGAAACACCTTCATATCACAATTTAGTTTATCTGGATATTGAGTGTGAGATTGCAGGAGCACTTACACCTGAAAATATTAAAGATCCCAAAGGTAAAATTACATCTGTTGCTTTATACGATAACAATAGTAAAAAATATTATTGTTTAGTTTTAGATGAACAGAAACTAATGACTGAAGCTAAATCTGAAGGTAAAGAAGTTATTCCATATAAATCGGAAAAAGATTTATTAAATGGATTTCTCGATGTTTGGATTAAATTAGATCCAACTATTATTTCAGGGTGGAATAGTGAATTTTTTGATATACCTTATCTTTATTATCGTATTATTAAAGTATTAGGACAAGATTTAGCTAATTATTTATCTCCACTTCAAAAAGTTAAAACAAAAATCGTTCAAACTAAAAATGGTTTAGCAGAACACGTAATTGTAGCTGGTCTTAATCATTTAGATTATATGAACTTATTTAAAAAGTTTATTACTAAACAAGAATCAAGCTATGCATTAGGGAATATTGGAGAAAAATATGTTAAGTTAGGTAAAATAGAATATCAAGGTTCACTTGACAAATTATTTAGAGAAGATATAGACAAATTCATTGAATATAATATTCGAGATGTTGAAATTATTGTTGAATTAGAAAAATCACTTAAGTTTATTGAATTAACAGCAACAATTTGTCACCTGTGTCATACACCTTATGAAACTATATATTATTCAACTGTATTAAATGAGGGAGCTATTTTAACTTACTTAAAACGTAAAGGTATAGTTTCACCTAATAAACCTACTACATATAACCCCGGATTAAAAGAAATTAAGGAAGAATATGCTGGAGGTTATTTAAAAGACCCAATACCAGGTTTATATGAGTGGGTTATTGATTTAGACTTTACATCACTATATCCTAGTATTATCCGTTCATTAAATATGGGGATAGAAACATTAGTAGGTCGTGTTGTAAATAGAGATAAATTTGATAATCAATGGTCATTAAGGGAACTTAAAAAAATGGACCCTAATAAGATTGTTGAAATTGAAAAGATTAATAAAAACCGCTCATTAGTTCGTTCTGAAGTTAAAGTAAAAGATATTGTTTCATTGATTGAAGAAGGTGATTTACTCATATCAGCTCCCGGTGTAATATTCCGTAAAGATAAATCAAGTGTTGTTTGTGAAATATTAGCTGACTGGTTTTCTAAACGCCAAGAATATAAGGTGTTAATGAAAAAAGCATATAAAGTCGATAATGACCCTATTATGGGTGAGTTTTATAATAAGCGTCAACACGCGTATAAGATTAAATTAAACGACGTTTACGGTGTATTTGCCATTAATGGTTGGAGATACACTGATGGACATAAATTTATTAGTAAAGCAATTACACTTACTGGACAAAGATTACTACAGGAAAGTATTAAAAATATGAATGCTTATCTAAATAAAGAGATGAATATTGATAAAGATTCAATTATTACAAGTGATACCGATAGTTTATTTATTCAATGTTCTAATTTATTATTACATAGACATCCAGATTTAGATTTAAATAATAAAGATGAAGTAATACCTAAAATATTAGAAATAGCTACTGAATTACAAAACATGGCTAATAAATTTATAGGTGAATTTTGTCAAGAAGCATTTAACATTAAACCTGATGAACCACACTATTTTGAATTAAAACAAGAGGTTGTATTAGATAGAGGTTATTTTGCTGGTAAACGTAGATATGCTATTCATATTGTAAATAAGGAAGGTGTAACAACAGATGAGTTAGATATGAAAGGTCTAGATTTGATGAAATCAAATTTTCCCCCATTATTTAGAAAGTTTGGAGAACATATTTTAAATGAAGTTATGTTTGGTACTAAAAAATCATCTATTGATAAACAAATACTTGAATTTAGAGAATCACTTAGAACAGTTGGTTGGGAACAAATTATGAAACCTACTGGATTAAAGAAAATGCAAGAATATATAGCATCAGGCCCAACAGCAGGTGAAATATTTTCTAAATTAGGTTTAAAATGTCCTATTAATACTAAAGCAGCTATCTATTACAATGATTTATTGCGTTTTAAAGGTTTAGATAAAAAACATCCAACATTTCAAATAGGAGATAAAATGTACATTGGATACCTGAAGGAAAATCCGTATCGTATCGAAGTAATAGGATTTAATGGACATAGTGACCCACCTGAAATTATGAATTTTATAGAAAAATATATTGATAGGGATGGATTGTTTGATTCAGTATTAAAAAATAAATTAGAAGGTATTTATAGCGATCTAGGTTGGGGTATGCCTATATTTAACAAAAAGATAAACAAATTTTTTACATTTGAATAAGTTATGATAAACAAATTAGACCTAACATCAGTTATTTCAAAATATTACCTTAACGGGATGATTGAACCCGTTAAATGGGATATTAAAGATGAAACCTTAACAATTAAATTTAATGCTCCTACTAAGGATATGATTGGTAAAGTTGTATTTAAAGGTATGCCTCTTGAAGATTCAATAATTGCTATTAGTAATACTACTCAATTAAATAAACTAATCGGTATTACAAATGGTTATTTAGAATTAAGTTATGTAAAAATAAACAAGTTTATTACTAAGTTAATTATAGCTGATAATCAATTTACTTTAAATTATGCTTTAGCTGATACTATGATTATTCCTAAAGCTGGTGAATTAAATGATGATACTGAGTGGAATATTGAAGCGCCTTTAGATAATGAAAGTATTAATGCTATTGTTAGAGCCAAATCAGCATTAGCTGAAAGTGAAACTGTAGTTATTAAACCATACGAAAACGCTGATGGTGAATTTCAAATTGAAATGCAGTTTGGTGGTAACGTAGAACATGCTAATAAAGTATCATTTTATATACCACAAGCAACATCAAATAATATACCAGACGACTTTAAAGAACACTATAATTCAAATATGATTAAAGAAATCATGTATTGTAATAAAGATATGGCCGGTGGTACTATTAAGATTAATTTAGACGGTATAATGGAACTTACATTTGAAAACGAAAATGTTAAAAGTACGTACTATGTCGTGTCAAAAGAGATATAGTAGTATATGTATAACCGCACACAAAGTTATGAAGAAATAGAACCTTAGGGTTGGCTATATGAAGGAAATTTCGTATATTCACGTATAATAAAAAATCAAAGTTATGACAAAAGAAAAAGAAGAATCAGCAATCACCACAATTCGCGATCCAAGAATCGAACCTTATTTTATTGGTAAGGACTCTCATTGTTACACAGTATACGAAACTATCACTCCTGATATACGTTATACTGAAGACAACAAACCAGGTAAAGAATATGTTAAGGCCTTAGGTCATTATGGTAACTTTGGTTCTTGTCTAAAAGTAATCGCTCGTAATAAAACAAATGACAAACAAAATTACGAGTCAATTACAGAATATCTTGAAACATACAAACAAACAGAAAAATTAATCAACGAACTAATAAACACAGGAATCTAAACATGAAATTAGAAGCACTTTACAATGCAGTTATCGTAAAACCGATTGAAGCAGAAGAAACATCTTATGGAGGAATTATTGTCCCCGATTTAGGAAATGAAAAAAACAAACTAGCTGAAGTAATAGCAGTAGGAAAGGGTTATTATTCAGTAACAGGAGTATGGATTGAAACTGTCCTTAGTGTAGGGGATACTGTTGTATTGCCTACTATGGGATTCAGTAAATTAGAATTCGAAGGAGATGAATATTGGATTGGTCCCGAGAATCAAGTTTTAGGAAAAATAAATCAAAATTAAATATGAGCAAAATTATAGAATTCGGCCCTGAGGCACGTAAAAAATTATCCGCTGGTGTAGATAAACTAGCAAATGCAGTTACAGCAACCCTTGGACCTAATGGTCGTAATGTTGTTATCGCTAATCAAGGTATTCCTCAAAGTACTAAAGATGGTGTTACAGTAGCAAAATCAATTACATTAGAAGATCCAATTGAAGAATTAGGTGTTCAATTAGTGAAACAAGCAGCTATTAAGACTGCAGATTTAGCAGGTGATGGTACTACAACGTCTACATTGTTAGCCCAAGAGATGGTTAAACAAGGTTTAACACATTTAAATAATGGAGCTAATGCTGTAGAAATTAAACGTAGTATTGATAAAACAGTTAAGGAATTAGTTGATTTTATCCGTCAAGAAATTAAAGAAGATATTTCAAACGAAGATCAACTTAAACAAGTTGCAACAATCTCAGCAAATAATGATCCTGAAGTAGGTGAGTTAATTGCGACAGCAATGCAGAAAGTAGGTCGTGAAGGTGTTGTATTCATTGAAGAATCTAAAAACGGTGAAACATATCTTGAAACAGTAGAAGGTATGCAATTTGATAGAGGTTATAAATCACCTTACTTTGTTACCGATAATAATACTATGAGTACAAGTATTCAAGATGCTTTGATTTTAATTGCTGACAAGAAATTTACTCAAGTAAAAGAATTATTGCCTATTTTAGAAGCAGTATCAGCTCAAAATAAATCATTATTAGTTATTGCTGAAGATATTGAAGGTGAAGCGCTTGCTACTTTAATTGTAAACAAAGCAAGAGGTATCCTCAAAGTTGTAGCTGTTAAAGCTCCTGATTTTGGTGATCGTCGTAAATTGTTACTTGAAGATATTGCTATTATGACTGGTGGTCAAGTATTCAGTACTGAAAAAGGTATGAAACTTGATAAATTTGATTGGAAATGGTTTGGTGAAGCTCGTGTAGTTACTGTAAATAAAGACAATACAACTTTAGTTGATGGTAAAGGTGATGCAGATGCAATTAAATTACGTATTGAAGAATTACAAGCTCAAATAGAGAAATCAACCTCACCATACGAAAAAGAAAAATTACAAGAACGTTTAGCTAAGTTCATCGGTGGTGTAGCAATTGTACACGTTGGTGGTTATACTGAAGCAGAAATGCGTGAGAAAAAAGACCGCGTTGATGATGCTTTACAAGCCACTAAAGCAGCCTTAGAAGAAGGTATCGTCCCAGGTGGTGGAGCTGTATTATTACATGCTAGAAATTCAATTGATATAAGTGATATTGGTTCACAAATCGTTTATAATGCTTGTGCTGCCCCATTTAAGAAAATTTTATCAAACGCTGGTTATGAGCAAGAAGAAATTTATAATTCTATCAATGCAGTAACAGGGGGTAATTATTGGTATGGTTGGGACTTGAAAGCAGAAGATTTCGTTAATATGAAAGAAGCTGGTATTATTGATCCTGCTAAAGTAACTCGTATAGCACTTGAAAATGCAGCATCAGTTGCCGGTACTATCCTATTAACAGAAGCTGTTATAGTTGATAAACCAGAAGATAAAAAAGATGATACTCCTGGATTTAATGGCATGAATGGAATGTTTTAATTTTTAGATTAATTAAATGAGAGACGCAGTAGACTTATTAGGAAAAACACTACTTATAGAAGAAATAAATTACATAATTGAAAAAATGTATTTTGTTCCCGGTGCAATATCTAAAGAACATTATTTGTACTTTAAATTACAAAAAGAAGATGGATGTTTTGTAAATTATTCCTATTATAGTCTACTGCCTTATATTAAAAAACAAATCAGGTTATGAAAAAAGAAGTAGAAAAAAATATTAAAATTGCTGATAGAGTTCCTCCTGGAGACAGGTGGCAAGTAACGGGGGTTAAAGAAATTCAACCCTCACTTACTGATGCTTTAAATGCTTATTATGTTTCATCAACTGTAAAACCTCAAGCATTTAGGCTTGAACCCTTAAAAGGAATGTTGTATATTATCACAACGGAGGAGGTAGAAGTACTTCAACCAAAACCCAAAACATTTAATTTATACGGAGAGTAATGAGTAGAAAAGAACATACATTATGGGTTGAACTCTATAGACCTAAAGTATTAGAAGATTATGTTGGTAACGAAAATATTAAAAAAACAATCCAACAATATCTAAACCAAAATGATATTCAAAATTTTATTTTCTATGGTCCAGCTGGAACTGGTAAAACTACTCTTGCTAAGCTCATTATTGGTAATCTTGATTGTGATTATATCTATATTAACGCTTCCGATGAGCGTGGTATTGAGACTATTAGAGATAAGGTACAAGGTTTCGCGTCTACTGCTTCTTTTAAGCCGCTCAAAGTTATCATCTTGGATGAGGCTGATTTCCTTACTATACAAGCTCAAGCGTCGCTCCGAAATATAATTGAAACATTTTCACGTACTACAAGATTTATTTTAACTTGTAATTATGTTGAACGTATTATCGATCCTCTCCAATCACGTTGTCAGGTACTTAAGATTGTTCCACCTTCAAAAATAGATGTAGCAAAACACATAGCTGGTATTTTAGAGAAAGAAAATGCTGAGTATGATATTAATGATTTAAAATCAGTTGTAAATCAATTTTATCCTGACCTTCGTAAGATACTTAATACATTACAATTAAGTAACCATGATGGTAAAATTACAATGGATAAATCATTACTTGTATCTAATAGCTACATGACTCAGGTTGTAAAAGAATTACAAGCAAAATCACCCAATTGGAGAACAATTAGACAAATTATTGCTGATGCTAATGTAAATGATTTTGAAGAACTGTATAGATACCTGTATGATAATGCAAGTGATTATGCTTCTGGCAATGAGGGTATGGTTGCAATTTACATTAATGAATACACGTATCAATCGAATTTTAGAATTGATAAAGAAATAAATTGTATGGCTTTAATTAGCCGATTAATTGAATTAGCAAAACCACAATTAATAAAATAAAATATGAAACATTTCACATTTTATCTTTTAACTTGGATATCTCAAAATTTATCTGTACCGTTCTGGATGGTAGGACATGTTCATTTAACTATGAATGTGTATCAAGACATACATGAAATCCTTATGTCATTTGGTATGAATATTATAGTAGCAATTGGATTTTATTTAGATTATAAAAAATATAAAAATGAACAAACAACAACAACAAAGTCTTAATATTGATATTAAGAACACAACCCCAGTATTATCTCCTGATGGAAATGCTGTATTTCAAGAAGGTGTAATTTTACGAAAAGTATCTCGTTTTGTAACAGGAACATCTGAAGATGGAATTATTCCAGTACCATGTTTTTTTGATGTGATTACTGGTAAACCATTATTAGAAATGCTTCCTAAAGAATTAAGAGATGAGTTCAGCGATGACAATATTTAATTGGCTAGAACAAATCACTTACGAAAAAAAAGATTGGAAGAGTTTTACAGAAGATCAGCAATCTTCGTTTAATTCTTACATGGTTCATAGATTTTTGAGTATGTATGAGGGATATATTGATATAACAAATGTTGTACAAAAATTCCCTTATACTGAAAAAGAAACCATCTATAACACATACAAGTCTATGATACCAAAAAAGAAAATGTTTTTAAAATACATTAAAACTACTCGTAAAAAAACATCTGATTCATTACTAGTTCATATTGCTGATTACTTTACGTGTGGGCTTGGAGAAGCAGAAGAATTTACATATATTTTACGAAAAGAAGGTGTACATCATATTCTTTCACAACGTGGTATTGAAGAAAAAGAAATTAAAAAGTTATTAAAAGATTTAGTTATATGACAAAAAACTCAGAAATATGGGGAGGTGTAACATTCAACTCTCAACCTTCTTTAAACCTAACAGGAACTAAAAAAGCAGTTGTTGATTTTGAAAATACTTATCCAACACTAGCAGAAGCTTGGAAAGTAACTCAACAAGAACAATATGAGTTGTTTGCTGAAAAAATGATGGATTATGGTTTATCTAATATTTCATTAGGTACTAATCTTGAAGAAGCAGAAGATATTAATTTATCATTAACTGGTATTTGGCTTCGTTGTAATGATAAAATCAATCGTTTAAAAAATATGTTAAAACGTAAAGGTCATAATTATGTTCAAAATGAACCAATGATTGATAGCTTTATAGATATTTCTAACTATGGCATCATTGCTCAGTTAGTGATGAAAGGTAAATGGAAAAAATAAGATATGCCAACTAGTTTACACCTCCACAAAGACGCAATTTTCGAACATATTCGTACTGTTGTTTTAGAATATTTACCTAAACGTTATAAAATTTTAGATGTAGGTCCAGGCATTGGAATTTACGGAAGCAACTTACAAGATTTAAATATTGATGCTGTTGAAATCCATGAACCATATATTGAACAATATAAAATTAAAAGATACTATAAAAATGTATTTGTAGGAAATATTTTAGAATTTAACTATGATGATTATGATTATATTATTATTGGAGATGTTTTAGAACATATCCATGTTGAAGCAGCTCAAAAATTAATTAAAGATATTACCTTAAAAGGTATTAAATGTTTAGTAGCAGTTCCATTTAATTGTCCTCAAGATGCTGTAGATGGAGTAGAATCTGAAATCCACCACCAACCAGATCTAACCCCTAGAATAATGAGATCAAGATATCCAGAATTAGAAGTATATTTAAGTACTAATATGACTGATGGATATGCCTACTACACAAATTACCTTAAATGGATTAAATAAAAAGTTTTGAGTAGAAAGAAAAAAATACCACAAATAGTAAAACAAATACAGAAACAACCACTACGAGAATTAAATTATGCTTTTGAAAAAGCAATATCTTATAGTCAATTTTCAGTATTTGCTCATTGTCCTCGTAAATGGAGTTTACAGTATAGGGACGGTCACTACACGTCAGAATCATCGATTCATATGACATTTGGTACAGCGATGCATGAAACTTTACAGCATTATATAACAACTATATACAACGTTAGTGGCGCTGAAGCTGACCGCATTGACCTAGAAGAATATTTTTATGATAAATTAGGTGAAATTTATAGAAAAGATCTTAAATCAAATAAAAATGTCCATTTTACAAATCCAGAAGAATTAAATGAGTTTTACGAGGATGGACTTGAAATAATTAGGTATATTAAGAAAAAACGTAATGGTTATTTTAGTAAACGAGGATGGCATTTAATTGGGTGTGAAATACCTCTTATGGTTAATCCAAACCCTCAATACTCAAATATTTTATATAAAGGATATTTAGACTTAGTATTATATCACGAAGCTACTAATAAATTTAAAATATTTGATATTAAAACATCTACTAGAGGATGGGGTGATAAAGAGAAAAAAGATGAAATTAAACAATATCAACTTATACTCTATAAAAAATTCTTTGCCCAACAGTTTAACGTTCCTATTGACGATATTGAAATTGAATTCTTTATTGTTAAACGTAAAGTCTGGGAACAATCCGAATTTCCAATATCTAGAATTCAAGAATTTAGACCAGTATCTGGTAAAGTTAAATTAAATAAAGCATATACAGCAATAAATGATTTTGTTGGTATAGCATTTAATCCAAACGGAACACATAATACTAAAATACATTTACCAAATCCATCCGTACATAATTGTAAATTTTGCCCTTTTAAAGATAATAAAGAGTTGTGTGATAAGGGGTTACTTTAAGGAATCTACATATATTTATATATATAAAAATAATAATAAAAGCTATGGAAAAAAAAGATATGACGTTAACAAGCGTAAAAGTAAAAAGCGACTTGTTTGACAACTTTAAAATTGCTTGTGTAAAATACAAATTTTCACTACAAAAACTTGCCGACCGTACAATCCATTTGTACCTTACCGATGATGATTTTAGAAAAAAAGTACATAACCACAACAATTTAGACATTAAAGAATAAATAAACAACCAAATTAGTTATATGAATAATAGTTTTAAATATCTGCCAAAAGAGCAGCGTAAAAAAATTCTACTCATCTGTGATGACATCAGAGTCCATTCAGGGGTAGCAACAGTAGGAAGAGAAATAGTAATTCAAACCTCTCAACATTTTAATTGGGTTAATATTGGTGGAGCTATTAAACATCCCGAAGAAGGTAAACGTTTAGATTTATCTCAATCAACCAACGAAGCAATAGGAATAACAGATTCCTCTGTTACAATGTATCCTGTAAATGATTATGGTAATCCTGATATTTTAAGAAATCTTATCAAATTTGAAAAACCAGATGCGATTATGTTAATTACAGATCCTCGTTATTTCCTTTGGTTATTTGCTATGGAAAATGAAATTCGTAAATCCATTCCTATTGCTTACTTAAATATTTGGGATGATTATCCAGCACCTTTATATAATAAACCTTATTATGAAGCTTGTGATTTATTGATGGGGATTTCTAAACAAACAGTAAACATTAATAAACTAGTATTAGACGATAAATCTAATAGTAGAATTGTTAAATATATTCCTCATGGATTAAATGATAAAAATATATTTCCTATTGATTCTAATCATGAAAAATGGAGCGAACTTCAGGAATTTAAAAAACAATTATTTAAGGGTAAACAATATGAATTTGTTTTATTATTTAACTCAAGAAATATTAGACGTAAACAAATTCCAGATACAATGTTAGCTTATAGGTATTTTATTGATCAATTACCAATTGAACAAGCTAAAAAATGTTGTTTATTACTTCATACAGAATTAGTAACTGAACACGGAACTGATCTTCCAGCAGTACAAGAATTATTATTAAATGGTGAGCAATATAATGTTGTTTTTACAAATCAAGTATTTAATAATTATCAGATGAATTTATTATATAATAGTACTGATTGTCAAATTCAATTAACATCAAATGAAGGGTGGGGATTAAGTTTAACTGAAGCTATGTTAGTAGGTAATCCAATTATTGCTAACGTAACAGGTGGTATGCAAGATCAAATGCGTTTTGAATTTGAAGATGGTACTTGGATTGATTTTGATGCTGATTTCCCTTCAAATCATAGAGGTACAATTAAAAAGCACGGTGAGTGGGCCTTCCCCGTTTACCCAACCTCCCGCTCAATTGTAGGTTCCCCTCCAACACCTTATATTTACGATGATAGATGCGAATCAGAAGATGCAGCTGAACAAATTATGGCTGTTTATTCTTTAAGTAAAGAAGAACGTAAAGCTAAAGGTTTAAAAGGTAGAGAATGGGCATTAAGTGATGAAGCTGGATTTACAGGAGAACATCAAGGTAAAAGAGTTATTGAGGCATTTGATGAATTATTTGCTACTTGGAAACCAAGAGAAAAATTTGAATTAATTGATGTTAATGAAGTAAAAGATAGAGTTATAAACCATAAATTATTATATTAAGATGAAACCATTATTTGTTATAAGTTCACCATTTGATACGTACTCTGGATATGGTGCTAGAAGTCGTGATTTAATTAAAGCCATTATTGAAACAGATAAATATAACGTTAGGCTTATGTCTCAACGTTGGGGAAATACACCCTTTGGATTTTGTGACGATAATCCTGAATGGAAATTTTTGATTGATTTAACCCTAATTAATAATCAACTTACACAACAACCAGATATTTGGGCTCAAGTAACTGTACCTAATGAATTCCAACCAGTAGGAAAATATAATATTGGTTTTACAGCTGGTATTGAAAGTACATTATGTGCCGCTGAATGGATTGAAGGTTGTAATAGAATGGATTTAAATATTGTTTCATCTGAACATTCTAAAAAAGTATTTAAAGAGTCTAAATACGAGAAAAGAAATAAACAAACAAACGATATTGAAGGAATGGTTGAATTAACTAAACCAATGGAAGTATTATTTGAAGGTGCTAACACAGATATCTATAAAGTAATTAATACACCTTGTTCATTAGATATTAAAATTAAAGAAGATTTTGCTTATTTATTTGTAGGTCATTGGATGCCAGGTGATTTAGGTGAAGATAGAAAAAATGTAGGTTTATTAGTTAAAGCGTTTTATGAAACATTTAAAAATAAAACTAAAAAACCAGCATTAATTTTAAAAACATCTCAAGTAGGTTCATCTTATATTGATAGAGACGAAATTTTAAAGAAAATTAAACAAATTCGTAAAACAGTCAATTCAGATAATCTTCCCAAAATTTATCTTTTACATGGTGAATTTACAGATATTGAAATGAATGAAATTTATAATCATTCTAAAGTAAAAGCAATGGTTAATTTAACTAAAGGTGAAGGTTTTGGTCGTCCATTACTTGAATTCAGTTTAATTAAAAAACCAATTATAACAACAGGATGGAGTGGACATATAGATTTCTTAAATCAAGAATTCACAAATTTAATTAAAGGTCAATTAACTAATGTTCATCCAAGTACAGCTAATCAATTTTTATTAACTGAATCACAATGGTTTTCACCTGATCATGGTCAAGTAGGTTTTTATTTAAAAGATGTATTTGAAAATTATAAAAAATATACTGAGGGGGCTAAACGTCAAGCATTTAAAAGCAAAAGCGAGTTTAGTTGGGATAAAATGAAAGATAAAATAAGCGAAATTTTAATTACAAATATTCCAAATTTCCCAACTCAAGTAGAATTAAAACTACCTCAATTAAAAAAAGTAGAATTACCTAAATTACAAAAAATAAATGGATAAATTAACTAATTGCCCTTGTTGTGGCTCGGATGCTTGTTTCGTAGATGAAACTACTCCTGACATTTTAACTTACTTTTGTTATGGATGTGGTTTTCAGACCAATTCATTAATGAAAGAAGGAGAAGAATTTTATGAACAACAAATTTTAATGTTACCTGAACTTTATAAAGATTTACTTAATAAAGATGATGATGGGACTGTTTGGATGCCTTCAACAATCAATTTACCTCAACAAGGTATGGTTTTTGCTAATGGTCCTTCTAAAGATGATTGGGGTTGGGCTGCTGTAAAAGCTGTTCCTGTTAAGGAAGAAGAAAAAGAAAAATATCCAATTCCAAATCAAAAAGGTAAATTTTATGAGTGGAGAATGGATATGACTACATTAAAAATGTTTGTTAAGCGTGACTATATGGAAGCACTTTCATACATTGGTGTGTTACCTGAGTAATATGAAGATAAGCTATGCAATAACAGTTTGTAATGAATTGAAGGAGATTAAACGTTTAGTTGATTTCCTTCTTTCTAACAAACGTAAAGAAGATGAGATAGTGATCCTATTCGATCAGAGTAAGGGCACTCAAGAAGTAATAACCTATCTTGATACAATTAAAACAGAAGGATGTTTAGTAAGTAACCGCTTTGAAGGACATTTTGCAAAATGGAAGAATTTATTAACAACACACTGTACAGGAGATTATATCTTCCAAATAGATGCTGATGAGCTTCCACATATTAATCTAATTCAAAACCTACCATCCTTATTAGAAGCAAATCCCACAGTTGATATGTTAAGAGTACCTAGAGTAAATACTGTAGAAGGTTTAACTGAAAAACATATTAAAAAGTGGGGTTGGAATGTAAACGAGAAAGGATGGGTAAATTGGGCTGATGGGCAGATGCGAATTTATAGAAATATTCCAAGTATTAAATGGGTTAATAAAGTACACGAAGTATTAGAGGGATATAAAACCCATGGTATGTTACCTCTTGAAGAAGAATGGGCATTATATCACCCAAAAACAATAGAAAAACAAGAAAAACAAAACAATTATTATAACACATTATGAAAATATTAATTACAGGAGTAGCAGGATTAATAGGTAGCCGATTAGCAGATTGGATTACAGCAAATCATCCAGAACATGAAATTATTGGTATTGACAATTTAAGTGGTGGATATAAAAATAATATTAATTCTTATGTAAAATTTTACGAAATTGATTGTAAAGATAAAGGTATTAAAGATATTTTTGAAACCCATAAACCAGATTATGTTTATCATTTTGCTGCTTATGCTGCTGAAGGTTTATCACCCTTTATTAGAACATATAATTACCAAAACAATTTAGAAGCGACCGCAAACATTGTAAATGAGTGTATTAAACACGATGTTAAACGTCTAGTATTCACATCAACAATGGCTGTGTATGGTCATGGTACTCCACCATTTGATGAATCACATACGCCTGCTCCAATTGATCCTTATGGAATTGCTAAGTATGCTTGTGAAATGGATATTAAAGTAGCTGGTGAACAACATGGTTTAGATTGGTGTATTATTCGTCCTCATAATGTTTATGGTAATAAACAAAATATTTGGGACAAATATCGTAACGTATTAGGTATTTGGATGAATCAATATATGAATGATTTACCAATGTCTATTTTTGGAGATGGAGAACAAAAACGAGCATTTAGTTTTATCGATGATTGTTTAGAACCACTTTGGAAAGCAGCAGTAGATAAAAAAGCATCAAAAGAAATTATTAATTTAGGTTCTAGTGTGTTTTATACTATTAATGAAGCTAATTCTGTATTAAGAGAAGTAATTGGTGATGGAACTTATATCCATAAAGAAGGTAGACATGAAGTAAAAGATGCTCACCCAACATGGGCTAAATCAGTTGTGTTGTTAGATTATAAAGATACAACAACATTACATGATGGTTTAGAAATAATGTGGCAGTGGGCTAAAAATCAACCAAAGAGAGAACAATTTATTTGGGATAACTATGAGATTGAAAAAGGAATTTATACATTCTGGAAAAAGTAAAAATGAAATTAAAAGATTTAATTAATAAAAGTTATTATGTTGCTAATGGGTATGTAGACTCAATTGAGAGTTTGAATATGTTAGAAAAATATATAACTCATAATTTAAATGTTTTAAAAGAATTTAAAGGTGTAATTATAGCTACTACTTATAAAGAACAAGATCCTAAATTAATAGAAACAAATAAAATACTTTGGCAACATTATGTTCCTAATAGTATTTTAATTGATATAAAAGAAAATAGAGGACATAGTTTTGGAATAGCAGATAGTGAAAATGCTTTAATTGATTATTGTAAAGAAAATGATATTGATTGGATTTGTAAATCATCAAATGATGTTATTTTTCAAGAAATAATTTTAGATAAAGAAATTAACAATGCTGACTTTTATTATTTAGAAGGAATTGGAATTAGTGGGATGAAACCATACGATTATGATTTTGATAGAATTAAAAACGAATATTTTTATCCTCAAACCAATTTTTACTTTATAAATGTTTCTAAAATTGATTATCTATATGATAAAGATTATGTAAATGAGACATATAAACAAATTCAACAACTAGAAAATTACAATGGAAAAATTTGGGAATATATTGAAGGATGGACTTGTGAAGATTTTTTAAAAAATTGTGTTAATAGAAATAATCTAATTAAAGAACACATAGTCCCAGATGAAAAATATACTTTATTATTACACATTGTGAAAGATAATAATATTCAAGATTCAAGTTTTAAAAACATTATGATAGAAGGTATATGCCATCTACAATGGCCTAATGAACCTATATTTAATATATAATATAATATGAAAATAATACAAATAGGAGCTAATAATGGTAAAGATGAAGTATTTGATTTAATTAGTCAAAATAGATTTAATATAGAATTAGCAGTATTAATTGAACCTATACCTTTTATTATTGATGATTTAAAAAATCAATATAAAGATTTAGATAATGTGTCTATAGAAAGTATAGCTATAAATGATGATCCTAATTCAACACATTTAACTTTATATTATATTGAAAATAGCAATTATGAGGTAAGTTCTTTTAATAAAGAACATGTTATAAAACATAAACCTGAAGATGAAACAAATGAAATAAAATCATTAGATATCCCATGTATGACCTTTAATAACATTATGGAAAAATATAGTGTAATAGATTTAGATTATCTGTTTATTGATACTGAAGGATTAGATACTTACATTATTAATTCAATTGATTTTAGTAAATACAATATAAAAAATATTATATTTGAAACGATACATGCTGATGGTCCTTTTACTACTGGAAAAAATGCTGAAAAAACAAAAGAATATTTAATTAATATGGGCTATATGTTTAAATATAGTGAAGATGGATGGGACATAATGGCAATAAAAATAAAATGAAAATAATATACAGAATATCAGACGCAGGATATAGTAAAGTAAAACCAGAATATGTAAACAATGAAGCTTGTTTAAAAAATGCTTTAGAAGTATTTCCATGGAGTGAATATGATTGGTCTATTATAGCCGATAACATTTCAGAAGAAACAAATAATATGATTCAAAAATATATTCCTAGAAATTATATTAATTATGTTTCTGTAGGTCATGGAGCAGGTACTTTTAATTTAGCTTTAGATGAAGCATTACAATATAAGGATGACGAAATAGTTTATTTTATTGAAAATGATTATTTACATTTACAAGGTTCACCTAAAATATTAGAAGAAGGATTTGATTTAGGAGCTTCATTTGTATCTCTATATGATCATCCCGATAAGTATAAAGATCCTTCTACAGGAGGTAATCCATATTGTGAAGGTGGAGCTGAAGATACTAGAGTATATCTTTCAGAATCATCTCACTGGAAGATTACAAATTCAACAACTATGACTTTTGCTGCTAAAGTATCAACATTAAAAAAAGTAGAATCAACTTTAAGAAAACATACCGATACTAAGCATCCAAATGATTTTCAAATGTTTATTGAATTAAGACAAAATAATGAATTATTAATCACTCCAATCCCCGGATATTCAACACACGGAGAAACAGCTTGGTTATCACCTCTAATAAATTGGAATAATATCCCAGGCAAATCATTAAATGACATTTATAAAAAATGGTCTTATATTGATGGTCATGGTGATAAAGGAACAGCTCATACTTATATCCCTGAATATGAAAGATTATTAAGTCCTTACAGATATAAAAAACCTAATTTCTTAGAAATTGGAGTTGCTTATGGTGAATCTTTAGAAATGTGGTATGAATATTTTCAAGGAGTTAAAATTCACGGAATAGATATTTGGGACAAAGAAATAGGTCCTTATTTAAAAGATAAAAGATTTAATATTAATATAGTAGATGCTACTAAAAAAGAAGTATTAAATTGTTTAGAGGATACTACTTTTGATATTATTATTGATGATGGAAGCCATCGTTTTGAAGACCAAGTAGCAACTTTTAATATTTTAAAAGATAAAATGAATGCTGGGGGTATTTTTATTATTGAAGATGTAGATTGTTTAGATGAAAAACGAGATGAATTTATTAAGTTACATTCAAATTGTGAAATTATTGATAATAGATCTCTTTTAAAAAGATATGATGATGTTTTAATTGTTTATAGATTTTAATAATATGATAAGTTTAATTATACCAACATACAGAAACCCTGATTATTTAGATATTTGTCTAAAATCAGCTATTGAAAATCAAGTCAATAATAATGAAATTATTGTAGCCGTAGACGGTTTCATTGATGAAAGTCAACACGTATTAGACAAATATAAACAGCATATTAGTGTATTAGATTTGGGTGTTAACCAAGGTATGCAAACAGCTCTTAATTTAGCTGTTATGAATGCTAATAATGAAACTCTTGTTATCATAAATGATGATAATGTATTGTGTAAAGATTGGGATATTATTATTGAAAATCAATCAGTAAATAGAACAGGTTCTGTATTCACTATTAACCAAATAGAACCTACAGGCCCAGGTATATTTAATTTTCATGTTAAAGATTTAGGTAAAACTCCTAAAGAATTTAAATATGAAGAATTTTTAGAATATGAACAAACTGTTAGAGATGGTAAATTAACTTTAGATGGGGGTATTTTTCCATTTGTTATATCTAAAAAAGACTATATGATTGTTGGAGGTTTTGATACAATTTATCAATCACCTTTTATATGTGATTGGGACTTTTTCCTTAAATTAGATTTAAATGGTGTACAATTTTACAGAGCAAATAATCTTAATTTTTACCATTTTGGAAGCGCAGCAACTAAAAATGGTAAAGAAGGAGATAAATTTAAACAAACAGAATCACCAGCTGCTCAAACATTTATTTATAAATGGGGTATGTTACCTCAATTATTTGAAAACAATAGTCATAGGCCTAAAGGTCAAAATATAAAAGGAATTGATTTTTAACTAGGATTTATAATAATTATTTCATACATTAATAAAAAAAAATAAAATGGTATGTGGATTTTATAATAAAGGAGATAAAAAACAAGAGATAATTAGTCGCACTGTTACTTTATCTAGATTACAAGCGGCTAAATCCTTTGCTGAACGCAAGCAGTTGCCTCTTAAATCATTTTTAAAAATATACGCTGTTAAAACAATACTATGATACCCTTTGGTAAGCATTTAAATGTAAAATCACGTACTAAAGACCCAACTGATAAAGATTTATTTATGGAAGTTGTGGGATTAGTAGATGAATGTTGGATTCGTTCTAACGTTATTGAAAATGAATTTGGTTTAGGTGTATCAGATTATGAAGAACCATTTTATTTAGTCATTGAAAATTTAATTTATATGCACTATGGAGAATGGAAAGGTGATATTATGTTATGGTGGTTATTTGAACGATTTGATGGAGATGGAAGTGTACTTCCAATTAATCTAAACGATCATGCTAAGGAAATCGAAGAAGAAGTATTTATTGAAACAGTAGAAGAACTGTGGGAATTTATTAAAAAAATAGAATCAAAATCAAAGTTATGAATGTAAAATATTGTAAAGGATGTGGTGAACAAATTCACCCAAAACGATTAGAAATTATTCCAAATGCTATAACATGTGTTCCGTGTTCAACAGTACAGAAAAAAGGAGCAGTAACATTATTAAAAGGAGAAGGAGACCATACTTGGATTGAAACTATATTTTTAGAACATGATGAGTATCAACAATATATGGCTGCTGAAAATAAAATGAGAAAAATTGCCATAAGTGCTCCTAAAACAGAATATAATGGAGATGAAGATTCACATGATAATCTACCATCACCAAGTGATGTTAAAATTGAAGACTAATGCCTAAAGCTAAACCATTATCTAAAGAAATGGTAGTAGCAGCTATGAATAAGACTAAGTCTAACAAAGCCGCTGCCCGATATTTAAATGTTTCTTATATTCATTTTAAGAAATGGGCTAAACTTTACCAAGATGCCGATACAGGTCAAATATTATTTGATAAACATAAAAACCAATCAGGTAAAGGTATCCCTAAATTTTTAAGTAATGGTAATCCTAGAAAAGATTTTGCATTATTAGATTTAATTGAAGGTAGAATCGACCCATCTTCATTTAATCCAGCAAAAATAAAATACCGTTTAATTCAAGAAGGTTACTTACAGGAAGAATGTTCTATTTGTAGTTTTAATGAAAGACGAGTATTAGATTACAAGATGCCTCTTATTTTAAATTTTAAAGACGGTAATAAACAACATTATAGATTAGAGAATTTAGAAATGTTATGTTATAATCATTATTTTCTACAAATTGGAGACATATTTACCGACAAACAGCTGGGTGGTCTAGAAGATCATGTAAGCAAAAACGAATCAAAAGTTGATTGGGAAGTTGATGACTATACTCAACAACGTTTGAAAGAATTAGGTTTATATGATTCAAAACCGGTTGATAATGGGTTAGATTTAATATCAAGAATATGAAACCAAAACGAATCCCTTTACTCAAAAAGGGTAAAAACAAAAAGCACGATAAGTTAGTTAATGACTACGATGCTCAAAAATCAAAACATCTTGAAAATTTTACTACTAAAATGTTAGAAAAAGACGAAAAAAATAGTAGATTAAAAGGTAAAGAAATCAACACTAAATTTTTAGATTTATTTTAATATGGGAGCAATAGAAATAACAGTTAATAACACTGAAGAATTTCAGGAGTTAGTAGATAATAAGGATTTTAGAATATCTCAAGCAGTAGTTGAGGGTATATTAAGTAATGTTAATTCAAAGAAAAAATACGTACACGTTTTATCTATAACATGTTTAGAAGAAGGTGAAATATTGGATATTACTGTTGAACGCAAGCATTTTGTTGAAACACTAGAGGAAAATTTACCATACTATATTAAAGAAGAACTATATGAAAAATGTGCTGAAATTACTAAAGTCATAGAGTCGTTAAAAATAGTAAAATAAATTTGGATACCTGAATTATTGTTCGTATATTTACGTAAATAAAAAAATTATGTTTTATAAATACGACCCAAACAAATTACAATTTGTTAAAACCAAATTAGCCCACAAGATTGCTCTAGGAACAGTTATTGTGGTATCACTTATTTCGTTTAGTGCTGGACGTTTACTTAGAATTAAAGCATTAGATGAACGAGAAAGAGAATTGTTGGTAGTAAATTTAGCTGCTGAAAAAAACAAGTTCACTCAAGAAAAATTTGTCGATGAACTTAAACGATTAAATGTAAAATTCCCTCACATTGTAATGGCCCAATCAATTATTGAAACTGGACATTGGACAAGTAATGTATTTAAAGAAAACCACAACTTGTTTGGAATGAAACAAGCAACAGTTCGAATTAATACAGCTAACGGTACTCAAAATGGTCATGCTTATTATGATGATTGGTACCAATCTATTTATGACTATGCTTTCTACCAGTGTAGATATTTAGGTGGAATTAGTACTGAAGAGGATTATTATGCTTATTTAAGTCAAAATTATGCTGAAGCTGGAAATTATGTTCAGGTACTTAAAAGTGTAGTTGAAAAAGAGAAACTTAAAGATTTATTTTGATATGTATTAGGGTATAAAAACTCTAATCATCTAATGGCAAAAACTAAAACACAATCCACAGTATCTAAAAAAGAAAAAGTTACAATTACAAGACCAGGAGTTCATGCTAAAACAAAAACTTCTAAAGCTAAAAATGCAACTAATTATAAAAAACCTAACGTAGGACAAGGATAACAATTAAAAATAAATTAAGTTATGAGTAAAACAAGCAACCACCAAAGAGTGAAAACTCTTAAACTTTGGATCGTTGATCGTAAAATTAAACCTAAAAAGAAAAACCAACCAGATGGGTTGAAGTATATTTTAGGTGAAGATAGAGACTAAATTGAGCACATTATCATTTTTTGATTCAATCCCAGATAATGTTCTAGCTAATATAGCTATGAATGATTGGGAATCATTAAAAAGACTTTGTATTGCTCTAACTTTAGACATTCAATTAATAAAAGAAGAAATAGAAAACGAAGGTTATGAAAATCGTAGTGATAGGGGAAACATGTGTTGATAAATTTGTTTATAGTTCTATAAATAGATTATCACCCGAAGCACCAGTACCAATATTAAATCCAACTCAAATAACAGAAAATCCTGGAATGGCAGGGAATGTTGTTGCTAATATTAAAGCACTACAACCAGATAGTATTATTTCTCTTATAACTCAACTTGAACATATTACAAAAACACGTTATGTTGATATTAAAACAAATCATATGTTTATTAGAGTTGATGAAGGTGAAGAATACATTTCAGACCTACAATGGACTCCAAAAATGGATGTTTTATTAGCTGAAGCAGATATTGTTATTGTAAGTGATTATAATAAAGGATTTTTAAATAATTCTCATCTTAAAGCCATATCTAAAAAATCTAAATTATCTATTTTAGATAGTAAACGTAAATTGAGTAACGAAATTATTAAAGACTTTTCATTTATTAAATTAAACGAAACAGAATATAAAAATAATTTGGGTATAAATCATTCTGGTTTAATTGTAACTTTAGGAGATAAAGGAGCATCATACCAAGATAAAATAATACCACAAAATAATCCTCAACAAACAATAGATGTTTCAGGAGCAGGTGATACATTTGTAGCAGCATTTGCTTTAGATTATTATTCTTGTTTAAACGTTGTTGAGGCAATAGATTATGCTAACCAAATGGCCTCTAATGTAGTAAATAAAAGAGGAGTAGCAACACCTTAAAAAATATTTGGTTATCTGAAATCTTGTTCGTATATTACACATATAAAGAAATAAAGGTTATGGCACTCTGGAAATTTAGTAATTTAAATAAGTATGGTAATTGGAGGCATCGCATTATTGCTTTGCCTGATGGTAAACCATTTTCACACGGTCCTGGTTTTGGATCGTCAGTTGGTGTAAGTCGTTTTAGATATACACATGAGCATAGATATCCACCTGCATTATTTATTTCACCTAAAGATAGACAAAAATATATTATACCTGGATGGCAAAAAGTACTTACCGAAACCACATTAAATGATATTGAGTGGATTAAACCTGAAGTTAAGGTAATAAAATCTAAAGATACTCCAATATTAACATCAGAGTACAAGTTCGAATCAAAAAGTGACCCAGGTAGTTTTTATGCTGTTCAAGTAATAGGCAATAAAATAAAATGTAATTGTCCAGGAGTATGGCGTTCAAAAGATCGTCGTTGTAAACACATCAAAGAAGTTGAAAAAACAATCCAATGAAATATACTTACGGAAAAGATGATTTGAAAGTATGGTTGATGGAAAATCTAGACACATTGTTAGAACGTCAAACTTTCCAAGCATTAATTGTAGAAGTAAAAGTAGCAAGTGATGCTAATAATACTTTTGTAAATCGTATAGGCCACGATGAAGTTGGTGAAAGAGGTAGAATTGAAACTAAATTTACTAATTATATTATGCCTTCTGGAGAATTACGACTTAATAGTGCAGGTGAAAATAAACGTGATGGGTTTGATTTTATGCGTATCATTGATGGTATAAATGAGCGTATCTTTGAAATACCTCATGATGTTTATTATGAACGTGGGAAATTTTATGGAAACGAATTTAAATGGAGTGCTTCATATAATACAACAGATAAACTTCAAACCGGAAATACCCAACTATTACTTAATCACGAAATAACCCAATTAGAAAATGATAACAAATAAACGTCCTCAAAAAACTAAAATCGAAATTGATTTAACTGGTCCTGATGGTAATGCTTTTGCTTTATTAGGTATTGCTAAGAATTTATGTCATAAAACAGGTATTGAATGGGAACCTGTTAAAAACGAAATGACAAGTGGTGATTATGAAAATCTACTCCAAGTAATGGATAGACATTTTGGTAATCTAATAGTAATGTACAGGTAATTTGGCTTTGTCAGATCTTGTTCGTATATTGACGATATAAAAAAATAAAGGTTATGGAAATAAAAACAGAACGTAGAGGTAGACCAGCAGAAGTAATTGCGGTGCTTAAAGAAAAATGGGAAGAAACTTATTATGAAGTACCATCTAAACCTGAATTAGGGTGGAAAATGATTTGGTATTATGATAGAAGTAAGAACAGTAATGGTCCTTATAAAACAGAAATGACTTACCCTAAAAATCACAAACCCGAGAAAGTTAAAGCCGATAAAGGTAAAGCATATAATAGTCAACCTGTAGTAATGGTATTTAAAACATCAAATCGTTTAAATGCTAAAACTAAAATTAAAGTTTGGAATAATGAAAATGTTGATTATATATTATCAGCACCAACACTACCGGGTGTACCAGAAACAGCAATTATAGTAGAATTAGGTGTTGGTGAAGGTTTTATTGAATCTTACCGCAATAAATACTCTCTTTAACATATTTATTACATATAATTAAACATTAAAAAATGGGAACAAGAGCTCTTATAGGATACTTAGATACAAATGGTGATACTAAGCTTACTAGTACGTATAATCATTACGATGGTTATCCTTCAAACTTAGGTAAAGGTTTAGAAAATTTTTATGATAGTGATGCTAAAGCAGAAGAAATTGCTAATGTAGGATACATTAGTTATTTAGATCCTGAAACAGGTGAAATCGAAGCAGCAAATAAACAAAAACCAACAATAACCCCACTACCCGATAATTTTAATGAAGCTATGATGGAAATCGCTGCAGAAATTGATAGTTTTAGTGGTGATTATGGTTATATTTGGGATAATGAAAATGAGGAATGGATTACTGTTAAAAACGAAGGTATCAGAAGTATGGCTGAGGATTTAGAAATGAATTTAGCTCATTTAAAAGATAAATTTGCTATGATGCCTGAACGTCCTGATCAAACAAGATCACATTTTGTAGATAATGACGAGGCAGATGAAGATGCTAGAATGAATGAAGTAACTATAAAAGAAGAAAATACTATTAGTAAAGCTAAAAAAGCACTTAAGGATAAAATGAATCTAGATGTTTATATTAAATCATTAGAAAATGATATCCGTTTAAATGGTGAAGAAAACTATAAAGATTATTCAATAGAAGATTTTATTGAAGATTATGATAATTACACCCAAAATAAAACAGAATTAGACGAAGCATTTGTACGTCAAATGAAATATAAAGCAGGTATTATTAAATAAATAAAATGAAAAAACAAATTTTAAGCGAAGAATTTCGCAAAATGCAAAAATTAGCAGGTATTATTACTGAAAGCGAATACAAAAAATTAACAGAAAATCAAGCTTCTGATTTAATAAATGATGGAGTAGTATTATATGTTTCTGATGATTCTAAATTAGCACCTGGATTTATTAAGTCTAAAAACCTAGGATTTATAGTATATAATGTAGCTATAAAAGATACTTCAAAATCAATTTTATCTATAACTGGTACTTTATCTAAAAACCAAAAAGTAGTTCAAATATTTAATGATAATTATGGAATAATTGATATAAATTATATTTCAACCTTTTTAACTAATCCAAAAAATTGGAATCCTATTACTAGTGAAGATGAATTAAATAACTTTATGTCAAAGCATAGTAAAATATATTTAATTAGTCATAATGGTGATTCATCTGAATTAAAAGAATCATTAAATGAAGCATTTAATCCATTTTTAGATACCGAAGAAGGTGGATATATGAGAGAATACATTGATGATGTTGTTGAAGATAGTATGGGTGAACCAGAATCATTATTTCTTGATTATCGACCTGATTTTGATATGGCTTTTAATTTAGCACTAACTAAACTTAAAGAGGATCATCCTGAATTAGATTTTGAGGCAATTAAAGCTAATAAAGAATCTTTCTTTTAATAATTAAATAAAATAAAATAATGAGAAAAGCAGATAACTTTAACGCTAGTGAGTGGTTAGTAGAAAATAAAATCACTTTCCAATCTCGTTTAAACGAAGATTTAACAGACGAAATAGCAGCATTACCTAATCACCACACAGCAGAAAATACAGAAGAAGCTACGTTAGTAGTTGGTAAATATGCTGTTGTTCACTATGATGAAAGTGATGAAGGAGGTGAAGATATGTATGTAGTATGGGACAATACTGTTAACCAAGACGAAATTGGTTCATATGATGATGAACCCGAATTCGAATCAACTGACCCAGCTGAAGTAGCTATTTGGTTAAAACAAAACGCATAATTTAGAACTATTCTAAATGAACAACAGGGGTGGCTTTGCCACCCCTTTTTCGTATATTTACGGTATGATGAAAGACGAAAGAAAATTAGACGGTTTGAGTGTTAGGCACGTAGCTCAAATAGTACGCCGTAAAATGATTACACGTACTAAACCATCAAGTAAAAACTATTCTCGCAAAAATTTAAAAAAAGATTTGGAGAACTGAGGGATTGTTCGTATATTCACGCATAATAAGGAATTAAATAAATTAATAATATAAAAATAAAGGTTATGAACAAACAAGTTAAGTTTGAAAAAGAAAATGGAGATCTGATTAGATCAGTTGCCCATTTATTAGGTTTAAAAGGTATCGAAGTGGAAAGAGATCACACTGATGGTATGCCTACAGTAGCAGGTGCCCATATTATGGGTGAAGAAGGAATTTATTTCCGAGTAAATCAGATGGGAAACTTCAATTCCCAAGAAGTTGAAAACATTAAACGAGCTCTTGATATTCGTATTGATGGTTATGAAGTTAAATTACTTAATATTGGTGATTTTGAAATGGATGATGACCGTTACTGGTATCCATCAATTGCCTTTACATTTATAAAAGATAATCAAAACGTACTTAATTAATTAAACCTAAAAAATAGTTATGAAACATTTAGATCTAGATACATCAATCAAAAATTATTGGAGAAAAGCTAATGAAGCTTTAAAAGCTAAAAACATGGATGAAGCAAATGACTTGCTTGATTATTGTTTAGTTATTTTAGGGACAGCTACCTTGAAAGGTAAGGTTGAACTAGGAGGTGTACGTGTTGACCTATGGAAAGAACGTGTTTGGTATTCAATAGAAAATAACGGATTTTTACCTGAATAATATGAACCCAGAAACTAAAGAAATATTGTATATAGAACTCCAAGAGATTCTTATACTAATGGAAGACATGGATAATAACATGGCTATTATTAAACTTGAAGATTTAATCAATAAAATCCAATATAACCAACTATGAAATTTCTTGAACTAACCGGTTACGGAAATAAAATCATTCACTTTATTAATGTTAAAGCTATTGCAGAGATTAGTTTTGAAAAATCATACACACATGTTGTACTTAATAATAGTACCTCAGTAAATGTAATTGAAGGTAAAGAAGAAATTGAAAAAATGTTTTATCATCTTGAAAGTGTTATTATTAATAAAGATATAGCTGATTATACACACGATGATAATTTTTGGGATGATGCAACTTATGATGATGATTTACCATTTTAAGATATGGCAGAGAAAAAAGGATTTACAGGCAAATTACATTATGACTTTCCTACACAAAAGTGTCTTGAAGTTAAATTACCTAATGGAAAATGGTATAGGGCTACAGCTAATGAGTTTAGAAGTTATGATACAGAACGTAGGTTTGGTGTAGGTGAAAACACAGAACCATATGATGGTGTAGTTTATTATTATGGTACTAATAAAGTAGCACCTAAAGAAAACACATGTAAAATAATTTACCACCCACAGCACCCAAGACGCGAAATAGTATTAAGACCTCACGAAAGACATTTACTAGATTAAATTTAATAATATTTATTACATATATTGTTGCATAAAAATATAGATTACAAATAATGAAGTTAACAAACGAATCAAACTCCAAAATTTTAGGTATTATAGGCGGACAACATTCTTGTGGTATTGCCTATATTGAAAACAACGAAATTAAAGTCGTATTAGAAGAAGAACGACTTATTAGACAAAAACCTTACCTTGATTTAGAAGGTGATTTCTTTAGATTCCCCCTACAATCATTACAAGAATTAATTAATAGGTATAATGTTGATTTGTCTCAAGTTGACTATTTTACTAGTTTTCTTAAGTACGATGTTGTAAAACAAATCCTTAAACAAACTGTTGATTTTGATTTACCTGAAAATAAATTTATTAAAACAGAGCACCATGAAACCCATTGTGCTTTAGCTTATTATTTATCTAATTTTCAAGATGATACTTTAGTAGTAGCAATTGATGGAAGTGGTGAACACCACTCAGCTAAATATTATGTTGGTACTAATGGTAATATGGAATATATTGATGGTATTGAACTTAATAGAAAATCATTAGGTTTATTTTATGCCGCAATAACCGAGTTAATTGGTTTTAAACGTTTAAAAGACGAAGGTAAAACAGTTGGAATGGCAGGACATGGTAATTTTTGGAAAGAAGTATATGATGCTTTTGATAAATCTATTACAGTCACAGATATTAAAACTGATTTAGCTGAATTTAATGACCCACATGATTTAGCTGGTGGTTCTATTTTTAAAGAAGTAATGACTAATTTTTTTGATGTTGTTGGTAGTAAAGTTTGGAAACCAGCAATTAAAGATGTAGCATTAGCAGGTCAATTAGTATTAGAAGAAAAAACACTACAAATTTTAAATAACTTAAGAAAACGTTACCCACATATTCGTAAAATAGCATTAGCTGGAGGTATTTTTGCTAATGTTAGAATGAATAAACGTATTAATGAATTAGAGTGGGTTGATGAAATTTTTATTGCACCACCAATGGGCGATGAAGGATTAGCATTAGGTTCAGCATTAATTGTATTTAAACAATTACACCCTGAATTTAAACCAGTCCGTTTAGATAATGTATTTTTTGGAACAGAATATAATGAAGAAGAAATTAATAACGCAGCCCGAGAAATCTTGGGAACTTATAACTATATACCTCTTAACATTGATTTTATCACTAGTCTTTTAAATAATCAAAAGATTGTAGGATTATTTCAAGGTAAATTTGAACATGGACCTCGTGCTTTAGGTAATAGAACAATTATGTGTGATGCAACACATCCGGACACATATGATGTAATTAATGGTAGATTAAAACGAAATGATTTTATGCCATTTGCCCCAGCTGTATTAGATGAAGATGCTGATATATTATTTGAAGTAAGTAAATCAAGATATGCTGCTGAATTTATGACATTATGTTTTAACACTAGAGATGAATGGAAAGATAAACTACCAACAGTTGTCCACCCAGTAGATAAAACAGCTCGTGTACAAATAGTAACTGAAAATTCAAATCCATTGTTTTATAAGATTTTAAAATCATATAAAGAAAAAACAGGTATTGGGTGTTTAGTAAATACTTCATTTAATGTTCATAATGAACCTATAGTAAATAGACCCGTAGAAGCATTTGTACATTTAAAAAATAATATTATAGATTATTTAGTAACTCCTTATGGAATTTATTCAAAATGAGTAATGAAGAACACTTAGAAGAAATTTTATATAAAGCTCATAAAAAGGGGTTTTATGAAGAATTATTTCATGTAGCAAATCAAATCCAAAAGCAAAACCCTAAAATTGGATTATATGAAAAAATTGATTTAGCTTATACACAAATAAAAACAGAAAGATTAAAAAATAATGAAAATACATCTCAACATTGATTGTGAAGCTAATATTATATTTAATAATGACGCTAAAGTAATTTTAAAAGGTCATGAATCATATTTAACCAAATGGTTTTTTGATGATGAATTTGTAGGTGAAATGAATCTAAGTGGAGGACAATGGGGTGCTTATCCTATTAAAGTTGGTAATTGGAAAATAGAATTACATAGAGATGATAAGATTTATAAATATGAATTGAACTTAGAAAATAGAAATGTTTTATTTATATATAATTTCCAATACCTTAAAGGTAAACTACCAGATATAAATGAAATGGTTAGTTATATAAGTGAATTGAAAGATAAATACAAATTAATCCCATATGTTTATTTTAAAGATAGTGAAAAGTTTGTTTTACCTTTTAAAACTTTAAAAATGAATGAAAATGGAGATTTTGTCTTAATTATAGAAAAAAATGGATAATCTTATTAAAATATATAATGGTGCTATTAGCCCTGAAATGTGTCAATTTATTATTGATAAATTTGAATATTCTCAAAATAAAGTAGACGGAATGTCGGGTGGTGGTATAAGAAAACATATCAAAGCATCTACTGATTTAATGATACATGATGAAGCTGGTAAAGATGATGATTGGAATTATATTTACAATTATTTGATGGAAAATTTATTACACTATTTAGTAGATTATCTTGAAGTAAATGATTTTCCTATTTTATCTCAAAATTATTCAAGTAAATCAAGTGTTGTTAGAACTGCTCAAACATGTTTTATGAGTGGTAATAACGGTACACCTCATATTCAAATGCAACGTTATATTGGTGGTGAAGGTTATTACGCATGGCATCACGAAAATGAAGGTGGTAACACATCAAAACGCGAATTATTTTATATCTATTACCTAAATACTCTAACAACTGGTGGAACAGAATTTAAATACAACCCCCAAATTATCTACCCAGAATCAGGTAAATTAATTTTCTCACCAGCTTATTGGACTCATAAACATAGAGGTAATGCTCCAGGAGATGGTAATACAAAATATATTATTACGGGTTGGATTGAAAGTCAAAAAAATAATATAGGTGAAGAATTTGAACAAGATTATTTTATATGAATATAGACATACAATTTAATCCAAATGATATTACTATTTGGAATTATGAACCCAATGATATTAAGTTAAAAGGCGTTTATATTGATATAGAAACTAATTTAATAACTCACATTAATACATTATATATTCCTCCAAGTAATGGTTTTATAAGTATTCCTTTATCAAATTATTATTTTCAATATTGTAAAGGTTTTAAAGTAGAATTATATAATGGTGATGAATTAGTTTTAAGTAAATCTCACATTTATACTAATACTTTAAATAGTAGATTTTATTTCCACAGAAACGATTTTGCTCAAAATTATGGTTCATGGATGAGTTTAATACATGAACGTGAATATGAAAATAAAATATTTATAAGCCCAAATGATATTGTATATGACTTAGGAGCTAATATTGGGGCATTTACTAAATGGGCAACGTTATTTAATCCAAATTCCATTTATAGTTTTGAACCTACCCCCTCTTTATATAGTGATTTATTAAAAACATTTGAACATAATTCTAATGTTCATATTTTTGATTTAGCTATAACAGATCAAAACAAATCTATTAATTTCTATGAACTTACAGAAAATACAGGTAACTCATTAGTTGAAATACCTAAAGAAAATAGAATTGGGGATATATTTAAAGGAATAACTCAAGTACAAGGTATTAATTTAGAAGAATACGTTATAAAAAATATGTTACCATTACCTACATTATTAAAAGTAGATATTGAAGGTAGTGAATATGATTTTTTTGAAAACACAAGTGATGCTTTCTTTTCAAATACAAACCAAATAATAGTAGAATTTCATCATAACATTGAAGGTACTTCTAAGTTAGATAAAATACAATATATTATAAAAAGATTTTTAAATTTAGGTTATAAAATACAAGTTAAAGAAGGTGATTCAATTGATAACGATATGTTTACAATTCTTCTAACTAAATTTGGTTAATTAAAAAATTATTCGTATATTACAACAAATAAAAAACATGAGTTACATAGGTAAAGAATTTCCGTTAGTACATCTCAAAACAGTAAATTATGTTGATGAACGTATCTACATTATTGATGAAGCTAGAAAACAAGGTAAAAAACTATTGTTATTTTGGTACCCAAAAGATTTTACATTTGTTTGTCCAACCGAACTACATGCTTTTCAAGCAGCACTACCCGAATTTGAAGCTCGTAATACAATTGTAATTGGGGCAAGTTGTGATTCGGTTGAAGTACACCAAGCATGGTTACGTACACCAAAAGATAAAGGTGGTATTGAAGGTGTTACATATCCAATTTTAGCAGATACAACTCGAATACTAGCAGAATCATTAGATATTTTAGATTATAATGGTTGGGATAGTAAAGATGGTGATAACGTAACTTATAGAGCAACTTATTTGATTGATGAAGAGGGTATAGTGTTTCATGAAAGCGTGAACCATATGTCGCTAGGTCGTGACATAAATGAGTATTTGCGTTTAATAGACGCTTATACACACGTACAAAACGTAGGTGAAGTGTGTCCGGCCAATTGGAAAAATGGGGCACAAGCAATAAAAGCAGATATAGATAGTTTAAGTGATTATTTAAAAAATATTTAAAGCTTGCATAACTATACCATACCATTTAATCCGTATATACTATAAAAATGAGACAAAGTAGAGAACAAAAACGCGAACAAGCCGTAATTGATTTAATTAATCAAATGTTTATTATTGCCGGCCATCAAGTTACGTACGAGGATATTAAAGATCGTAAAGATGCTTGGTATTCGGAATGGGAAATGACAGTTCAACAAGCCGAGGAATGGAAAAAATGGGGAATTGCTTATTTACGTAAGAATCTAAAACTAAATAAAGCATTAGCCGAGCGTGAAATGCTATGGGTTAATTTACAATGGGGACTAAAATATAGTAATTGGGAAGAATACCATGAAAAATAAAAACGAAATGTTGTTATCAAAATCACACTACCACGAGATGGTAGATAGATTACACGTGATAACATGCATGATTGATACTCATTTATTGCAACATCCAGTAGCAAAACTGGATAAAAATATAAGTGGTAACATTGAAAAAGCAGTTGAGTTGTTGTGTGAGGCATATCAACAGGCAGGTTCAAAATTATAATAATTAATAAATTGATTTAGTGAAAAATAAGGTTAAATTTACAGGTACAACAATGGGAGCGGAGGAATTCGTTGAATATTGGAATAAGCATTACCCACAAAATGAAAAATCTAAGAAAATTTTACGGAAAAATACCAATCGAGGTAAAGACAGTGATTAGTATTTTGGGGATTGGTGTGGGTGAATTGATATTGGACTATTTAATAAAGAATATATGGCTATAAAACCACAAGCAATTAGAAAAGGAGTTATCGTTAAATTCGATAACATAGAGGTTGATAAACAAACTATTATCACGGCAAGTGAGACTTGGTCTCTAAACCATGAAATATTGTTTAGGAAACTTTTACAACAAGGTGGTATAGTTAAGATTAATGGAGTAAAGGTTGAGGTAATTCCCTCTATGAAAGTAGTTAATTCACAAGGTAATCCTGAAGTGAAAGGACCATTAATTGACCCCTTAGCTAGATTTTAATGAATAATTTAATAATAATATCACATCCTAATAAAAATAGTTTTTGTTATAATGGTATTATGAAAACCATTAAGATGACTTTGGAACAAAATAAAGAAGAAGTTTGGGTAATTGATTTGTATGCAGAAAATAAAACATTTGTGTTTGAATCTGATAAAATTAAAGAATATAAAAAACTTATCACTTGGAGTGATAGAATTTATATAATATCTCCTGTTTGGTGGTTTAGAACTACTCCAGCTTTGGAATCATTTTTTGATCAAATTTTTACCCCAGGATTTGCATATAATTTTATACCTTTAACAAAACTTTATGGTTATCCTAAACCTCTATTAAAGTCTAAAAAAGTAAGAACATACCTTACACATGGAGCACCAAGAATACCAGTTTTATTATTATATTTAAATTCAGTAAAACTAAGATTAGTGATGGGGGTTTATTCATTTGTATTTGGTTGGTTTAAAACTAAAACATCTCAATTTTGGAGTGTACCTTTTGTTTCCCAAGAAAAAAGACAATCATATTTAACAAGTATTAAAAGAGATATTAAAAAAGATTTAAACTTATGACATACGAAAGATTTTTAAAAATAATTACAGAGATAGAAAAGCAAGATAAGATAGTGTCTGCTCTCTATGATTTGAAAGTAGATTTAATAGATTGGACTGATCCTTATGGAAGTATTATAGGTGAATTAATAAAAGAGATTTATGGGGAAGAAGGGTATGACTGGTTTTCTTGGTACTGTTATGAAAGAGACTTTGGAAGCAAAGAAGTAGGGGCTTGGGATGAAAATAAAAATCCAATCTGTTACAGTCACGAATCACTTTGGGAGTATTTAGAAAAAATTCCTAAATAATTAATTTTTAATATTAAAGTAATATAATAATTATACAATTTATTATTTATAAATGAATGAAAACACTTATTATTTCAGACCTTCACATAGGGTCTAAAGGTTGTAAAACAGATGA
>ENA-UOYL01000043-UOYL01000043.1-marine-metagenome-genome-assembly--contig:-NODE-43-length-61452-cov-5.789523_pt1 | contig 61452 bp, 51 predicted proteins | sample MGYA00238173_ERZ767189 | MGnify/ENA primary metagenome ERZ767189 (study PRJEB28943, sample SAMN06267163) | marine metagenome | isolation source: Columbia River Estuary | place: USA:Columbia River Estuary... | reverse complement strand
TTTTTCAAACTCAATAAACCATTCATGATAACTTTTTCCTTCCCCTTGTTGAATAAAAGGAGCCACTGTAAATTCAACCACCGACACCCCCATTTGTTTTGTCACTTCTAATAATGCTTGTTCAACTTCTTCTCCAATCACATGTTCTCCAAAAGCAGAAATAAAATGTTTGACTCTTCCGGTAACAATGACTCTGTAGGGGTCAATGCTTACAAATTTTATAGTATCTCCTAAATGATAGCCCCATAAACCCGCATTGCTATTAATAACCATTGCATACTGCTCTCCTAATTGTACATCGGCTAACGAAATTCTTATTGGTGCTTCATCATGTACATTCGCAAGTGGAATGAACTCATAAAATATACCGCTATTGGTATTTAATAATAAACCTGGTTCTGTTCTTGTATCTTGATAAGCAAAGAAACCTTCGCTGGCGGGGAATAATTCAATGGTATCTATTTGCTTTCCAATAGTATCAAATAATTTTGTTTTATAGGGTTCAAAATTCACACCCCCTTGCACAAGCACTTGTAGGTTGGGAAAAATTTCAATCACAGGCTTTCCTGTTATTTCTACAATTCTATCAAAATACATTTGTACCCAAGGTGGAATACCTCCTATTAAACTCAAATCCTTTCCTAAAGTTTCTGTAACAATCTTATCCAATTTCTCTTCCCACTCTTCAATACAATTGGTTTCAAAGCTCGGTAGTTGATTCCCTCTTAAATATTGAGGGATATGATGATTCACAATACCACTTAATCTGCCCGTGGGAATACCACCCACTCTTTCCAATTCGGGGGAACCACTTAGAAATATCATTTTTCCGCCTGCAAACTGGGTATTGCCCGTTACAGACATATAGGCAAGTATGGCATTTCTTGCCCCATTAATATGGTTATTGATGGAATCCTTGGTAATGGGGATATACTTCACCCCACTGGTCGTACCGCTGGTTTTGGCAAAATAGATAGGTCGGCCCTTCCAAAGCACGTTTTGTGTGCCTTTCTTGATTTGATCTATATAGGGTATAAACTGCTCATAGTCTCTTAATGGGACCGCTTTTTGGAAGCTTGGGTAGTCTTTTACTTGGTCAAAATGGTGTTCTTTCCCAAAAAGGGTGGTTTTCCCTACTTTAATTAATTGATTTAGAATGTCTTGTTGGTCTTTGAGGGCAGTTTTGCGATCCTTCTGTATTTGACGATGTATGACACCTGCAAAGGGTTTGGCCAATAAAGATTTGACATTAATCATATTCGGATACATTATTATAGATAGAACGAGGCGAAATTAGGTACTAATTTAGTTATTGTCAAATCACTTTAGGCCTTAAAACTCAATTAAATGTGGGTTTTTAAGGCAATTTGGAGGCCCCATTATATTTTTTGAGAATTAATTGCAAATTGGGATAAAAATAATTACCTTTGCCGTCCTAATTTTGGACATTATGTTAGCAGTAGTTAAAATCGCAGGACAACAATTTAAAGTACAAGCAGGAGATAGCTTGTATGTACCTCACCTGCAAGGTAAAACCGGAGACAAAGTTGAATTCAACGATGTTTTATTTGTCGATAACAATGGAAGCATCTCTTTTACGAGCAAGGTAAAAGTGAAGGCTGAAATTTTAAACGACTTAGTACAAGGTGATAAAGTTATCGCCTTTAAAATGAAAAGACGTAAAGGTTTCCGCAAGAAACATGGTCACAGAACACATTACACACAAATTAAAATCGAGAACATCGCTTAATCCAGCTTAGGCAGGATTTGAGGAGATATATCCATTATTAATAAAAGGCTAGAAAAAAGAATATACTATGGCACACAAAAAAGGGGAAGGTTCCGTAAAAAACGGCCGTGATTCCCAAAGCAAACGTTTAGGTGTTAAGATTTATGGTGGTCAACCAGCATTATCTGGTAACATCATTATACGCCAAAGAGGTACTGTATACCATCCTGGTAAACACGTTGGAGTTGGCTCTGACTTTACATTATTCGCACTTTCTAACGGAATTGTGGAGTTTAAAAAAGGCAGAAATAACCGCACCACAGTGTCTATCCTACCGGTAGAAACAGTAGCTTAATAAAAATAATTTTGCAGTTATTAAAAAAGTTTTCTATTTTTAATACATATTTACTAACCATTAAATCTAAAAAACATGGCAAAAGCTAAAAAAGCTGCAAAAAAAGCTGCTCCTAAAAAAGCTGCTAAAAAAGCTGCTCCAAGAAAGAAAGCTGCTAAAAAGAAAGCTGCTCCTAAAAAGAAAGCTGCTAAAAAAGCTGCTCCTAAGAAGAAAGCTGCTAAGAAGAAAGCTGCTAAAAAGAAATAATTATCGCAAGATAATTAAATCGTCTTTTTTGCTTTCAGCAAAAATAGATTTGAAGTCCTCCCCGTTTACGGGGGGGATTTTTTTTTGAACTATTTTTTATACATTCACGCATGCATAATTACGAGATCGCCGAACAATTTACTTTACTTGGAAAATTAATGGACATCCATGGCGAAAACGCATTCAAAATAAAGTCCTATACAAATGCTGCCTACACATTAGATAAGTTAGCTCAACCAGTGAGTGAAATGTCTTCGCATGAATTATTTGCTATTAGAGGCATTGGAGAAGCCATAGGGCAAAAAATATTGCAACTCATTGAAAATAAGCGACTTACAATACTAGAAACCTATATAGAAAAAACACCTATTGGCATTTTAGAAATGCTAAAAATTAAAGGCTTAGGTCCTAAAAAAATTATTACTATTTGGAAAGAATTAGAAATTGAAACAGTAGGCGAACTACTATATGCATGTCAAGAAAACAGATTAATAAATTACAAAGGATTTGGTGCAAAGACGCAACAAAATATTCAAGAGTCTTTAGAATATTATTTACAACATCAAGGAAGTTATTTATACCAACAAGTGGAATCACTTGCAAGTAACTTGCAAAATAGTTTGCAAGAAAAATTTCCAAAGGATGAACATATTATTTCAGGTCACTTTAAAAGACAAATGGAGACCATCGATTTTTTAGATGTAGTCACTACCCTATCAGAAAATAAATTAATGGATTGGTTAACTGAAAAAGAATTTATTGTTACAAAATTGGATGCATTTATAAGTTGTAAAGGGGTTGATAATTTTGAAATTAGGTGGCATATTTCAAGCGCTGAAAATTTCCATTGGACCGATTTTACCCTGGCCTGTTCTCCCGATTTTCTAAAAAAATGGGTCGAAAACCCCCTTTTTCAGAAAAATTTTAAATTTATTTCTGAGGCCTCCATTTTTGAGCAATTAGGTATTTCTTTTATTCCATCTGCCCAAAGAGAAGACCCAGCTGTTTTATCCAGCCTTCTATCCAATAATAAAAAAAGGTTAGCCCCCAGTATTCAGGTAGAAGATATCAGGGGCATCATACATTCACATAGTACTTGGAGCGATGGTATTCATACTATTGAGCAAATGGCAAAGGCCGCTAAAGAAGTAGGTTATGAATATTTAGTCATCAGCGACCATTCAAAATCGGCCTTCTATGCCAATGGTTTAGAAATAGAACGTATTGCAGCTCAACATAAAGAAATAGATGCCCTGAATAAAAAGCTAGCCCCCTTTGTTATTTTTAAAAGTATTGAGTCGGATATATTAAATGATGGCAGCCTAGATTATCCAGAAGAGATCCTTGAAAGCTTTGATATTGTCATTGCCTCTATCCATTCTAATTTAAAAATGACAGAAGAAAAAGCTATGATGCGTTTACTCAACGCCATCAATAACCCTTATACAAGTATATTAGGTCATCCTACAGGCCGATTACTTTTAAGTAGAAAAGGATATCCCGTAAATCATGCAGCCATTATAGAAGCCTGCGCCGATAATAATGTAGTGATAGAATTAAATGCACATCCTCGTCGTTTAGATATGGACTGGCGATATATAGCAGGTGCAGTAGAAAAGGATGTGCTTATATCTATTAACCCAGATGCGCATGCGGTGGAAGGATTCTCCGATTGTAAATATGGCGTACTAGTAGCTCAAAAAGCAGGACTGACCGCTGCACAAAACCTAAGTAGTTTTTCTTTACAAGAAATGATGGAGTTTGTAGCCTTTCAACAGGCTAAGAGAAACTAGTATTGAATACTAGCGTTAAAAACTAGGACTCCCTTTTTACATACACAAAATAGTCACCTGGCATTAACTCAAAGCTTACTTGCTTATTAAATTCAAAGCTCAGCCCCGAGAAGGCATTTGTAAATTGTCCGTTCAAATAGTCATGCGCTAATTCTAGTTTCTGTATTTGATGGGAAAAATTAAGTACGACTAGTATGGTTTGCTTTTCAGACTTATTTTCAGACTTATTTTCAGGCTGATGATCATACCTCAAAAAGGCCATTACTTGATTATTCGAAGTAGGTAAATTAAAACTATCCCCATCCACAATGCAGTTATATTTTTTTCTTAATTGAATTAGCGTTTTATAAAAGGGGGCCAATTGAGGCGCATTTGTCCAATCAATTGGGTCTTTATCAAAGAAGGCTAATCTTTTATAATTGGGTAATTCCTGACCACTGTAAATTAAGGGTATGCCCTTCCACATAAATGTAAATACGGCCCAGGCCTTTGCAGCTATACCATACTTTTCATATTCAGTGCCATTCCAAGTATTCTCATCATGATTAGAAGTGAAAAATAATTTATAGGCCCCCTTGGGATACTGCGCATAGGCATGTAGTTGGTTATATATTTCATTTACACCCGACTCTTCTACCTTAAGTGTTGCATGCATCCAAGACCAAGCATAACTTGCATCAAAAACGGAATGATATTCAATATCCTCGCATTCGGCTAACCAAAATAAAGGCTTAATGGTTTCACAGGCCTTTCTTGCCTTGCTCCAAAAATCTAAAGGCACAAGATGTGCCATATCGCATCTAAATCCATCAATATTAAAAGTACGCACCCAATATTGCATGGCACCTATTAATGCAGCGCGCATGTCTTGGTTTTCAAAATTTAAATCTACTACATCGTCCCAGCCATTTCTTTCTGTAAAATTTCCATCTTCATCTTGACTAAACCAATCGGGGTGTGACTGCATCCATTCATGTTCTCTGCCTGTATGATTCGCCACCCAATCAATAATTACCTTCATCTCATGTTTATGGGCCAGTTGAATAAGAGAGATAAAATCTTGTTCTGAACCAAACTCCGCATTTAATTTTGTATAACTACTACATGCATAATAACTGCCCAAACTTCCCTTACGCCCTTTTTCACTTATGGGTGTAACTGGCATTAGCCATAAAACTTCAACACCCATTTCTTTTAATCTTGGAATATGCGCTTCGAATGCTTTAAAACTACCTGCCTCTGTGTACTGTCTAAGATTTACCTCATAAATAGTTTTATACTTCATCCATTCTACCGTTTTAAAACTTGCATCCATTTTATTTCAATTTTTAAACCATTTTTTATTAACTTGGCAAACACATGAGTAACACGAAGCCCCATTTAGAACGCAAATTAAGTCTTTTACATGCAACGGCCATCAACATGATTGATATGGTAGGCATTGGCCCCTTTGTGGTATTAAGTGTGGTGGCACAAATTATGGGAGGGCCTTATTTTTTATATGCTTGGGTAGCCGGCGCCTTACTTTCCTATTTAGATGCGATGGTATGGAGTCAATTGGGTGCAGCGCTACCAAGAGCAGGTGGAAGTTTTCATTTTTTAAAAGAAGGCTATGGAGAAAAAGCAGGTTCCCTAATGAGCTTTTTATTTGTATGGCAAACTATGATTCAAGCACCCCTTGTAATCGCATCTGCAGCCATTGGTTTTTCACAGTATGCCAATTACTTTTTTCATTTAAGTTTTCTTCAAGAAAAAGCAGTGAGTGGATTAGTGGTTATTCTGGTAATTTTATTATTGTATAGAAAAATTGAATCCATTGGAAAAATTTCCGTGTTTTTATGGGTAGGTGTATTGGGTACTATGGGCTGGATTATTTTTGGAGGTATTGCACATGGCAATTTTTTAGAGCCCATCAAACATATTAACGATGGCTTTACCATGCAGCATGGTTTTGTCGCAGCCCTTGGTTTTGCCAGTGTAAAAACTATTTATAGTTATTTAGGTTATTATAATGTTTGTCATTTAGGAGGGGAAATAAAAAACCCAAGTCGGAATATTCCAAGAAGTATGTTTATTTCCATTACGGGTATTGCTATATTATATTTAGCCATGAATGTAAGTGTGGCTAGCGTACTACCCTTTCAAACTATTATTACTAGTAAATTTGTAGTCAGTGATTATATAAAGGCCCTATATGGTCCTACAGCGGGCGCCTTTGCGACTATATTAATATTAATGGTAGCCTTTGCTTCTTTATTTTCTGCCACACTGGGTTATAGTAGAATTCCTTATGCTGCTGCACAGGACAGGTCCTTCTTTCCATTCTTTAAAGAACTGCATCCTAAATTACATTTTCCACACCGCTCTTTATTAGTACTAGGAGGTATTGCCTTTGTATTTAGTTTATTATTCAGACTCAAAGAAGTGATTGATGGCATATTAGCCATGCGTATATTAATTCAATTTATAGGACAGGCTATTGGACTATTATTATTATTTAAAAGAAAAGGTAAAGGTTTTTTCCCTTGGAAGATGCCCTTCTATCCCCTGCCTTTATTTTTAGCCATTATTATTTGGGGAGGTATCTTTTTTTCAACAGGAACTAAAATGATGCTAAGTGGACTTACTGTTATAAGTCTTGGACTTATTGCTTATTTTATTGCCAAGAAATTTAAATGGATTGGTTAACTATTTACTTCTGGTACCAATGCCACTAATAAGTAGTCCAATGACAAGACCAAGAATTAATCCAATTTTTACATTCTTAATTAAGTAGCCAACACCCAGGCCTATAACTAATAAAGTAAAAATGCTCACATTGCGTCTCATAATTTTGAATTAATGCTTGGGAAGTGAAATGAGGTTGGCTAATAATTTATAAGCTCCTGGATTCCCCGCAGGTAATTGTCTAAATAAAACTAAACTCAAATACACCATATTGCCTTTTCCATAAGGGGCAATTAATAAACTTCCCGTAGATGGAGTTTCTCCTTTATCATTCATGGAAAGTGGTGCTTCAAAATGAGCATCCACATTTTCTGCCATATAAGTGCTTCTTTCTTGTACCCAGTTATCAAAATCGGGCTGCTCTATTTTATTAGGAAAATTTAATACCGAATGCGTGGGTAAAACAAAATTAACAGCTGCATTTTCTTGAGACACTCTTTTTCCCGAGTTCACGGTAAAAGCATAAGGCCCCACTTTCACTTTACGAATACCTACTTGATTGCTTTTTAAATATTGTACAATTAAATTACCCCCCTGCGAAATGTATTCATTCAATACCTCATTTTGAGTAGTTAAAAATTCAGACATATTATAAGCTCTAATACCCACCACAATGGCATCAAAGGTTTTTAATTTATTTAATTCAATATCGCTTTCTTTTAATACAGTTACTTGATAGCCTAATTCAATAAGGGCTTCTGGTAACTTATCTCCTGCTCCATCTATATAACCCACTTTAGTACCCTTGGTTTTTACATTCAGCTCCACCAATTTAGTAGTAGCGGGGGCGAAATAAGTAATGGTGGGGATATGATCGTACTGAATAGTTCTTTTATATAATTGATCTAAGGCAGTGGGTAAATTTTGGCTAGCTAATTTTACTTCCACTTCTTGATGCACAGTATTGCCTGTATGATTAATTTCTTGATAGCCTAGTTTGACAGGCTTGCCTGCATTCATCAAGACTACTTCTTTATCGTATTTAGTTTCACGCAAAGGCACTACAACAATGGGTTGGAATACTTCCCCCTTAGTTAGGTCGACATATTTATATTGAATTGGTATAGTAAAAGAAAAAGATTGCCCTTCAATGAGTACCGAACAAGTAGCTGTAAAAGCAGGATCGTTTTCAGCCTTACCAATAAGCATTTGGTCCTTCACTACAAACATTCCTTCGGTTTTAGGTGCTACTAACCAATAAGGCTGTGAAATAGCTTGGGTAGCGGCTACTTTAAAAGAATAATCCCAGCTACTATTTTGATTATTTAAAACTGTTTTATCAAAAACAGAATCCTTACTAGGTAAAGAAATTTTTTCTAAGACAGTACGGGCATTTGACCTTTGATTGAAAAAGAATTGTACTTGTAAGTTTGTTCCTGGAAAAACTTCTTGCTGTTGCGAACTGGCTTCCATATAAATACCCGCTGCATCTTTAATAATAGACTGTAGTTCAGTTAATTTATAATTTCTCCAAAGTGAATTAGGCAGCCCTGCAATTGATTTATATAAGTTCACTAAAGCAGGTACCGACTTAGCCGGATTTTCTATTTCATACTGCTTTATAATATCATTAATAGCAAGTTGGATACCTGGCGCTTGCAATCTATCCCAGTTTGTATTCACCCCTTCCATAATATCTGTCTTTGGAATATCACCGCCGGTGGTTTCAAAAAATTCAAAACTAGTGCCTCTTCTTCTTGGCCTGCCTTCGCCCTGGCTTTTATGCATGGTTCTTGCTTCGGCTCCAATTTCGCCATAGCCTTTACCCACCGTAGCATTGTATCCACCCACTTCAATATTTAATTGACTGCTACTTGTGGTATTAACGGTTCCAAAATTAAAAGTATTCCAAAGTATTCTTTTTGCTTTCCAAGGTTTTACGCCATACTTAAATTGTTCTGTAAATTTACTGCTATCGGCAGCCGCTATATATGCCTCATTGGCAATAATAGCAGAGGCTGAATGATGACCATGACCAGCTCTTGCATCTCTTGGAAAACGTGTAATAATAATATCCGGTTGAAATTTTCTAATGGCCCAAACGGCGTCACTTAAAACTTCTTCATGATTCCAAATAGTTAAAGCTTCTTCTGAGGATTTACTATACCCAAATTCATAGGCTCTAGAAAAATATTGCTCTGCCCCATCCTGCGCGCGGGCTGCTAATAATTCCTGTGTTCTAATTAAGCCTAATTCTACTCCTTGTTCTTTACCTATTAAATTTTGCCCACCATCTCCTCTGGTTAAACTTAAATAAGCAGCTCTATACATTCTTTCTTTGGTCAAATAAGGAAGGAAACTATTATTCTCATCATCTGGATGTGCTGCTACATATAAAACACTGCCTACTACCCCCATTTTTTTAATCTGGGCATAAATTTCGGCACTGCTTTTTTGCGCATACAAAGATGTATTGAATAAAAAACAAATTGAAATGAATAGAACTATTTGACGCATGATTTAAAAAAATTTCATTTTTTTACACTTAAATTTTATAGAATATAGGGCTTATTTATCCCCCCTAAAAATAAGGAAGTTTGGGCTTAAAAAGGGGCTATATATGGATAGTTTTACACAAATGGTAGGCCCTAGTTTGTTGAATACTAAATATTTAAGTAAATTACTAGCTCAATTGAAACCCTATGAAAAAACTGCTGCAAGCCTTCCCTATTTCCAAGTTAATAATGCTGTTTTTTGTGCTTCTTTTTACAGGCAAATTAATGGCCCAACCCTTTTTAAAAGCACATCCTCATATTAATCCTTATCAATATGAAGTGGTGAAAGAAAAGTCATTTGACAATGGGGCCGTTACATCGGCACATTCACTGGCTAGTATGGTAGGTGCAGCCATGATGCAAGAGGGAGGCAATGCTTTTGATGCCGCTATTGCCACTCAACTAAGTTTAGCCGTCGTATTTCCAGGGGCAGGTAATATTGGTGGAGGAGGTTTTATGTTAGCTAGAAAAGTAAATGGAGAATTAATAGGTATTGATTACCGTGAAGCAGCCCCTGCTTCTGCAAGTAGAGATATGTATTTAGATGCGCAAGGAAATCCTATTGATGGAAAATCGACAAGAGGCGCTTCGGCTTCAGGTATTCCAGGAAGTATTGCAGGTATGATAAGCACACATGCCTATGCGAAATTACCTTTTGCAAAATTGATTCAACCCGCTATTGAATTTGCTGAATTTGGATATGTGATTTCAGAAAGAGAAGCCAAGGGTTTAAATGCAGACCGTGCTAATTTTTTAAAGCATAGTTCAGCGCCAAGTGCATTTACACAAAAAGAAGTTTGGAAAGCGGGTGATACACTTATTCAATTAGAGCTTGCTGCTACACTTAAACGCATTCAAGCAAAAGGACTAGCAGGTTTTTACGAAGGTGTAACTGCTGAATATATAGTTAAAGAAATGCAACATAGTGGTGGCTATATTAGTCTAGAAGATTTAAAAAACTACAAACCTAAATTTAGAAAACCTGTAGAGTTTGATTACAGAGACCATCATATAATAAGTTTTGCCCCTCCTTCTAGTGGTGGAATCTTAATTGCACAAATGATGCAAATGATTGCCCCTTTTAATGTAGAGAAAATGGGATTAAATACCCTTGCTTCTGTAAACCTAATGGTGGAGTCGCAAAGAAGAGCCTATGCAGATCGTGCAGAACATATGGGCGATCCTGATTACTGGAAAGTGCCTACCAAAACTTTAATTAGTAATTCTTATGCGCAAGCAAGAATGAGTGATTATAAAGAAGGCGTAGCGGGTAGCAGTAAAGTTACTTTAGCTGGCGGGGCAAATGAAAGTGAGCAAACCACCCATTTAAGTGTGATTGATAAAGAAGGAAATATGGTAGCCATTACCACCACTTTAAATGATACTTATGGCAATAAAACCATTGTAGCGGGCGCAGGCTTTTTATTAAACAATGAAATGGACGACTTTAGTGTAAAACCAGGTGTACCTAATATGTATGGGGCCTTAGGAGGAGAAGCCAATTCAATACAACCAGGTAAAAGAATGTTAAGTTCTATGACGCCTACCCTTGTAACTGTTAAAGGTAAACCCTATATAAGTATTGGAACACCAGGAGGAACCACAATACCGAATCAAGTATATGAAGGACTGGTGAATATCATTGACCATAAAATGACCATTAAGCAAGCTATTGATGCCACCAGATTCCATCACCAATGGATTCCAGATGTGATTGCTTTAGAAGCCGACTTTCCAGAAGATATCGAGACCAGCCTGAAAAATATGGGCTATAAAACCATCAGAAGAGGCAAATTTGGTAGAATGGATGGCATTCTTATTTCAAGCGATGGCAAACGAATGGCGGCTGGAGATAAAAGAGGTGATGATAGCGTAGCTGGCTATTAATTTTTGTATTTTTACAAAAACCCCATCATTGTTAAATAAGAAATTTACCCTACTTAGAATTATTGCCGCAGCGGTAGTAGGTATATTCTTATTTACCTATCTGTTATTCTTATTACCATGGGTACAAAACAGAGTGGCACATCGAATTGCCTCCTCTTTTAGCAAAACCATTGGAGCCCCCGTGGAATTAGGTCAAGTGCGCTTTTCATTGTTCGATAAATTAGATGTTCAAAACATACTTATTCGAGATGAAAATAAGGACACCCTATTTTATACCGAATCTTTAAAACTAAGATTAAGCGACTTATACTTATCCAATAACATACCTATTATAAAATACATTGGCTTAGTCAATACCAAATTGTATTTGAATCGTAAAACCGCGAAGTGGAATTATCAATTTATTCTAGATCAACTCAATAAAACAGCAGACAGTAATCAAAAAAATACTGAATTTGATTTAAAGAAACTAGACATTTCTAATTTTCAATTTATTAGCGATGATCAGTGGGTGGGTAATAAAACTATTTTATCTTCTACTAATTTATTGGCGAATATAAAATCAATGAATGGAAAGAATATTAATATAGATCAGCTCATTGCTAATAAGCCCTATTATCTTATTCAAAATAAAGAGGGACTGAACCCTATTAAAACTGTCACGAAAACTGTTAAAAGAAAAAAAGGGGAACTCTATTTTAACAATAGTCATCTTCAAATTTTTGCAAACGAAATAAAGGTCATTAACGGAAAAATGTGGATTGAAAATGGGTTCAGTCAACCTATTTCAAATTTTGATGTCGATCACATTAGAATGAAGGATATCAATGCCAATATTCGTAAGGCTAGTTTTATAGAAGATACCATTAAGGCCACTGTTAGCTTACGCGTGAAAGAACAGTCGGGCTTTGAAATAAAAAAACTAAGTACGCAGTTTAGAATGACTCCAGAAATAATGGAGTTTAATAAGTTATTATTAAAAACCAATAATAGCAGCATAGGTAGTTATTACGCCATGCAATACAAGGATTTAGCCAATGATTTTCCATCTTATATTGACAAGGTAACTATGAAGGCGCATTTAGTGAATGCCAACGTAGCTTTTGATGATATCGCCTATTTTGCCCCTTCCCTGCAGAACATACATCAAAAGGTTAATACAAGTTTTCATTTTTTAGGTACTGTAGCCAATTTTGAAACAAAAGACTTTACAGCGTCCTATAATAAGTCTACACTTAGTGGAAACTTATCAATGAAAGGCATTCCTGATATGCGTAATACAGAAGTTAAATTTACTAGTGTAGTTGCCAGTGCTAACTATAACGATATTTCTAATTGGATACCAAGCTTACTCACTAAAACCGAGTTAAATGTAAATAGCCTAGGTGCAATGAACTTTAAAGGTGAATTCAATGGCAGTTTATACGACTTTGTTACAAAGGGTCAAATTAGTACAGAATTAGGTGTAGCTAAAACAGAAATAAGACTACAATTCCCAGCAAAAAAAGAGCCTAGTTATGAAGGCTTACTTGAAACCAATCGATTTAATATTGGTAAGTTTTTAAATAACGACTTAATAGGCCTAGTAAATTTTAAAGGAAGTATTGCGGGCAGTTCTTTTAGCTTAGATAATATTAAAACCAATATTCAAGGCGATATCGACTCTATTGAGGTGAATAAATATATATACACTCATATAAGCACGAAAGGTATTTTACAAAAAAAGGCCTTTATTGGTTTATTAGGAATTAAAGATGAGAATGTAAATTTTACAAGTAACCTGAATATTGACTTTAATGAAAAAAGACCTAAAATTGTTGCCGTTAGTGACTTACATTATGCAAATTTAAAGGCCTTAAATATTTCTAAAAATGATATACAACTTGCTGGTAAGCTAGACCTTAATTTTGAAGGAGATAGTATTGATAATTTCATTGGGTATGCTAAATTTTACAAAGGAAATTTAAAAGGAGAAACCAGCATCTTAGATTTTGATTCCTTAACCTTAGCATCTAGTATTCAAAATGGAATTAAAAAAATAACTTTATCTAGCGAAGATATAAAGGCCTCTATTACAGGTAAATTTAATATTATAAACTTACCATCAAGTGTGCAGTACTTTATGCAACGCTACTTCCCTACTTATATTAATGCTCCTAAGAACGCACCAACGAATCAGGATTTTACTTTTCAAATTAAAACCAATTATTTCGAACCTTATTTAAGGTTATTTAAAAAAGAAATATCGGGATTCAATAATTTAACATTGGAGGGTAGCTTAAATTCTGCAAAACAAAATATTAGCCTAGTATCTAGTATTCCTTTTGCTAGTTGGGATAGTTATTTAATTAAAAATGGTAAAATTAACGGCACAGGCACCAAGGATTCAGTACATGTTAATATTATAGCAGCTGCTATTAATATTACCGATAGTACCCAATTTTTACAGCCCAATATTAGTGTGCATAGTAGTAATGACCACTCAAACTTTTCTGCTTTTGCTTTAAGCAAGTCGGCTTTAGAAGAAATAATGCTTAAGGGTATGATACAAACATACAATGATGGCATTTCTATTAAATGGCAACCTTCCTATTTCATCTTGAACCAAAAAAAATGGGATATCAATAATTTAGGTAGCCTTATCTTAAGAAAAAATAATGTGAATGCCTCTAATTTAACCATTACACAAGGCATACAAGAATTTGTATTTTCTAATTCTACCGTTACTGAAAATGCGCTGCAACTTGAACTGAAAAATATTATTTTAGGCGATTTTACAAAAGTATTTTTCAGCTACCCTAAACTAGAAGGTATTACCAATGGTAAAATTCAATTTAAAAATATACTAAACGACTTTGAATTGGATGCCAATTTAAAATTAGCACAGTTTAGGTTTAATGCCGATTCTATTGGACTTGCCGAATTATCCATTGGCTACCAAAATTCAACAGGTAAAGTTCCTTTTAACTTAAATTGCCCGAATACCGAATATAACTTAGCTGCAATAGGAAGCTATAACATAAAAAACGATACTAGCCCCTTAGATGCCACGTTGTATATGCGCAAAACTAAATTTAGTTTGGTAGAACAATTTATTGGCGGTGTAATTACCCATTTAGACGGTAAAGCAAATGGCGCAATCCATTTTGGAGGCAGAATTGAAAACCCCTATTTACTGGGTTCCGCCAGTTTAGATAAAGCATCCTTTATGGTAGACTATACCAAAGTGAGGTATTTTATAGATAGCAGTATTATTAACTTTAATAATGAAGGAATAGATTTTGGAACGGTTGGAATAAGAGATAGTAAAAATAGAAAGGCGGTATTCAAAGGTAAAATATTAAATCAAGGCTTTAAGCATTTAGAGTATGATATGGAAATGTCTAGCCCTAAAATTGAATTATTGAATACGAATGCCATAGACAATGCTAGTTTTTATGGACAGGCCGTTGGTAAGGCAGGCATGACCATTAAAGGCCCTGAAGAAAATATTAAAATGTTTATTAGTGCTGATGTGAATGATAGCGCGCATATTTACTTACCCAATTCAACTAGTAAGGAAAGTGGAAAATCGGATTTTATTGTTTTTAAAAAATATGGCAAAACCGCTAAAAAGAATGCAGATATACCTGCCTATAACTTAGTGGTGGACCTTGAAGTGACTGCCAATAATAAAACTAAGATTGACCTTATTTTGGATGAGCTTACGGGGGATGTCATTAAAGCCGTAGGTAATGGCCGATTAAAAATAAGAGCAGGTAATATTGAACCTTTAACCATAAGAGGTAAATACAATATAGAGTCTGGAAAATACGATTTCAATTTTCAATCCTTTATCAAAAAGCCTTTTGACTTAATTCCAGAAGCAGGTAATTTTATTGAATGGACTGGCGACCCTTACGAGGCCGATTTACACATCGATGCGAGGTATACCGCTGAAAGAATTAGTTTAAACGAACTAGTAGGTACCGGTAACTTTAGCAATGCAGTAAGAACCTACCGAGGTGGCGTTTATGTTATAGCAGGGCTTAGAAATAAACTATCGAAACCCGATATTAAATTTAGCCTGGCCTTCCCTCCTGGCAACCCAATTAGCACAGACAATGAGTTCTCTCAATTTATTTCCAGATTAGAAAGAGATGAAAATGAAATTTTGAAACAGGTTTCTTTTTTAATTGTATTTAACTCCTTTGCTCCTGTAAGCTTTAGCAATAGTAATAATAGCAATGCCTATACGGTCACCACTATTGGTATTAATACTATCTCCAATTTATTGACCAAGGAAATTAATAAATCCGTTACCAATATTTTAAACAAGGTCACTGGAGATAGAAATTTAAGATTTGATATTGGCTCTTCGGTATACAATAGCGCTAATTTAATTGACCCTTCAGGCGCTGGCTTAGCCATTAATGCCAATAAGATCGATAGACAAAGAGTGAATTTAAAATTAGGCCGAAGCTTTTTAAATGATAATATTATTGTAAATGTAGGCGGCGACTTAGATTTTAATGTGCGCAATACCACAAGCATTCAAAATGGAACCTTCCAATGGTTACCCGATTTAAATATTGAGTTTATATTAACCAGAGACCGCAAGTTACGCGCCATTGTATTTAATAGAAATAGCTTAGATATAACGGGAAGTAGTTTGGGAAGAAGAAATAGACAAGGTTTGAGTATTTCTTATCGTAAAGATTTTGATAGTCTTTTCTAGGCTCTTTTATTTTTTAAGACTTATTCCTTTAATTTATTTATACTTCCCTCTTCTTTTTTAGGCTTTAATATACTAACTGGAATAAGCTTGCAGCCTTTTAACCTATATACATAAAAATTTCTGAGTAGCACACCCTTGTTCATATAAGGTATGGTGTCGGGCTTTTCAATACTTGTAAAATAAGCACCGTATAATTCTATAGGGTTGGCAGGTAAATTGGATGGTACAATAGAGTAGGCATCTTCCCCTATTTTCACTGCTTCTTGACTTTCATTTAACCAGGCAAATTTATGTACATCTTCTAAGGCGCCTATGGCAATTACCCTTGCATTCACTTTGGGCGCTGTATAAAATAACAAATGTCCTCCAGGAAACCATTTATGCACTACAATGGGCGCTTGCTTAGACATCCTGCCCTCTATTTGATCCTTTTCCACTATACCCTTGAACACCTCACTGAAATGGGCCCAGCCTGTTACATCGTTAATAGGATTATACTCTCCTAAATTTTCCAATTTCTCTGAACCCAATTGCTTTGGATAGAATTTTACAATACCCACAAAACCTATGACAAGCAGTATCATAAAACCAATGGCGAATTTCAGCAGTACGGGGATAAACTTCCTAGAATAAGAAGCCCAGTAAACACCAGCTATTAAAAATAAAGGTATAAAGGCAGGACCAGTCCAATGCGGCAGTGTGGCATTAAATAAAGAGACCGCCCAGAATATAAATAGTAAAGGAAGACTTAACCAAAGTAGTAAATTGATGGCTTTAGCAGATTTTGCTTGAAACTTTACTTTACTAACACGCAATAAAGAAATCAATACAGCAATATAGACTAAAGGATTTTGATAGAAGAACTCCCCCCCTATCTGTGTTATAAAATTAGAAAAAGAAATACCTGTATGCATGACTCTTTTAGAGTGAAAACGATAGGTAATAAAATCGTTTTGAAAATTCCAATATAAAATAGGAATTATGCATAATAAAGTGACTAGTATAGCTAAATAGCCATTCTTTTCTTTTAAATTTTCTACCTGATTAAAAATAATATATAAGCCAAAGCCCACCCATAGGTAGAGCCCATGCACTTTACTTAATGTAGCGAGGCCAATGAACAAGCCTAATAAAACCCAACCGAATAAAGTAAATACATGTGGCTTCATTACCCAATTCAACATCACATAAATACTTAAGGTAAAAAACAACAATTGAGGACTATCGGGCATTACGAATAAGCCCGCAATAATACTTGTGTAAATAGATAAAGTATATAACAAGGCTGCAATCCAACCTGCCTTTTCGTTTTTTAATAAAGTACCCGATTCAAAAATAATAATGGTAGTGAGTGCAGCGCAAACAATACTTCCTAAGCGCATACTTAAATCCGATAACCAGTATAAGTTGAAAGTGAAAATACGAATAAGCCAACCCACCATGGGAGGATGATCAAAATGATTCCAATCCGGTTGCAATGCATAGGTATAATAATACACTTCATCGTTCCCTAGTTCAAGAAAAAAGGAAAGTAGAATTTTAGCAAAAACTGAAATTCCAATAAGCCACCAAAGTTTTTTCTGATAATTAATTGTACTTGGGGGCATAAATTGTTTTTTGTATGCAATAGTATACTACCACCCAATAAAAGTAAGGAAACTTATTGAATAGGACCTGCCTTGGCTAAAAACCATTCCGTTGCTAAGGCATAGCCTTTTAAACCAAGGCCAACGATAGAACCTACCGATTTAGCCGAAACATGTGATATTTTTCTAAAATCCTCTCTAGCATGTACATTACTAATATGTACTTCTATTACAGGTGTTTGAATAGCAGCCACTGCATCACCAATGGCAATGGAAGTATGGGTATAGGCAGCAGGGTTTAAAATAATACCTGCTTTATTAAATCCATTAGATTGAATAGCTTCTACAATCTCCCCTTCTATATTGCTTTGAAAATAAGTAAAGTGAACAGTAGGAAAATCTTTTTTTAATTGTTCTAGAAATTCTTCGAAACTAGCATGGCCATATACCTCGGGCTCTCTTTTTCCTAGTAGGTTTAAATTCGGCCCATTAATGATGGCTAATTCTAACATGCTATAAATATATTAATTCGATTTCATTAAAGATACGAAATCATCAAATAAGTACCTGCTATCGTGCGGACCCGGTGTTGCTTCTGGATGGTATTGTACGCTAAATGCAGGACGGTCTTTTAATTTAATGCCTTCAATTGAATCGTCGTTTAAATTTACATGCGATACAATTACATTGGGATGCTTGCGCACTGCATCAGGATCGACGCCGAAGCCATGGTTCTGTGTCGTAATTTCACATAAACCTGTAATTACATTTTTCACTGGGTGGTTTAAGCCACGGTGACCATGGTGCATTTTAAAAGTTGGAATATCATTGGCCAAGGCTAGTAATTGATGTCCTAAACAAATTCCAAATAAAGGTTTCTTTTCTTTTAAAACTTCTTTGATGGTTTTAATGGCATAGTCCATCGGGGCTGGATCTCCAGGACCATTGGATAAAAAATAACCTGTAGGATTAAATGCTTTTAAAGTAGCGAAATCGGTTTTAGCAGGATGCACTCTTACATGTACACCTCTATCTACTAAACATTGTAGTATATGCTGCTTCACGCCAAAATCTAAAACTGATACTTTTATTTTTGAACTAGTATCTCCTAGTTCATATATTTCTTTGGTACTCACTGTGCTGGCTAATTCTAAACCATCCATGCTAGGCACTTTTGCGAGTTCTGCTTTTAAAGCATCTACATCTAAAATATCTGAAGAGATAATACAGTTCATCGCGCCTGAATTTCTAACATGTATGACCAAGGCTCTCGTATCTAGGCCTTCAATAGAAATAATATTATTTTCAATTAAATATTCATTCAAATTACCATCGGCTAATAGACGGCTATATTTTTCTTCTAAGTTGCGCCCAATTAAACCATGAATTTTTACCGACTTACTTTCAACATCGGTTTTTCTAACACCATAGTTACCTACGTGTACATTGTTCATGATAATGATTTGTCCGGTATAACTAGGATCGGTAAATACTTCTTGATAACCAGTCATGCCCGTATTAAAACATATTTCACCGGTGGTCGTGCCAATTTTACCAAAGGCTTGACCGTGAAATACATGACCATCGGCTAGAACTAAAATTGCTGGTTGTGCGCTCATTTGGGTAATCGTTTTGTTATGCAAAAAAAGAAACAATTTTTTACTTTTCCATAATAACTTTTAAACATTCTGTCTGAATCAAAAGAAATGACGAAAAAGCGCAAAAAAAAGGCAAGACGGTTAGTCTTGCCTTATATGTTAATTCGTTAAACTCATTATTCAGCAGCAGTTTCAGGTGAATCTGTTGCAGTTTCAGCCTCAGCTGCTGGCGCTTCCGCCTCTGCTTTCGCTTTTGCTGGTGCTTTTTTAGTAGCAGTAGCAGTTGATTTACTACGACGTGTTTTCTTAGCAGGTTCGCCAGCCGTAGCTATTGAATTACCGTACACTTCGTTGAAATCCACTAACTCAATCATTGCTTTTTCAGCATTGTCACCTGGACGAATGCCTAATTTAATGATACGTGTGTAACCACCTGGACGAGCAGCAATTTTTGGTGCTACCACTGTAAATAATTCTTTTACAGCAGCTTTGTCGTTCAAATAGCTAAACACCACTCTGTGGTTATGGCTAATTTCTTCTTTAGTAGCTGTTTTCTTTGTTTTGGTAATTAATGGCTCTACATAAGTTCTTAAAGCTTTTGCTTTAGCTAATGTAGTAACAATACGCTTGTGCGTAATTACTTGGCAAGCTAAATTCATTAATAAAGCATCTCTATGTGCTTTCTTTCTACCTAGGTTGTTTTGTTTGTCTCCGTGACGCATGACTTTTAAGTTTTATCCTTACACCGTGTCAGGAATTGTAAGGTTTGAGCTTTCGCTCGTTATAAATAGTGATTTACTTTTAGTGTTTCGACTATTGTAAATCTAATTTGTCTAATCCTAATTTACCAAGGTCCATTCCAAAGCTTAATCCTCTTTCGATTAGTACTTGCTCGATTTCAGATAAAGATTTTTGACCGAAGTTTCTAAATTTCATTAAGTCTTCTTGCTCATATTGAACAAGTTCACTTAAGCTATTAATTTTAGCAGCTTTCAAGCAATTGAATGCACGAACAGAAAGGTCTAAATCTTCCAAAGGAGTTTTTAATACTTTTCTTAATTGCAATACTTGCTCATCCACTACATCTTCTTTCTTGTCTTCTTTATTATCAAAAGTGATGTTCTCATCAGTGATGATCATCAAATGTTGAATTAAAATTCTTGAAGCTTGCTTTACCGCATCTTCAGGATGGATAGTACCATCTGTAGCTACGTCTAAAATTAATTTCTCGTAATCTGTTCTTTGTTCAACACGGTAGTTCTCAATAGCGTATTTAACGTTCTTGATAGGTGTGTGAATAGAATCGATAGCGATATAGCCAAATGGCATTTCTTTTAATTTATTCTCTTCAGCAGGAATGTAACCACGTCCTTTGCTAATAGTTAATTCTATTTCTAATTTAGAAGTAGAATCCATTGTGCAAATAACTAGCTCAGGGTTCATTACTTGGAACTGCTGAGAAGCATCACCAATATGACCTGCATTAAATTCGCTGCTACCTTTAATAGATAAAGTAATTTTTTCAGAGGATACATCTTGATCGGCCTTACGCTTAAAACGAACTTGCTTTAAGTTTAAGATTAATTCAGTAACGTCTTCTGTGATACCTTTTAAAGTAGCAAACTCGTGGTCTACTCCTTCTACTTTGATACCTACAATTGCAAAACCTTCTAAAGAACTTAATAAAACTCTTCTTAATGAGTTGCCTAATGTTAAACCAAAACCTGGCTCTAATGGACGGAATTCGAATTGTCCTTCAAAGTCATTTGCTTTTTGTAAAACAATTTTGTCTGGTTTTTGAAAACTTAATATAGCCATGTCAATTTATTTTTTATTTGAATCTTCCGTGAGGAAGAAATTTTGTTAGTTGCTTATATTATAAAGTACTATTGTTATAATACTATTATATACTACTACTTAGAATACAATTCGACGATTAGTTGCTCCTTAATATTTTCAGGAACCGCTTCACGCTCTGGCATTGTAATAAAAGTACCCGTATTGGTCGTTTCATTCCAATCTACCCAGCTGAACTTAGTATTTCTACCACGTTGCTTGGCAACGATAGAAGTATTGTGTGCACTCTTAGGACGGTAAGCAATCACATCACCTGGACGACATGTATAAGAAGGTACATTTGTCACATCACCATTTACAGTGATATGCTTATGTGCTACTAACTGACGTGCTTCTGGGCGACTAGCTGCTAAACCCATTCTAAAAATGGTATTGTCTAAACGAGATTCTAATAATTTGATTAAGTTTTCACCTGTAACGCCTTTGATACGTGAAGCTTCCTCAAATGTTTTGCGGAATTGACGCTCTAATACACCATAAGTGTATTTGGCTTTTTGTTTTTCTCTTAATTGTAAAGCGTACTCACCTAATTGCTTGCGCTTGCGTTGTGCGCCATGCTGACCGGGAGGGTTGCTGTTTTTGCCTAACCATTTTGCGTTTCCTAAAATAGGTTCGCCGAAAATGCGACAAATTTTGGTTTTGGGTCCTGTGTAACGTGCCATAATTCTTGTTTGTGATTTTTTAGTGTCGATGTATCATCAGTAAAAATCTAAAATGAATGATACACCCTTGTTGGTTATATAAAAATTAAACTCTTCTTTGTTTTGGAGGACGACATCCATTGTGCGGCATTGGAGTTACGTCGCGAATAGAAGTGACTTCAATTCCTGATTGTGAAATAGAACGAATAGCTCCTTCACGACCAGAACCTGGACCTTTTACAAATACTTCTACTCTTTTAACACCAGCGTCTGATGCTACTTTCGCTGCATCTGCTGCTGCCATTTGAGCTGCATAGGGAGTGTTCTTCTTAGAACCTCTGAATCCCATTTTACCAGCACTGCTCCAGCTGATCACTTGACCTGCCTTATTAGTGAAAGCAATAATTAAGTTGTTGAATGTTGCACTGATACGAACTTCTCCAGATGCATCAATTTTCACGACTCTTTTCTTAGAAGCCGCTTTTGCACTGTTTTGTGCTTTGATTGGTTTTGCCATTTTTTTTGAGGTGTGTTTTTATTACTTGTTGTTACTTGTAATAGAAACGGGTTTTTTAATTTAAATCTCCCCTACATTTTGTAGGATCCGATTTTTTATGAAGAACTAAAATTATTTCTTAGCTACTTTCTTCTTACCAGCAACTGTCTTACGCTTACCCTTACGAGTACGTGAGTTAGTCTTAGTACGTTGACCACGAACAGGTAAACCTTTTCTGTGACGTAAACCACGGTAACAAGCAATATCTAATAAACGCTTAATACTCATAGATACTTCACTACGTAAAGCACCTTCTACTTTAAATTCAGCATTGATGATATTACGAATAGCGGTTTGCTCATCGTCATTCCACTCATTTACTTTTTTATCGTAACTGATGTTTGCTTTGTTTAAGATGTACTGAGCTGTAGAATGTCCAATACCGAAGATGTACTGTAGTCCTATCTCTCCTCTTTTGTTTTTTGGTAAGTCTATACCGGCAATACGAGCCATATTTTAAAACTGGTTTTTTGTTATTGTTGTTTTGTTTGGATTATCCTTGTCTTTGCTTAAAGCGAGGATTCTTTTTGTTGATAACGTATAATTTACCTTTACGCTTCACGATCTTGCAATCGGCACTACGCTTTTTAATGGATGCTCTAACTTTCATCTTTTTATTTTTAAATATTTATTTCCTAGTTATTTTCTACTTTTTATTTGTGTCTGAAATTGATTCTTCCTCTTGTTAAATCGTAAGGACTCATTTCCAAACCCACTTTATCCCCAGGCAAAATTCTGATATAGTGCATGCGCATTTTACCAGAGATTGTCGCCAAAATTTCATGTCCGTTTTCTAATTTCACTCTGAACATGGCGTTGCTCATAGCTTCAATAATTACTCCATCTTGTTTAATCAGCGGTTGTTTTGACATACTTATTTTGGGGTTGCAAAGATATGGAAATGAATGGAATTATGAAAAATTCACCCCGAAATATTGCGAAATGTGCAAAATAAAAGGAGAACGGGCTGTTCTCCTTTAAAAAATATTGATAATCAACTAGTTAGCGAATTATAGACCCGGCAACCATGGTCGGCCAATGCCAGCCCTAAAAGGCCAAGGTATAGCAGATAAGATTAAGAGCAAGGCAATGAGGTAAAATGTGGCAGTTAAGCTGGGTTTGCCCCCCTTTTTCAAGCTTATATGACCAATGGTGATTAATACGATGGCAATAAGCATGGAGCTAATATGTTCCACTGCCCAAAAACGAGTAGCGGCGTCCTTCATCACCTCTTTCATTCCTCCTGCTGCAGCTATAAGCTTGTAACCAACGGCTCCAAAGAAATACTGGTAAAGTCCCAAAACCAAGCTAGTATGCGCACTAATGAGCAAAATTTTACTTGTTTTTAGGGCATTTTGTCCTGAAATAAGCTTGACAATGGATAAAAGAAGGGTAATTAGGACCACCCATCTTAGTAAATTATGTAAATGCAGCAGTCCAGTATTCATATTATAATTTTTAATATTGTGAGCAATTGAAGATTCAATTAGCTAATATAATTAAAAATAAGCGAACTAGTCTACCCAATCCGCAACAAATAAGTTGGTATCGCGGGAGCCTCCATTGTTTCTATTGGAAGAAAATAGAATTCTTTTACCATCTGGGCTAAACATAGGAAAAGCATCAAAGCCTTTGTCGCGACTAATTTTCTCCAAATTATTTCCTTCTAAGTCTATTAAATACATGTTAAAAGGAAATCCGCGTTTGTATTCATGGTTACTGCAAAATATAATGTGCTTACCATCGGGTGTGAAATTAGGCGCCCAATTGGCTTGGCCTAAATTGGTAATTTGCTTGGCATCGGTTCCATCGGCATTCGCAATCCATACTTCCATTTTAGTAGGTGCCACCATTCCCTCTTTTAATAAAGAACTATACTCATCAATCTCTTCTTTCGTAGAAGGACGGCTTGCTCTCCAAACAATTTTTTTTCCATCTGGGCTAAACCATGCACCCCCATCATAACCTAAAGTATTGGTTACTCTAATTTCTTTTTTTGTTTTTAAATCCATTACATATAAATCTAAGTCACCATCTTTCACACTACAGTAAATCATTTTTTGACCATCAGAAGATAAAGTGGCTTCTGCATCATAGCCTTCGCTATGCGTAATTTGTTGTTCATTTTTCCCATTCGTATCGGCAATGAAAATATCATAGCTCGCATATAAAGGCCAAATATATCTATTACCATACTTTGCACGGTCCACTGTTGGCGGGCAATCATCTCCCCCATTTTTAGTGGAAGCGTAAATAATATGCGCTCCGTCTTTAGTAAAAAAAGAACAAGTAGTTCTTCCCTTGTTTCCACTAATTAATTTATAAGTAAAACTTTCTGTGTTATTGGTTGGCACCAAACCCATAAAAATTTGATCGCAATTAATACCTTCTTTAGGATTGGTTCTTTGAAAACTTGCACGCTTGCTATCATAACTCCAATAAGCCTCGGCATTGTCTCCGCCATTCGTTAATTGAATAATGTTTTTGAAATGCGATTCGCCTGCAAATAATACTGAATCCTGTGCTTCTGCCTGCATAGCTAAAAAAGCTGCGAATACTAAAAAGCTTAATTGTTTCATAGATTAATTTATAGGCAGCAAAAGTAAATAGTAAAAAAGCAATAAAGCTAACCAAAATCAGTAAAGCCTCTATTTTCTGTCATATTTCTGTCATATTTATGCGACTTAATGATGGCGAAATCATTTAAAAAATACACCTTTGTACAAATAAGTCTATGCCCATTATTGCCCCATCTTTATTAGCTGCCAATTTCTTAGAATTAGGCAATGCCTGCAATATGCTTAATGAAAGCGAGGCCGAGTGGTTTCATTTAGATGTAATGGATGGAAGCTTTGTTCCTAATATTAGTTTTGGACTACCCATCATTGAACAAATTAGAAAGGCCACTACCAAGGTTTGCGATGTACACTTAATGATTGTCTCTCCTGAAAAATATATTACTGCCTTTAAAAAAGCAGGTGCCGATATTTTAACGGTGCACTATGAGGCTTGCCCTGAACTATCAAATACCCTTGCTCAAATTAAAGCAGAAGGCATGAAGGCAGGTGTGGCCATTAACCCCAATACCGATGCTGAAGTGTTAGCTCCTTTTATAAAAGAGATAGACCTGGTTTGTGTCATGAGCGTATACCCTGGTTTTGGGGGACAGAAATTTATTGAAACTACTTATGAGAAAGTAGTTGCCCTAAAAGCAATGATTACCAAAGCGGGTGCTTCTACCCTTATTGAAATAGATGGCGGCGTGGATGCTAATAATGCAGCTGCACTTACCAAGGCAGGTGCAGATGTACTGGTTGCAGGCACTACTGTATTTAAAGCAGCCGACCCAATTGCCATGATTGCAAGTTTAAAGCAGTCTTAGTTTACTAATGCATACTTAGATTTTTTATTAAGGGCATAAGTTCTTGTTTAGCTTATTCTTACTTAATGCGCCCTTAAGATTAACCTTGTTTTATCAAATGTTTACCTAATGATTAACGAAATGTTATCATTTAAAGTAATGCACATATGTGCGTATTTAATCCTTGTTATTTTCTTCTAGTTAAATTAAATTTATGTTAGGCTGATAAAATATAATACTAACCCTTTAAATGTTACTACATTGACAGAAACCATCATCAATTTAGAAACCGTTAACCCCATTGAATTCTTTGGCGTTAACAACTCCAAGTTCGACATCTTAAAAAAGAAATTTCCCTTACTAAAAATTCTATCAAGAGGTACTCAAATTAAATTAAGCGGCGCTCCAGAACAAATTGATTTAGCCAAAGAAAAAATTGACTTAATCATTCAGTACATGGAACGCAATGGACATTTGAGTGAAAACTATTTTGAGCAAATTTTAGGAGGTGATGATGCCGAAACTATTGACAATTTTATCGACAAAAACCCGAACGATGTATTGGTATTCGGACCTAATGGCAAAACCGTTAGAGCCCGCACTGCTAATCAGAAAAAAATGGTTACTGCTGCCGATAAAAATGATATCATTTTTGCGATTGGACCCGCAGGTACAGGTAAAACTTATACCGCCGTTGCTTTAGCAGTAAGGGCTTTGAAAAATAAATTAGTGAAGAAAATTATTTTAACAAGACCTGCAGTGGAAGCTGGTGAAAATTTAGGTTTTTTACCAGGTGATTTAAAAGAAAAAATTGATCCTTATTTAAGACCCTTATATGATGCCTTAGATGATATGATACCTGCCGATAAATTAGGTTATTATATGACTACGCGCACCATTGAGATTGCACCGCTGGCTTATATGAGAGGTCGTACCTTAGACAATGCCTTTATTATTTTGGATGAATCACAAAACGCCAACGACCTTCAAATTAAAATGTTCTTAACGCGAATTGGCGCTAATGCGAAAGCCATTATTACGGGCGACCCTACCCAGGTTGACTTACCAAGAAATCAAAAAAGTGGATTGGAAAAAGCCTCTCGTATTTTACAAAATATTGAAGGTATTGCCCATATTCAATTAGATGAGGAAGATGTGGTAAGACATAAGTTAGTAAAAGCCATTATTAGGGCCTATGATAAGGAAAGAGAAAACGAGACAGAGAACTCTTACCATCGTTAAGGAATTTTATAAGAGAAGCTACAATTATATAGGCACAGAGCCTACCATTTCATACCTCGTTCCGAATTTCGGGACGGGGTATTTTTTTGTTTTTAACTGACCTAAAAAATATGTAATTTTATAGCAATGTCTTTAGAAAATTTACAACAGTTTACTGTGGGGGTCGAAGAGGAGTACATGGTACTTGACCCTGCTACGAAGGAATTAAAAAGCCATCAGCAGCAGATTGTAAATGAAGGACAGAAGAAATTTAAAGAAAAGATTAAGGCTGAAATGCACCAGGCAGTGGTGGAAGTGGGCACTGGTATATGCAAAAATGTAGATGAAGCTTTTGAAGAAGTATTGGCTTTAAGAACACATGTATCAGAAGTAGCCAATGGACTTGGTTTTAGTATTGGCGCTTCAGGCACCCACCCTTTTAGTTTATGGGAAACACAATTAGTATCGGATCAGTCTAGGTACCAAGCAATATTGAATGAATTACAACAAGCCGCAAGAAGTAATTTAATTTTTGGATTACATGTGCATGTAGGTATTGAAGACAGAAGTATGGCCATGCAAATTGCCAACACTGCCAGGTATTTCTTACCGCATATTTATGCATTAAGTACGAATTCTCCTTTTTGGGAAACGCGCAATACAGGGTATAAGTCTTATAGAAGTAAGGTGTTTGATAAATTTCCAAGAACAGGTATTCCCGATACTTTTGAAAGTATTGAAGCTTATGAAAAGTTTATTCAACTACTTATAAAAACCAATTGCATCGATGATGGTAAAAAAATATGGTGGGACTTACGCGTACATCCTGTTTTTAATACAGTTGAATTTAGAATTTGCGATGTACCTATGACCATTCAAGAAACCATCACCATTGCTGCTTTCTTTCAGGCTATCTGTGCTAAAATATATTCTCTAAGAAGACAAAATATTAATTTCATCAATTACCAACGCGCACTTATTAATGAAAATAAATGGCGTGCCAGCCGTTATGGTATTGAAGGAAAATTGATTGACTTTGGAAAAGAAAAAGAAGTCCCTATTCAAGATTTAATATTAGAATTACTAGACTTTGTTGATTCAGTGGTAGATGAACTGGGTAGCAGAAAACATTTGGAAAAAGTAAAGGATATATTTACTAACGGAACAGGCGCCGACCAACAATTAAAAGTATTCAATGAAACGGGTAGTTTAATTGAGGTAGTGAAGTATATTGAAACAAGTTTCTTGAAAGTATAAGCTTCAATTCCTAAGTCTGGTTTTCTCCTAATTAATTTATTACTAACCTATCAACGCTTTATTTAGTTTACACTGAATAGTTTTACTGTGCTGCTTTGAAATCAAATAAGGTGGCTGTAAACAAACCTATTTCTCTTTTTTTAAACACCACATCCCAATTACCTTTGTATCTTAAAATTTTAGGAACAAGCAGTCCATTGAAATGAGTCATCTCCACTTCCATCTGTACATTAAAATCGTATACACCAGCCTTATAACTTAAGGAATAGTTACGACCTAATACTTCCAAGGTTCTAGGGTCAAACCAAGTAATCATTTGGTCCACCACTACTCTATTTTTATTTATAAAGCCTAAATCTTGTTTAGGTTGAACATCAAATACATACACCAACTGTCCATGATATTCGACATAGTCTAATTTATAATCGTATAATTCATGCGCCGACTCGTCGTATAAGTCGAGTTTATTGCCAATTAAAGGAATACCCGCAATTTTTTTACCCGGATTAAAAAACAACATTTTCAATTGCTCTTTAGCCTTTTCAATACCCGAGCCTCTTATTTCTCTCACTTTTCCTTTCACAATATTCGTCTCTCCGCAAATAGTACCCTTGGTGAAAAACAAACTAGCATATAAAGAAGGAGTTACATAATTATAATTGCCAAATGCATCGCGTAAATTACCCGTTACCTTCTCCTCCAAAACTTCCATGGTCCTGCAATTATCTTTTCTGGTTTGTTTGGTTTTACTATTTAAAGTAGCTACTACTTTTTCGTTCTTATCCTTCATTTGAATATAATTGAAAGAACTGTATCCAATAGTGCGTAGTGTTTTAAAGGCTTTATAAAAACTAGTATCTTCTTTAATTCTTTGTAAAATAGCTTTATAATCAAAATTATTTCTAACAATGGCATCGCTTAAAGTAAATTTTTGACCTCCATCATTAAATGTAGTATCCTGTGCATATACATTCGCATTCAATACAAACATTCCCAACATTATGCCAATATATTTAAAGCCTGAATATTTGAAGCCTATACATTTTGAACTCGTAAAACGCATAATAAATTATTTAATTTGAATCATTTTATAATCAACCCTTGTATTGCCTTTAGAAATATCGTTTAATTTTCCTTGCAAAATTTTACGGCGTAGTGGCTTTAAATAATCAATGAATAATTTGCCTTCAATATGGTCGTATTCATGTAAAATAATTCTAGCCGTCATGCCGGTAAAAGTTTCAGTGTAGGATTTGAAATTCTCATCCATATAAGATAAGGTAACTGTCTCAGCCCTGGTTACATCTTCTCTAATTTTAGGAATACTTAAACAACCTTCGTTATATACCCATTCCGTACCTCCTGTTTCAAGTACCTTGGCATTAATAAATACCTTCTTAATACCCGGCGCATCTGCATACACTTCATCCTCTTCTTCTCTATTAGCGAAAATTTGAGCGCTATCCATTACAAATAGGCGAATGTTCTTATTTATCTGTGGCGCAGCCAAGCCTACCCCATTACTTTCATACATGGTTTCCCACATGTCTTCAATTAATAAAGCCAAGCCAGGATAGTCTGCCTCAATAGCAGGACTCATTTTTCTTAATACAGCTGCACCATAGGCAACAATTGGTAAAATCATAGTCGCAACATTATAAAATCTAAAATGGGGATATTGGCTGCAAAGTTATCAATAAAAGATGGCTTTACGAACGGTTACTCAGATATTCCTGCAATAACATGGTAGCAGCCACTCTATCAATGGTTTTTTTGTCTCTTCTATCGTTTTTCTTCATGCCCATTTCTACCATGGCCCTCACGGCATTTTTAGAACTATAACGCTCATCTACTGTTTGAATGGGAATGGTGGGAAATTTCTTTCCTAAATCAATGATGGCTTTTTGCACCAGCGGCGTAGCATCGGTGGGTGTATTATCTAAATTAAGTGGCTCTCCTATTAATATAAGTTCAACGGGTTCTTTCAAAAAATAATCGGCTAAAAAAGTGAATAGCTCTTTTGTATCCACGGTGGTGAGTGCTGTTGCAATAATTTGCAAAGGATCGGTTACTGCTAAGCCGCATCTTTTTCCACCGTAATCAATACAAATTATTCTAGCCAAGGTTTTTAATTAAAATGAATAAAATTATTATTAGCAGACATTATTTCTATAACTAATGATGCAATTACAAAAATACTAAATACTATACTGGCAATTCCATTGGCAGTCATAAAGGCAATGTTTACCTTACTCAAGTCATTGGGCTTCACAATACTATTTTGATATAAAAGCATTCCTACAAAAACAAGTAGCCCTATTAAATAAACAAAGTGAAATCCTCCTATAAAATAAGCCGCAATAACCAATGCTGCTGAAAAAATATGTAATACTCTTGCAATACTTAAGGCTTTGTTCAAACCCCAATAACTTGGAATAGAATACAGCGATTGCGACTTATCAAATTCAATATCCTGCAAGGCATAAATAATATCAAAACCACTTACCCAAAATACAACGGCAAAAGAAAATAACAAAGGAAGCAGTGCAAAGCTACCGGTAACGGCTAAATAAGCACCAATGGGCGCTAGAGAAAGTCCAATACCTAAAACTAAATGGCATAAATAAGTAAAGCGTTTAGTATAGCTATAAAACAAAATAACAAAAAGGGCTACTGGCGATAAATAAAAACAAATTGAATTAATAAAAAAACTAGCTGTAATAAAAACAGCCATATTTATAAAAATAAAAACAAGTGCTTTTTCTGCTTTAATAATGCCCGCTGGAATTTCTCTAATGGCTGTTCTTGGATTGAGTTTATCGAAGTGCCTGTCTAAATAACGGTTAAAAGCCATGGCAGTTGAACGCGCGCTTACCATACAAACTATTACTAAAAAGAATTTTAAGAAAAAATGTTCCACCGGAAGTTGAGCCATCCACTGCGCTCTCAAACCCAACACAAAACCAATGATTGCAAAGGGTAATGCAAAAATGGTATGTGAAAATTTAACCAAGCTCAAATAATTCTTAACTACCGACATACTTTAATTCTATTAATTATAATTTACTCCTCTATCTATACCTATCCTATTTCTAACAATATCTATCTCACCATCTCCCATAAAACAATAGCAGCCGCTACTGAAATATTTAAAGAATGCTTCATCCCGTATTGTGGAATTTCTACCGCCCCATCACAAATAGCCAAAACTTCTTCACTCACCCCTTCTACCTCATTTCCAAAAACAAAGGCAAGTGCTTTATTTGATTCTTTATTAGCATCAGCATTGGATGCGTTACTTAAGTAGGTTTTGAAATTTTCCAAAGATATACTTCCCTTTGTTTGTTCAATGGCAAATACTTTATAGCCTTGTTCTTTTAAAGCTTCAACAGCAGAAATGGTATTTTCATAATACAACCAATCCACCGACTCAGTGGCGCCTAAGGCTGTTTTTTGAATATCTCTATGAGGAGGCTGTGGCGTAAAGCCGCACAAACAAATACCTGCAATTAAAAAAGCATCGGCCGTTCTAAATACAGAACCCACATTGTGCATGCTACGGATATTATCCATGACCACCACCAGGGGCTTTTTGTCGGCCAACTTAAAGTCGGCCACCGACTTTCGTCCCAACTCGTCCATGGTTAGTTTGCGCATATGCAAAAGTAGGCTTTTTATGAAAAATTATGTAGGTTTGTCCACCATGTCAAAATCAAGTGCCGATACGCCACTCATGCAACAACACCGGGCTATTAAGCAAAAATATCCCGATGCCATTTTGCTATTTCGCGTGGGCGATTTTTACGAGACATTTGGAGAAGATGCCATTGTTGCCTCTAAGGTTTTAGGCATTACCCTTACCAAAAGAAATAATGGTTCCGCTTCTTCTAGTGAACTAGCAGGTTTCCCCCACCATTCATTAGATACTTATTTACATAAATTAGTAAAAGCCGGACATAGGGTGGCTATTTGTGATCAATTGGAAGATCCAAAAAATGTAAAAGGAATTGTGAAAAGAGGTGTAACCGATATGCTTACGCCTGGCATTGCCACTAACGATAAATTATTAGAACATAAAAACAATAATTTCTTAGCAGCCATTTATGTAGAAAATGAAAAAGGCGGAATTGCATTTTTAGATATTACTACGGGAGAATTTTTAATTGCAGAAGGCAGCACCGATTATTTAGATAAATTATTACAAAGTTTACAACCTGCAGAAATTCTACATCCTAAAAATTATCAAGCAGCTTTTAAAGAAAGTTTTGGAAATGGATTTTATACCTATGGGCTAGATAGCTGGATATTTGATGAAGCCTTTGCCACCGAACAATTATTAAAGCAATTTCAAACTAGTACTTTAAAGGGCTTTGGTATTGCTGAGCAAAAATTGGGCATTATGGCTGCAGGTGCTATACTGCATTATTTAAAAGAAACCGAACATCCCCACCTTCAACATATACATACCATTAAAAGTATTGTGCGTGAGGAAATATTGTGGATGGATAAATTTACTATTCGTAATTTAGAATTAATAGGTAATGGCGCCGATAGAAAAGGACTGCTTGAAATTATGGATGCCACCAAAAGCCCCATGGGTGCTAGACTATTAAAAAGATGGTTAGTATTTCCATTACAATCCATCACGCAAATTAATAAGCGCTTAGAGGCAGTGGCAAATTTATTAGCTGATAGTAATAGCGCTAATGAATTAGGCGCCTTAATAGAATCTTGTGGCGACTTAGAAAGGCTTGCCAGTAAGTTATCGACTAGAAAAATACAACCTCGTGAATTAATTCAATTAGCAAAATCATTAGAGGCGGCTACTACCATTAAAGAATTATTATCAAGCAATACCAATAGTTATTTAGAAGAAATTGCCAATGCTATTTCGGTTTGTGCTAAAACCAAGGCTGCTATATTGAATACCCTTCAAGAACAACCCCCTGCCACTACTGTGAAAGGAGGCTTTATTAAAGAAGGTGTTTCAACTACTTTAGATGAATTAAGAAATATTTCAAGTGGCGGCAAAGATTTTTTAACACAAATACAAAACAAAGAAGCAGAAATTACGGGCATCTCTTCTTTAAAAATTGGATACAATAATGTGTATGGTTATTATTTGGAAGTAACCCATGTTCATAAAAACAAAGTACCCGCCGAGTGGATACGCAAGCAAACCCTAACTACTGCAGAAAGGTATATTACCCCTGAATTAAAAATTTACGAAGAAAAAATATTAGGTGCCGAGGATAAAATTTTAAGCCTTGAACAAGAAATGTATAATGATTTACTTGATCAGGTCTTTATTGAAATGAATGCTATTCAAAATAATGGACAATTAATAGGCACCTTGGATTGTTTATTATGCTTTTCTGAAATTGCGAAAGAAAATAAATATTGCAAACCTAGTTTAACAGAAGATGCTATTTTAAATATAAAAGCAGGAAGGCACCCAGTTATTGAAAAAACTTTAGCTATTGACCAAGACTATATTCCTAATGATGTTTTCTTAGACCCCGCTACCCAACAAATTATTATTTTAACAGGTCCTAATATGAGTGGTAAAAGTGCAGTGTTAAGACAAACTGCCTTAATTACCCTTATGGCACATATGGGATCTTATGTACCTGCACAGGCAGCTTCTATACCACTTACCGATAAAATATTTACACGCGTGGGCGCGAATGATAATTTGAACGCAGGAGAGTCCACCTTTATGGTGGAGATGCTTGAAACCGCCAGCATTCTAAATAATATTAGTGCGCGTAGTTTAATACTACTTGATGAAATTGGAAGAGGCACTTCTACCTATGATGGTATTTCTATTGCATGGAGTATTGTGGAATTCTTACATCAGTCTAAACAAAAGCCTAAAACTTTGTTTGCAACACATTATCATGAGTTGAACGATTTAGAAGCGCAACTTTCTACTGTGCACAATTTTCATGTAAGCCATAAAGAAGTGGGTAATAAAATTATTTTCTTACGCAAACTAACTAAGGGAGGCAGCACACATAGTTTTGGTATTCATGTAGCGAAGATGGCGGGCATGCCCAATATTTTAGTAAGTAGGGCCAATGAAATTTTAAAAGAAATGGAATTGAAAAATAAGGGCAGTCAAGAATTTCAATTATCTATTTTTGATGCACATACAGAAACCTTTGAATCGATTAGAAAAGAATTAGACGAGATGGATATTAATAATCTAACACCGGTAGAGGCTTTAATGAAACTTCAAGCTATTAAGAAAAAGCTTAATTAAATAATTAACTAACTAATTAGAAAAGTTAGGCAGTCCCTCTTAAGATTGTCCTACTAAGATTATCCTACTAAAATTACCCTGCTAAGATTACCTTAGTAAGATCAAATAAATTTATTGACTAATATAACGCTGTAAGTAGTTATGAATTTTTGCTTGTAATGGCGCAGATACTGGCACAAGTGGTAAGCGTAATTCATTTTCAATTAATCCTTGCTCAAACATAAAAGCTTTAATACCAGCAGGATTATTTTCTTCAAACATATAAGTATAGCCCTCTGCTAATAAATCGTTCACTCTTTTAGCCATAGAAAAGTCTCCGGCCATCGCAAAACGAATCATATCAGAAAAAGGTTTAGCAAATGCATTGGCAGCCACACTAATGACACCATCACAGCCGCAGGCCATTTGTGCCATCACCATTTCATCATCACCACTCACCACTAAAAAATCGGAAGGGCGGTCTTTTAATATCGCAATCATTTGGGTCAATTCAGAAACTGCTTCTTTAATACCTGCAATATTTGGATGCGATGCTAAACGAAGTGTAGTTGCTGCAGTCATATTTCTTCCAGTACGTCCAGGAACATTGTATAATAAAATAGGCTTGGGTGCAGCGTCGGCTAATGCAATATAATGTTGGTACAATCCCTCTTGTGAAGGTTTATTATAATAAGGCGATACACTTAAAATAGCAACTACTTTTGATAAATCAAATTTACCAAAGGATTTTATAACAGCTCCAGTATCATTTCCACCAATACCTATAACAATAGGCACACGACCATTTACTTTTTTTACCGTACAATTAAATACTTCTATTTTTTCTTCATCAGATAAAACAACCGACTCCCCTGTTGTACCTAGGGTCACTAAATAATCTAAACCTCCAGCAATTTGAATATCGATTAAATTTTCAAGTGCGGTAAAGTCAATGGATTTGTCTTTTTTAAAGGGAGTCACTAATGCAACGCCAGTTCCTTTGAGGGTTTCTCTTAACATGTACTAAAGATAATTAAATAATATTATGCTTCTTCCCAGAAACCCATTTTACTGTATTTCTCAATTCTGTTTTCTACTCGCTTGGCAGGTGCTATATCTTTTACCGAGGCTAATGCTGCAATAATTTTTTCTTTTAAAATAGCAGCCGCATCTTTATAAGACCAATGTGCTCCACCTAATGGCTCTGGAACAATTTCATCAATTAAACCAAAACCTTTCATATCATCGGCAGTTAGTTTTAACTGCTCGGCAGCAATTTCTTTTTTATCCCAACTACGCCATAAAATAGAACTACAGCTTTCTGGAGATATAACCGTGTACCACGTATTTTCCATCATTAAGGTTTTATCACCCACCCCAATGCCTAAAGCACCACCACTGGCCCCTTCTCCAATGATACATATAATAATAGGCACTTGTAAACGCACCATTTCATAAATATTACGGGCAATGGCCTCTCCTTGACCTCTTTCCTCAGCTTCAAGGCCTGGGAAGGCACCTGGAGTATCAATTAAGCAAACTACTGGTTTATTGAACTTTTCAGCCAATTTCATGAGTCTAAGGGCTTTTCTATAGCCTTCAGGGTTGGCCATTCCAAAGTTCCTCATTTGGCGGGCCTTGGTGTTGCTGCCCTTTTGCTGGCCAATCATCATAACGGTATGACCATCTAATTCCGCGAATCCACCCACCATGGCCTTGTCATCTTTTACATTGCGATCGCCATGTAATTCTACAAACTTATCGCACATGTTTTGAATGTACTTTAAGGTATAAGGACGGTCGGGATGTCTACTTAGTTGAACACGCTGCCAAGGTGAAAGGCTTGCTGTGATTGCTTTTCGCTTATCAATAATAGATTGCTCTAATTGATCAATAGTGGCAGATAAATTTATTTTAGGATTTTTTTCTGCTAATTTTTTAGTGGCATCTATTTGTTCATACAGCTCTTTTATAGGTTGTTCAAAATCTAAAAACTGTCTATTTGGGTATACTGGCATAAGCTTCTATTGGGATGTAAAAATAATAAAGCTTTTTTAATAAAAGATTTGTTTAAAAAAGCAGTTTCCCCTTATCTTTGCAGCCCTTATTAGTGGATTTATCCACGAAGCAAGGATCGGTAGTTCAGTTGGTTAGAATGCCGCCCTGTCACGGCGGAGGTCGCGGGTTCGAGTCCCGTCCGGTCCGCAAAAGCCCTTAACTTTCAATGAGTTAGGGGCTTTTTTTGTTGAAGACCCATTAATGTCCATCCCTAACCCCTTTTGAATTAAATTTGAGATATGAAAATCACTGAAAAAGTATTTGAATCCTTTAAGTGGATTGATATAGAAAATCCTATAAAAGAGGATCTTGAAAAGATAACCAAGGAACATGGGCTAAACTACTATCTAATTAAAGATAGTTTAGAGAAAGGGCATTTACCAAAATACGAGAAAACGCATAAAATAGATTTTTTTATTTTTAGAGCTTATACCTCTAATATTAAATTACAAATTGATGAAGTAGGTGAAATGTCCAACAAAATTGCGTTTTTTATATTTGAAGATAAATTGATTACTATTCATAGAGCCCATTTTAATTTTTTGAACATACATGAAGAAAAACATATAAAAATAAATGAGCTATTTTTAAGAATAGTGAAACTAATGCTAGGTACTTTTCAAAAGCCTACCTTTGAATTATCTAATAAAATTAGTGAAATAGAAAGAACTATTTTCTTAAAAGACTATCGTAAAGTATTATTGGAGGAACTATATTTTATAAAATCTCAATCTAGAATTTTAAAAAAAGTATTACATATTACCCAATCTGTAATGGAACAATCTGTAGATAATTTCAGCGCCTCCTATCAATATCAAGATATTAAAGATGAATTATTAAACCTGCTCACTTATAATGATGAGTCTGTTGAAAATGCAAACCAATTAATGACTACTTATTTATCGATCAGCGATCAAAAGAATAATGAAGTAGTTCGTTTATTAACCATTTTCTCTGCCTTCTTTTTACCCCTAACGTTTATAGCAGGTGTTTACGGTATGAACTTTAGGTTTATGCCAGAATTGAATTGGAAATGGGGTTACTTTTTCTCCATTGGATTTATGTTATTAGTTGTCCTTGTAATTTACTTGTGGTTTAGAAGGAAGAGAATACTTTAGCCTTTAAATACCCTTTATAAAATGATTAAAAAGCTACTAAGTATTGGAATTGTCATATTAACTGCCTGTTCCCCTTATAAGAAGATAGTCATTACTATGAGTAACATTCAAACTGAAAATTGGATGGATAAGCCCGAGTCCAATGTTATTTCTAAATTAGGCCCCTATAAGACTAAAACCTTGAATGAGATGGGTTATGTTTTACTCTTTGACTACAGCTCTTACAATCATACCCCACAAAAGGCACAGCCACCTAAAAATTATCAGACTAACATGTATGCAAGTGTTGGAAAAAATAGACAACTTATTCAGCCCACTACCTATGTAACTACTTCGGCTAAGCCTGGACTAGATGTGAACCAATTTGAAATTATCAGAGAGAAAGCCATGAAATTTTATTTTGATAAAAATAAAAATGTCATCTATGTTGATGCCATTGGCTACCCCGACTCTGTGAGATACGAACTTCGTAAAAAATAAAGCTGTTAAAATAAAAGAGACCCTTATTGCTAAGAGTCTCTTTTCGTATTTAGAACTAAACTTAAACTTTATTTTTTTGGCTCAGTAGCCGCTTTAATAACTCCACTTATATCCATAAATTCATCAGCTTCAGTCATTTTGTGATCTTTATTGAACTTAAATACACCATAATATTTATGTTCAATCTTTGCGCCATTGATGCCATCATCAGTCCATCTTACATAAGCTCTTACATCACCATTAGGCTTATAAGTAACAGAATCTAATCCTGGGTAAAGTTGAATATCATTCGCTTTAATATTATTCACTATACTATGTAAACCTTCAAGTCTTTTCATCAACTCTTCTTTACCAATAGTAGCCTCTAACCCATATCCAGCTCCATGCGCTTTAAGGGTATCTGATACATTTGAACTCCAAGTTTGTAAATCTTTGTTTGCAAAAGCTTCAAAAAGAGCTGTTGTTACTTTCGCATTTTCTTTGAAAGTTGTCATAGTAGCATCATCAGTTGAAGTCGTAGCTTGTGGTGTAGTACAAGCAAATAATGAAATGGCTGTAGCCATTACTAGGATTGTTTTTTTCATAGTTTTTTATTTTTTTAAAGCATTAAATTAGTTATTTAGTATCAAAAAGAAAGCTTTTTTGTATTATTTTTTTATAAAATATTAAAAAAAGGCCCCCGATGTATCGGGGGCCTTTTGCTATAAAATCGTAAAATTTTACCTATTTCTTAGTTTCTGTATAAGAAGCAGCCATTTGAGCTGCACTATAATAGTTATTCTCTTGTTGAATTTGACCTTGGTCATTGAAAGTATGTGACAAGTATAAAGCAATTTTAAACTTCTTATTGGTCTTCTTGTTTCTTAAACGCATTGACCACCAAGAATCTACCACCGAGCTTGGACCATCATGATCCAACATATCAGGATACCCTATTTCGTCAATACCTATTATTTCAATATTTTCAAAAAATGGTGTTAAGTCTTTTTTTCTCTCCTCTATATTTTTTGATACTCCATAAGCATAGTTAAGATCATTAAATCTTGCATTAGGCGCAAAGTCTGTAAACATACCATCCATATTAGCTAATGAGAAATTAGCAACCAATTTTCTCACTTTTACAATGTTTGGATGATTCTTATATAAAATACCATTGGTTAATGTTTGCTCAGATTCAGCATTTTTAACCAACATAGCTGTATTCATCGTAAAATTCATTCTTCTAATTTTTGTACCCTCTGCATTGAATATAAATGCACAATCATAAGGAGATTGAATTTTAAAACCTGACTTTTTATTAATAGCAAAGAACATATTAAAAGTATACACCCAAAGACCGTCTTTCTTATACTCTAAAGCATCTGGATAAGAACCTTCTGTTTTTGTAATAGAGAAATTAGTATAGTTGTTCGCATAATTTTGAGCATTGCGAATACATGTTGCTAAATCTTGGCCTTTATAATCCCAATTCGTATTCATGGCATTGAAGGCCTTAAAATCGTCGGTCGTTAAACTTGTCATAGTGGCTGCGTCTCCCTTCACAAAAGCTTGCATGAATTTTTCTACCACATCAATAGAAGGATGTTTGTCATAAATAACCCCATTAGGATTTTTTTGTGCATTCACTCCCATTAATACACATAATAACAAGAATGTTGAAAATAATTTTTTCATTTGAATTTTGATTTTAATGAATATTGAAGTTAAGTGTTTACTTTTAAAAACAAAGTAAAATAATTGTTACCTTTCCCTAAAAACAAAACCCTTGTAAATACAAGATTTACAAGGGTTTATAAATGATCTAACCTAGCTTATTACGATTTAGCCGCTATTTTGAATGTTTTGGTAGCCGTATTAGTGCTTTTAGACTTAGAAGTAACTACCACCGTAGCTGTTGATAAAACACCTGGTGATAAACTATTAATAGCAATAGCATTCGTAGCTGCTGTAGTGCTTGAAATATTTTTATTAAATACAGAACTGTTATCTGAATCCTTGGTCACTTTAACATCAATGGTCACTCCATCCTTTGGTAAGGTAGAAGTTACATTTACATTAATCTCCTGTGCCCCACCTATGGCTCCATAAATTTTTGTGTAATCAATTTCAGTACTTACAGGAATTTCCACTTTAAAAGCAATATCTACTTCTGGAACAATTACTACCGGAGGTGTCACTGGCGCAGGTGAATCGCCCCCTTTGCTACATGCCATAAGCAGGAAAGGAAGGGCTACTAGTAAAATTTTATACTTTCTCATATTGAAACAATTTAGTAAAGATGTTATTAAGAATAAAGGTAATATTTTACTAAATTAGTACAAAATGAATTCCTAGTGAACTTTAAATTGGTTTGTTTAGCTTTAGCACTAGGCCAGTTACCCACATTCTTTCACAACTCGCAATAATTCAGAGATTTAGGAATAACTTGTAAAGGAATTTTAAAGCTGGAATTCCAATGAGTTTTGTCAAGATGTTAAAGAAGTTTTTATTTATTACTGTTTTTGTAGCCCTGCTAACGCCTTTTAATGCATTAAATGCCCAGCTTTCTGCAAAAGACAGTCTTATTTACACTGAGGCGGTTAAAAATGTAGTTGCTTCCTACCATAAAAATATTGGCGACCAAACGGGCAAATACAACGGAAGTCAAAATGCAGGATATACTATTTCTTTTTACGAAGGACATCCCTATTTTTTTAAAGATGAATTAAGTAAGGGTAGCATCACTTACGATCATGTAGTTTTTGATAATGTTGCATTATTATACGACGAAGCTAAGGACTGGGTTATTTTACAAGACAGTACCCACCGTATTCAATTAGTAAGTCAGAGGCTACAAGGCTTTACCGTATTTGACCAGCCATTTATACGTTTAGAAAAAAATGCCAATACACCCATTGTATCCACTGGCTTTTATCAAGTACTATATGATGGAAAAATTAAACTGTATAAGAAAGAAGTTAAAATAATTAAAGAGAAATTTACCAATACCCCTGAATTAAAAGTTTTATTTGAAAAGCTTAATTACTACTATATCAAAAAAGCAGATCGTTTTTACCGAATTGTAAAAAAGAAGGACTTTTTGAAAATATTTAACAATAAGGGTAAAGAACTAAATGATTTTATAAGTAATGGAAAATTGAATTTTAGAAAAGATAAAGACAATACACTTACTAAGCTTGTTACCTATTACAATCAATTAACCTCTACTGAAATTAAATAATAGATTGCCTACATTTTCAAAATATATTATAGTTATGATGGCCTTATTTTTGGCTAGTACCAGCTATGCGCAGTCCGATACCAGCAGTAAAATAAGCCTAGAGGTAAATAATGCAAGCCTATACAGTCTAGTGGAAAAAATAGAATCCCAAACTTATTTTCATTTTTTTTACGATAGCTCTAGCCTGGGTAATTTTACCATTAGCTATACAACTGCTCCAAAAAAAATAACCACTGCCCTAGCGGAAATATTTACACCCTTGGGCATTCAATTTTATTTCGATAATCAAAACAATATTTTTTTAACGAAGTCCAAACTACTGAGCTTAGCCATCAATGATTATTTTTTTACTGGCATAAAGCAAACTTCTTTAACAGTCAGCAATGACCTTGCTTTTGAAACAGAAGAAATTGGCCCTATTCAAGAAGCCTTAGTCGATAAAAAAGTATATGAAGTTGGCGATAAAGCACTAAGTGGTACTCAAAATATTATTGCACTAGCAGGCTATATTAAAGACAGTAAAACAGGTGAGCCAGTGGGAGGCGCTTCTGTATATATTGACAAACCAAGAATTGGCGCCAGTACCGACCAATATGGTTTTTACAGCATCTCTCTTCCTAAGGGACGCCATATACTCAATATTCAAAGCATTGGTATGCGCGATGTGAAAAGACAAATTGTTTTATACAGCAATGGCAATATGGATGTTGATTTACAAGGCAGTATTATGTCACTTAAAAGAGTGGTAATTTCTGCGCAAAAAATTAGCAATGTGAGAGGCACGCAAATGGGCGTTCAAAAACTAGATATAAAAACAGTAAAGCAAGTGCCTGTTGTTTTTGGAGAAGCCGATATATTAAGAGTAGTTACTACCCTACCTGGCGTGAAAACAGTGGGTGAAGCAAGTACTGGCTTGAATGTAAGAGGCGGTTCTTCCGACCAGAATTTAATTTTATTCAACGACGCCACTATTTATAACCCAGCGCATTTCTTTGGCATGTTTTCGGCATTTAATCCTGAATTAATTAATTCAGTTGAATTATATAAAGCTAGTATACCTGCTAGTTATGGCGGAAGGCTGTCTTCTGTATTAGATATCACCAGCAGAGAAGGTAATAAAAAAGAATTCACAGGATCTGCAGGTATTGGTTTATTAACCAGCAGACTAAATATTGAAGGCCCTTTAGTAAAAGATAAATCGTCCTTTATATTGGGTGGAAGAACTACTTATTCAAATTGGTTATTTAATTATTTACCTGAAGACTATAAAAATAGCAGAGCCGATTTTTATGACCTTAACCTAATTGTGAATCATCAAATAGATAAGAAAAATACGCTTTATTTCACTGGCTATTTAAGTAATGATAAGTTTAATTTAAATAGCGACACTGCTTATAGCTATGGTAATAAAAACCTATCTGTAAAATGGAAACATATTTACACCACTAAATTAAATAGCTTAATTACAGTAGGTAATGACAATTACAATTACGCTATCAATAGCCAAAAACTTCCACTAAGTGCTTACCAATTAAGTTTCAGTATTAATCAATCTTATTTCAAAGCACATTTTAATTACAATATTAACAGTAAGCATAGTATTGACTATGGTGTTAATTCAATTTATTATTCTTTAAACCCAGGTAATTATATACCACTAGGTGAAAAGTCGCTTATCAAACCAGATATCATTCCAACAGAACAAGCCCTAGAATCGGCCTTATACGCAAGTGAACACTACACCATTACCAGTGCCCTTAAATTAGATGCGGGCATTCGTTTTTCAGTATTCAATGCATTAGGCCCTAAATCCGTCAATGAATATGCTGCAGGCATACCTAGAACAGAAGAAAATATTTTAAGATCGGTTAATTATGCAAGTGGTGCTGTTGTTAAAACCTACGGAGGCCCAGAATACAGATTAGCTTTACGCTATGTCATTGATGAAACTTTTTCTTTAAAAGCCAGTTACAATACTCAACGCCAATACATTCACTCCTTGTCCAATACCACAGCCATGGCCCCTACCGATGTATGGAAATTAAGTGACCCCAATATTAAACCGCAAATAGGTGATCAACTCTCTTTTGGAGTGTACAAGAATTTAAAATCAAATACGATTGAAACCTCTTTTGAAGTGTATTATAAAAACATTGAAAACTATTTAGATTTTAAGAGTGGTGCCAAATTAGTTATGAATAAAAATATAGAAACCGATGTCATTGGTACCAAAGGAAAAGCATACGGAGTAGAGTTATTAGTGAAAAAACTTTCAGGTAAATTAAATGGATGGATTAGTTATACTTGGTCTCGTATTTTACTACGCATGAACGACCCTACAGCAGGTGAAATAATTAATAAAGGGAATTTCTACCCTGGTAACTATGATAAGCCAAATGATATAACCGTTATTGCCAATTACCGCTTTAGTCACCGCTTTAGTGTATCAATGAATAGTAATTATAGTACCGGCAGGCCTATTACCCTACCTATTGGTTTATTTAGCTACGGAGGTTCCATGCGTACTTTATATGCCGAAAGAAATGCTTACCGCATTCCCGATTATTTTAGAACCGATTTTTCTATGAATATCGAAGGCAATCATAAAGTGAATCAGATTTTCCATAATTCATGGTCCATTGGAGTGTATAATTTAACAGGGCGTAAAAATCCTTATTCAATTTACTATGTTTCTGAAAATGGAATGGTGAATGGATACAAGCTTTCTATTTTTGGCAATGCCATTCCTTATATTAATTTAAATATTAAGTTTAAATAAGTCAATATGAAAAAGATAATTATATATAGCTTATTCATTCTTGGTCTTTGGGCTTGCAAGGAAAAATATATTTCCCCTGTCGTCTCCCCTAATACCGGCTACTTAGTGGTAGAAGGCATTATAAACAGCGGTGCTGGAGAAACCAATATCATACTAAGTAGAACGGTGGCCTTGTCTTCCAATGCCATTAACTACGAGAGAGGCGCTAAAGTAAATGTAGAGGGAGATGATAATAGCTTGTACCCTTTAAAAGAAATATCAAATGGGCATTACAGCGTTTCAAAATTGAATTTAAACGCCAATAAAAAATATAGAATTAATATTGCAACAATGGATGGTAAAAAATACTTATCCAATTTTGCTGCAGTGAAAAATAATCCAGCTATTGATAGTATTAATTATAAAACAGAAAGCCAAGGCCTACAGTTTTATGTAGACACCCACGACCCTTCTAACAATACCAAATATTACCAATGGGATTATACCGAAACCTGGGAATTTCATTCTCCATTCCAAACTTATTTAAAATATAAAATAGCGAACAGCGCTAAAGGACAACAATACAGCGTGGTATTTTCCGACTCCACCAGATTTGGATTTGATATGGGCCAGTACATTTGTTGGAAAACTGAAAATTCAAGTTCTATATTAACAGGTTCTACTGCCAATATGAGTAGCGATATTATTCACTTACCTATTCTTTCTATTTCTCCAGCTTCATGGAAATTAAGTGTATTATATAGTGTTAATGTAAGGCAGTATAGTTTAAGCAAGGGGCGTTATGAATTTTTACAAAGAATGAAAAAAAATACAGAAGGCACAGGTTCTATATTTGATGCACAACCTTCTGAATTATCTGGTAATATTTATTGCACAACCAACAACGACCCTGTCATTGGCTACATTGATATTTGCCCAGTCCAAGAAAAAAGAATTTTTGTTGACCCTTATAAAGTGCCTAATTGGGCTTATTGGTTATACAAACCTAATTGTACTGAAATTGATGTAACTAATAATAGTGATAGTATTCAATTGAAGTCCGTCAACTTACTGCCCACTAATTATAAAGATATTAATGCAATGACGGGAGCTATTATTAGTTTTTATGCAGCCCCTCCTGAATGTGTGGACTGCAGACTTCGTGGCTCTAATATTAAACCCTCTTTTTGGAAATAAACTACCTACACTATGAAGCAGCATATATATAATAGCATGGTTGGTTTAATGGCAGCATTTTTATTAATGATAAGCTTGCATGCAGCAGGCCAAAAAAACGAATTGACATTCTTACAAAATAGCGTTGAAAATTATACCAAAAATAATTTACAAGAAAAACTATACGTTCATACCGATAAAAACTTCTATGTAGCGAATGAAATTTGTTGGTTTAAGATATATAATGTGGATGCCATTTTCAATAAGCCTTTAAACATCAGTAAGGTTGCTTATGTAGAATTAATAGACAATAACAATAAAGCCGTTTGGCAAGAAAAAATTGCTTTAACTGAAGGCACTGGTAATGGATCCATACTTATTCCTAGCGCCATTGCCACTGGTAATTATACCCTAAGGGCTTATACCAATTGGATGAAGAATTTCAATGCTAGTTTTTTCTTCGAAAAGAAAATATCTATTCTCAACCCCTCCTTAACACAAGAAAATAATTATACACCTACTAAAGAAAATTACTCTATTCAAATTTTTCCAGAAGGTGGTAACTTAGTAGCGGGGCAATTCTCTAAAGTAGCTTTTAAAATTGTCAACCAATTTGGTAAAGGTATTCAAGCCAAGGGGTATTTATTAAATGAAAAAGGCGATACCATTACAAGCTGCAATACTTCTTCTTTAGGCATAGGCAGTATGGGTATGGGTAGCTTTACTTTCACCCCTCAGGCAAACCAAGGCTATGGCTTATCGCTTACCACTAATGACGATAAAATAATAAACCAAAAGCTACCCAATGTATTTGACAAGGGCTATACCCTTAGCCTTGGGAATAGCGCCGCTGCCGTTTCTCCAAATGATAATGCTTCTAGAGTAAATATTAGCATTGCAGGTTTAGCACTTGAAAATACAAGTGTTTATTTACTAGTGCATGCAAGAGGCATTGTTTCTCATGTAATAGCAGGTCAAATAAAAAATGGTAGTAGCAACTTAACCATTGATAAAAGTACATTAAACGAGGGCATTAATATTTTTACTTTATTTAATCAAGCAAAGGAGCCTGTTTGCGAAAGATTGTATTTTAACTACCCTAAAAATGTGCTTGAAACAAGTCTTGAAATAGAAAGCCCTGTTTTAGCAAAAAGAAGAAAAGTAAATCTTCAAATTGCTACCAAGCAAGGTATCAATGGCTTTACTGCTGCAAATGCTTCCATGGCTGTTTATAAAATTGATTCCATTCAAAGCCTTGATGAAAATAATATTCAAAATTATATTTGGCTTAATTCCGACTTAGTAGGCCGTATTGAAAACCCAGGCGCTTATTTCCAAAATGTAAATAATAATACCTTACTAGCCATGGATCAATTAATGCTAGTGAATGGATATCGCCGCTTTAAATGGGAAAATGTTTTAGCGAATACTACACCAAGTTTTAAATATCTACCAGAATATGCAGGTAGTATTATTACGGGAAAAATGGTGCAAAAAGGAACCACTACTGCCGCAAAAGAAGTTACAGGCTTTGTCTCTATGCCAAGCAAAAACACTTTATTTAAAGCAGGCATTAGCGATGAAAATGGTCATATTCAATTTGAATTCCCTCAGCTTTATAATGACGGGCAATTAATATTGCAAGCAGATAGCAGCAAGTATTATGCACATAAAATTGAAATTGACAACCCTTTTTATATAAGTAAAAATAATAGTCAACTTATTGAGCCCATGATGCTACCAAGATTGAATAAAGAAATTATTCAACAATTAAATAGTAATGTTGAAATTCAAAACTATTTTAAAGCCGATTACCTAAATCGTTTCCAAGCCCCTAGTTTAGACAGCAATGCCTTTTATTATAAACCAGACTATACTTACTACTTAGACTTATATGCACGCTTTACTACCATGGAAGAAGTCATTAGAGAGTATGTTACTCCCATGACTTTATCTAAAAATGATGGCAGATTCCAATTAGCTGTGTATGACGACCAGAACAAACGTTTCTTTGATAAAGCCCCACTTGTTTTATTAGATGGTGTGCCTATTTTAAATATAGATAAGTTTATTGAATACGATCCTTTAAAAATTAGAAAATTAGAAGTGGTCAGTAGAACCTATTTTTCAGGAAATCTGGCCTTTAATGGTATCGCTAATTTTATGACTTACAATGGAAAAATGGAAGGCTATGAACTAGATCCAAGAGCCACCCTAATTGATTATAAAGGACTTCAAATACAAAGAGAGTTCATGGCGCCTGTTTATGAAAATCAAGCTCAGATAGACAACCGTAGCCCGGATTTTAGACATTTATTACACTGGTCTGCTAATATAAACACCTCTTCAAAGGGTAAAATTAATACTGCATTTTATACATCCGATGTACCAGGCAAGTATGCTATTGTAATTCAAGGAATTAGCAAACAAGGCCAACCCCTTTACAAAGAGATTACATTTATTGTACAATAAGCATTCCATTAGCTTCATTTACAAGCATTTACCACTAGTCCATCTTTATTTTGCCATAAGCGAAAAAAGTAGGAATTTAACTGTCACAATCAACCCCTTTACAACGCTTAAACAAATGAAAAAAACAATCCAATTTAGCCTTCAAACCATTGCATTATTTTGCTTTTTTTTTATAACCCTAGCTTCTTGTAGTAGTAAAAGAAGTAGTAAGCCCACTATATTAGTTTTCTATAAAACAGGTGGCTATTACCATGAGTCTATTCCCACAGGCGTTAAAGCCATTCAAGACCTTGGTGATAAAAATGGTTTTGATGTAGATACGACTACTAATGCGAATAAGTTTGCAGAAGATAGTTTGAAAAAATATGCTGCCATCGTTTTTTTAAGTAGCACTGGAGAAATATTATCGGGTAACCAAGAAATTGCCGTAGAAAGATATATGCAAGCAGGTGGAGGTTTTGTTGGTATTCATGCCGCTACAGATGCTGAATACGATTGGAACTGGTATGTGAAAATGATTGGGGGCTCTTTTAAAAGTCACCCTGCCAACCAAGAAGCTACCTTAATTATTAACGATAAAAATCATCCTTCTACCGATAGCCTACCTGCTACTTGGACTAGAACTGATGAGTGGTATAATTTTAAAAATTTAAACCCTGATGTTAAAGTACTTATAAGCATTGATGAAAAATCTTACCAAGGTGGAGAGAATGGCGACAAGCATCCAATGGCTTGGTACCATAATTTCGATGGCGGTAGAGTATTTTATACAGAACTAGGTCATACCAATGAATCATTTTCAGAACCTTTGTATTTAAAACATATTTTAGGAGGTATTCAATATGCCATGGGAGATAATACAGCTGATTATAGTAAGGCAAGCAGTGTATTTGCACCAGATGAAAGCCATTTCACCAAAACCGATTTAGTAAAAGGCACTTTCTTCGAACCTACTGAAATTTCAGTCCTTCCTAATTTAGATGTATTAGTGGTTCAGCGTCGTGGTGAAATATATTTATATAATAGTACTTCTAAAAAAATGAAGCAAGCAGGTTTTTTAAATGTGTATTGGAAAACCAATGCCCCTGGTGTAAATTCTGAAGAAGGCTTATTAGGTGTGAAAGCCGATCCCGATTTTGCAAAAAATCATTTTGTGTACATGTTTTATAGCGCTCCCGATTCTTCTGTGAATAGACTGTCTCGTTTTACTTTAGAAAATGATACTATATTAAATAGTTCTGAAAAAGTAATCTTAGAATTTTATGAGCAACGCGATATTTGTTGCCATACCGGTGGCTCTATTGCTTTTGGTCCTAACAAAACTTTATTTGTATCAACAGGTGATAATACCACTCCTTTCGATGAGCCTAATCAAAAATATGTAAGTCATGGTTATGCGCCATTGGATGATCGCCCTGGTCATTATCAATATGACGAGCGTCGTAGCTCCGGCAATACCAACGATTTAAGAGGAAAAATTTTACGCATCAGCGTAAAAGACGATGGTAGTTATGAAATACCTGAAGGAAATTTATTCCCTAAAGGCACAGACAAAGCAAGACCTGAAATTTATGTAATGGGAAATCGTAATCCTTACCGTATTTCCGTAGATCCTAAGAATGGTAATTTATACTGGGGTGAAGTAGGTCCAGATGCCAATGTAGATAGTTTAGATACAAGAGGTCCTCAAGGATATGATGAAGTAAACCAAGCACGTAAGGCGGGATTCTTTGGATGGCCTTTCTTTATTGGTAATAATTATCCTTATCATATTTATGATTATGCAACGGGTAAATCGGGCCCCGCATTTGATCCGGCCAAACCTATTAATAATTCAAGAAACAATACTGGTTTAACTGAATTACCTCCAGCACAACCTGCCTTTATTTGGTATCCATATGGTATTTCAACAATGGACTTCCCTTCTTTAGGTGCAGGTGGACGTACCGCTATGGCGGGTCCAGTTTATTACAGCGACTTATATCCAAAAGAAACAAGATACCCTTCTTATTATGATGGTAAATTCTTTTTCAATGAGTGGATGCGTGGTTATATTAAAGCAGTTACCATGAAGGCCAATGGAGACTATGATAGAATGGAACCTTTTATGCCGAATACTAAATTCCATGCTGCTATTGATATTGAAGTAGGTCCTGATGGTCGTTTCTATGTATTAGAATACGGCTCAGGATGGTTTAGTAAAAATGAAGATGCAGGATTGTCAAGAATTGATTATAAGAAATAAAAAATAGTCTTTCACTAATAAAAAATGTATATGAACAAGCGCCAATTTATTAAAGATGTTTTATTAACTACTATGGCTACCCCATTAGGATTAGCAGGCATAGCCCAAAGTTTTAAACAGAAAGAAAATGTTCCTGCAATAGTTTTGGCTAAAGACGATGCCTTTTGGTTAAGTATTAGAAATCAATACCTATTAAAACCAGATTATATAAATCTTGAAAATGGTTATTATAATTTTATACCTCAACCTTTATTAGAGAAGTACATTCAACATATTAGAGAAGTGAATTATCAGGGTTCTTATTATATGAGAACAGTACAATGGGAAAATAAAAATAAAATTGCAGCAAGGCTTGCTGAAATTGCAGGTTGTTTACCTGAAGAAATGATCATTACTAGAAATGCAACAGAGTCACTTGATTTAGTAATAGGTGGGTTTGACTGGACTGCAGGGGACGAAGCGGTAATGGCTGTGCAGGATTACGGCTCCATTTTAGATATGTTTGAACAAGTTAAAAATAGATATGGCGTCATCACTAAAAAAGTATCTCTACCACTTCATCCAAAAAATGATGAAGAAATTGTAAACCTATATGCAAGTGCAATAACTGAAAAAACCAAAGTGATGATGATAAGTCATATGGTAAATATTACAGGACAAATATTACCTGTTCGTAAAATTTGCGATATGGCTCATTCAAAAGGAGTTCAAGTAATTGTAGATGGAGCTCATTCTTTTGCACATCAAAAATACCGTATTGATGAGCTCAATTGCGATTATTATGCAACCTCTTTACATAAGTGGCTAAGTAGCCCATTAGGGGCAGGATTTTTATACATTAATAAAAATAATATTAAAAAACTATGGCCTTTGCTTGCAGATGGAGAGAAAGATATTAATAAAATAAATAGATTAAACCATATTGGTACCCACCCTGTTCATACCGACCTTACTATCAATGATTGCATAGATTATTATGAAATGATTGGTGCTGAAAGAAAAGAAGCAAGAATGTATTTTTTACAAAACTATTGGACAAGTAAAGTTAGAAACCTACCAAGAGTGATTATTAATACGCCAGCTGAATCTAGCAGAAGTTGTGGTATTGCCAATATAGGTATTGAAGGTATTACTCCTGGGGACTTAGCCAATCGCTTAATGAAAGAACATAAAGTATTTACAGTTGCTATTGACGGCGCAGAAGTATTTGGATGTAGAATTTGTCCAAATGTATATACTACTATTGAAGAATTAGATACCTTTGTATTAGCTATAAAAAAACTTTCCAATAATGTCTAATGATTTTATTAGAACTACAGAATTAACTTCACTTTATAATAATATAGAAAAGTCCAGCACATTGGATATTCTACATAATATAAATACAGAAGATAAGAAGGTGGCTATTGAAGTAGAAAAACAAATTCCTCAAATACAATTATTGGTGAATGCTGCTGCAGAGAAGTTAGCGAATGGCGGTCGATTATTTTATATAGGCGCGGGCACCAGCGGACGTTTAGGCTTAGTAGACGCTAGTGAATGCCCTCCTACTTTTGGAGTTTCTGCCGATTTAATCATAGGTATTATTGCAGGTGGTCAAAAAGCAATGTTTCATGCAGTTGAAAATGCAGAAGATGATACCCATCAAGCATGGATCGATTTACAAGAACATAAAATAACAAGTCAGGATATAGTCTTAGGCATTGCTGCAAGTGGCACTACCCCCTATGTTATTGGTGGTTTACAAAAATGCAGAGAGGCAGGTATTCAAACGGGTAGCATTAGTTGCAATAAAAATAGTCCCGTAAGTGTTGTTGCCGATTTTCCCATTGAAGTAGTGGTAGGCCCTGAATTTTTAACAGGAAGCACTAGAATGAAAAGTGGTACTGCACAAAAAATGGTTCTCAACATGATTTCAACTACAATCATGATTAAATTAGGTAGAATAGAAGGTAATAAGATGGTGCATATGCAATTGACCAATAAAAAGCTTTTTGATCGCGGCGTAAAAATGATTATGGAAGCCACTCATATACAAGATGCCAGTATTGCTGCTCAATTATTAAGCACGCATGGTTCAGTAAAAAAATCGATAGATAATTACAAACCTTAGTAATTAGTTTTAGCAATAATTTTTAATAATAAATTAGCTATAAGTCATAACTACAAGTCCTAACGATAAGTCTTAATGCGGAAAACTAATCTTTCCCATCGTAGTAGGAACTTTAGTAGAATGCCCGCCTGCTAGTAATGGACTGCCTGCCACCGCCTCATTGGCCAGTAAAGCAAATAAAATAGCTTCTTTAGCATCGGGATGAATTCCTATTTCAATGGAAGATGCAATAGATATATTAGGTAGTAAACTATTTAAATTTGCCATTAATAAGGAGTTATGCATTCCCCCACCACTTACATATATTGTAAATGAAATAGTAGATGGTAAATTATTTTGAATAGCTGCTGCAATAGTTTCTGCAGTAAACCTATTTAAAGTAGCCATAATATCTTGATCAGATAATACGATTCCCATTTTTAATTGAGCTTCATTTAAATATTCAAGGTTGAATAATTCAGGGCCAATGGTTTTAGGAAATGGTAAAGAGAAAAAAGAATCCTTTTTTAATAAGTCTAATAATTCTCTATGAATAGTCCCCTGTTTGGCAATATGGGCGTCTTTATCGTAGCTTATACCTTCAAAATGTTTTCTGGTATAGGCATCCATTAAAGTATTACCTGGGCCTGTATCCGTAGAAAAAACTTGGTTTAATTTTCCATTGGCTGGTAAATAAGTAAAATTGGCAATGCCTCCTATATTTAATAGCACTCTATTTTCAGTAGCATGCGAACACAATAAATAATCGCCATAAATGGCCAAGGGTGCACCTTCCCCTCCTGCAGCAATATGTTTTTGTCTAAAATCACTAATGGTAATTATACCTGTTCCTGTGGCTATATGATCTCCATCTCCAATTTGTAAAGTGGCTGTGCCAAACTCATCATTCGGATGTAACGATTTTGGTGCATGAAAAATGGTTTGTCCATGACTAGCAATTAAATCTACCTCTGTTGGTTGTACATTCCAACTTGATAGACTGTCCTTTACCATTTTAGCATGTTCTGATGCAATCCATGGATGCATTACACATAATTGGGCTAAGGATATATTTTGTTTGGAGAATATAGATAAAACTTTTTCTTTAAAAGCGGGTGAGTAGGCAACTGTTGTAAAATGATCTAGTACCACGCTTGTTTGCACGCCTGCACCTGTAATGGAGCATAAGGCAATATCCAACCCATCCAAAGAAGTGCCACTCATTAGGCCTATAATTTTGCGGGATGGCTTATTCGCTATAGTATATAAGTCTTGAATATTGGGATGCATAGGGCTAAGGTACGAAATGGACTTGTAAATGCTAGCAATTAACAGCAATCTGCCAATTTTCCACACCCTTCTAAAAGCATTCAAATTCAATGTCTTATAGTGTAACTTTACCTTCAATAAACAATATTTATGCTTAAAGTGGGCGTGTTTGGAGTGGGGCATTTGGGGAAATACCATTTGAATAATTGGAAAGAAATTCCTGAGGTAAGTTTAGTGGGATTTTTTGATCCCAATAATGATAACGCCAAAGAAGTAGAGAAAATCTACGGCCTGAAAAGGTTCATGGACGAAGAAGCCTTAATTGCTGCCTGTGATATCATTGATATAGTAACTCCTACCCAACATCATTTTCCTGTTTGTGAAATGGCTATTAAAATGGGTAAAAATGTTTTTGTTGAAAAGCCGATGGCCAATACCATTGAAGAAGGCAAGGCCATTGTGAATATGGTGAAAGAAGCCAATGTAAAATTACAAGTAGGACATGTTGAAAGATTTAACCCCGCTTATACGGCTTTAAAAAACGCTTCCTTAAACCCATTATTTATAGAAGTGCACCGTTTAGCACAGTTTAATCCAAGAGGTACAGAAGTAAGTGTCATTTTTGATTTAATGATACACGATATTGATATTATTTTAAGTATTGTAAAAAGTGATATCAAAAATATTTCAGCAAGTGGTGTGGCAGTACTTACCGATACGCCCGATATTGCCAACGTAAGAATAGAATTTAATAATGGTTGCGTAGCGAATTTAACCAGTAGTAGAATTAGCATGAAAAAAATGCGCAAAATAAGATTGTTTCAAAAAGATGCTTATATAGGTATTGACTTTTTAGAAAAGAATACTGAAATTATTAAGCTTAAAAAGCCTGAAGATGCGGATACCTTTTCTTTTGATATAGAAACGCATCAGGGCACTAAAACTATTTCAATTGAGAACCCGGTGATTGAAGATGGCAATGCTATTAAGGCTGAGCTAAGTAGTTTTGTACATGCCATTATCAATAACGAAACCCCCGTGGTGAGTGAGATAGATGGTTTTTTAGCCATGGAAGTAGCCCATCAAATTTTAGAGAAAATTAGCAAGAGTAGTCCAACTTTAAAAGATAGTACTGAGGCGAATGAGCCCATGCCGCTTGAAGACTAATTGAATAGAATACTAATAGCAGATTACTAATAAACTAAAGAAATTTAATAATAAAATTATTAGATATCTAAGAAAAACGCTTGGTTAAAATATAATTCGCAATGGCCATATCTAAGGGCCTCGTAATTTTAATATTCTCAAACTCCCCTTCTACTAAAAATATAGGCACCCCACTTGCTTCCACTACATTGGCTTCATCGGTAAAAGAAGCCTGATAATTTTGCTCAAAGGCTTTTAATAATATTTCAGACTGAAAAGTTTGTGGCGTTTGAATAAGCATTACATCCTCTCTATTAATTAAATGATGTTTCTCTCCTTCCATAAGACGAATGGTATCGGTGGCAGATACAGCAGGAATAGCAGAACCTTTTTCTACCGCTTGCTGATAACATCTTTGAACCAAGGCCGGCGTAAGTAAACACCTTACAGCATCATGAACAAATACAATGGAACTTGTAGTAACTTTTGAAAGACCATTTTTCACCGACTGAAAACGGGTTTCCCCTCCTACTACAAAATCAAAAGTATTTTTAAACTTATTTTTTTCGATTATTTTTTTTCCTTCATTAATATATACTTCAGGAAGTACAATTACTATTTCGATATCAGCAAAAGCAGCTACAAACTGGTCAATGGTATGTAATAATATAGCCTTATGCTCAATTTCTAAAAATTGTTTAGGGACCACAGAACCCATTCTCTGACCTGTTCCGCCGGCAACTATAATGGCAATTTTTTTTGAATACATACTGAATCTTAATCTAAATTTTACACTACTTAACTTTCTAATTAATTATCTACTTACTTATCTAATTACTTATCTAATTATTTAATCAAATTATTTAGCTAACAACTTAATAGCTTCAGCTTCTAAATCTTTTTTATTGATAGGTGCAGTACCTACTAATTCACAAACCATACCTCCTGCTATATTTGATATCTCAGCAGCTAAGCTCATATTTTTAGTAGCTGCATATACAAGACTTGCTACTGCTATCACTGTATCTCCAGCGCCACTTACATCGGCAATATTGCGAATATGGGTAGGGATTAATTGATGCTTACTAGCCGTCTCATAATACACCCCATGTTCAGATAAAGTAATAAATGAAATTTCATGCCCTAAGTTTTCTTGAAGCGCCTTATGCATTTTTTGCATATTTTTTTCATCAACGCTATCAATAGCTATCTTTAAACCTTCTTTCACTTCTTTTAAATTGGGTTTAAAAATAGTACAGCCTTTATAAGCTAAAAAGTTTTTTTGTTTTGGATCTACTGCAGTGGCAATACCATGAGTCTTACAATAATCAATGACTGTGGTAATTATTCTTTCGGTTAATACACCCTTATTATAGTCTTCTAAAATAATTAAAGCAGGTTTCTCTTTATTGACATACTCAATAAAATTAGCCAAGAGTTGGTCTTCTTCTTTGGTAGTAATATCGTTAGTGTCTTCGTGGTCTAAGCGCATCATTTGTTGATTGCGTCCCATGACCCTTACTTTATTGGTAGTTACTCTTGTATCTGTAGCAATAACATAGTTAGTGTTAATGCCTTGTTTTTTTAATAATTGTTGCAAGTCGGCTCCTTCTGTGTCCTTCCCAATAACAGCAAATAAGGTAGTAGGTGCTCCTAAAGAGCCAAGGTTTAAAGCTACATTGGCAGCTCCTCCCACTCTTATTTCTTTTCTTTGCAATGAGACAATAGGTACAGGTGCTTCTGGTGAAATACGGTCTACAAAGCCCCACCAATAGGTATCAAGCATAATATCGCCAATAACCCCAATTTTGGTGCTCGATAAACTAGTAAATAACTGCTGTATTTCTTTTGCTTCCATGGGTATTAAGCCGCTTTTTGATTACGTAATGCTATATAATACAAAGGTATGCCCATAAGTGTAATTACCAAGCCCCATAATGAATAGAATGGCTTCGTATATACAAGACCAATACAGAATACTGTAGCCATTACAATATATATAGCAGGTAAAACGGGATAGCCAAAGGCTTTGTAAGGTCGGTGTAAATTGGGCTCCTTTTTTCTTAAGATAAAAATACCAATAATGGTAAGTACATAAAATATGACCACGATAAAAGAAACCATGGTTAATAAGTCGCCATACTTTCCACTTAAACATAATAAGCTTGCCACAAATGCTTGTATCCATAAACCATAGGCTGGTACTTCGTTCTTATTTAAGGTGCCTGCTTTTTTAAAGAACAAGCCATCCTTCGCCATGGTATAATAAACTCTTGAACCTGCCAATATTAAACCATTGTTACAACCGAAAGTAGAAATCATAATCATAACGGCAATAACAATAGTTCCAATGTTTCCTAAAACTGCATTAGCAGCTGTAATAGCTACCCTATCATTTTCAGCAAAGGCCATATCATTTAAAGGAAGTACATATAAATACATCAAATTCGCACTGATATAAATTAAAGTAACAATACTTGTTCCTAAAAATAAACTCAAACCAATATTGCGTTGTGGATTTTTAATTTCTCCTGCAATAAAAGTAACATTGTTCCAAGAGTCGCTACTAAATATAGAACCCACCATGGCAGCCGACATTAGACCAATTAAGGCAGTACCTCCCACAGGCACCCAACTATTGGTAACGGTACCATCTAAGGCAGTGGTTACAATATTTTGTTTGGCTGCAAATGCATTAGTCCAATTTAAATCCCAATAATTATTTTTTGCAAATAAAAACCCCACTACAATTAATCCAAATAATGAAATGAGCTTGGTAAAAGTAAAAGTGTTTTGTATGATTTTACCTTCCTTGACCCCTCTAGTATTGGTATAGGTTAAAAATAGAATTAAACAAATGGCTAGTATTTGTGCAGCCGATATTTGAATAAAGCCCAGGTCGGCAATGATATTACTTTCCCCTACCGAAGGAATTAAATAAGCGGTAAACTTACTAAAGGCCACTGCCACTGCGGCGATGGTTGCTGTTTGAATTACGGAGAAGAAACTCCAGCCAAATAAAAAGGCGACTAAAGGGTTATAGGCTTTTTGTAAGTAAACATACTGCCCTCCTGCTTTTGGATACATGGCACTTAACTCACCATAACTTACAGCGGCGGTTATAGTCATAAAGCCAGTAATTAACCAGGCGGTAATTAACCAACCAGCACTACCCACATATCTTGTTATTTCACTACTTACAATGAATATACCAGAACCAATCATTCCACCTGCTACAATCATAGTAGCATCTAAGGCACCTAGTCTTGGTTTAAATTCAGTTGTTTCGGCTGTATCGGTTGTTGACATGGTTGTATCGTTATTAGTTGTAAAGTTATTAGAGTAATTAAAAAATCCTTCCCGAGTTTCTGGGGAAGGATTTAAGTTAAGTTATTTTTTTGAAATATGTTCCGAATTAAGCCCCTTTATAATATCGGATGTAATATCGTAAGCCGTGTCTTTGTAATACATTAAATCGGCATTGCTTGAGAATATATAAGCAAACTCTTTATTCTTATTATACTTTTCTAAAAAAACTTCAATTTTCTTTTTTACATCTTGTAAACGCCTAAAACTTTCTTCTTGTAATTCTTGAGATAATTGTTGTTCTTTATTGGTATAATTTTTTTCTAACTGAGCCAACTCTTGTTGACGACTTCCAATTTCAGCCTGAGATAAACTACGGCCATTTTTTTGTAAGTCCTGGTACTTGGCAGCAAAAGCATTTTTAAGCGCTGTTAACTCTTTTGCATTTTCCATATCCTTTACTTGTAAAGACGATTTTACTTCTTTAAAAAACTCATAACTATTTTGAATAGAGTCAATTTCAAAGTAAGCGACCTTGCTACCAGCACCCCCTGCAGCAGAAGCTTTAATAGGCGTATTACTACTTGAAAAATGTAGGATATATAAAACAACTACCGCTACTGCCAAAACACCATTGAAGATCCAATTATTTGATTTCATTTGAAATTTTTAAAAATTTAGGAGGATAGAAAATTGCCTAGCTTCTACCCTATAAAAATAGGTAAAATTATAAATCTAGCTATCAAAATAGACATAAAAAAAGCAGGAAAAGTTGCCTAATCCTGCTTTTTAACAAATAGTATGCCTATTAATTATTCGTCGTCGTCAAAGCTCATCGCTTCGCGTGTTGTAGCCAATACCTCGTATTCTTCTTTGCTACCAACGATTAATTTTTCGAACTCTTTTTGACCTGTACCTGCAGGGATTAAATGACCTGTAATAACGTTCTCTTTTAATCCTAACATCAAGTCCACTTTACCTTGTATAGCCGCTTGGCTTAATACTTTAGTAGTTTCTTGGAATGATGCTGCAGAAATCCAGCTTTGAACACCTAATGAAGCCTTAGTGATACCTAATAAGACTGGACGAGCCGTAGCAGGTTTTGCATCACGCACTTCCACTACTTTTTTGTCGGCACGACGTAAGATAGAATTCTCTTCTCTTAATTCACGCACTGTTACAATTTGACCTGCTTTTAGTTTAGCACTTTCGCCAGCTTCAGTAACTACTTTCTTATCGTAGATACGATCGTTCTCTTCGATAAAATCAAAGCGATCTTCTAAATCTTCTTCTAAGAACTTAGTGTCACCTGCATCAACGATTTCAACCTTCTTCATCATTTGACGCACGATCACTTCAATATGCTTGTCATTAATTTTTACACCTTGTAAACGATATACTTCTTGAATCTCATTCACCACATATTCTTGAACTGCAAATGGACCTCTAATCGCTAAAATATCAGCAGGTGCAATTTGACCGTCAGATAATGGAGAACCTGCTTTAACGAAGTCACTATCTTGAACCAAGATTTGACGTGTTAAAGGAACCAAGTATTTCTTCACCATACCGTCTTTAGATTCTACAACAATTTCTCTGTTACCACGCTTGATATTACCAAAAGCAACAATACCATCGATTTCACAAACAATCGCAGGGTTACCCGGATTTCTTGCTTCGAATAATTCAGTTACACGTGGTAAACCTCCTGTGATATCTCTTAATTTTCCTAATACTCTTGGAATTTTAACAAGTACATGTCCAGACTTAACCTCTACACCCTCTTCAATAACGATGTGAGAGCCTACTGGTAAGTTGTACATTTTATTGTCCTTGCCGCCTTCTAATATAATAGTAGGAATTTTTGTTTTATCCTTAGATTCAATAACCACTTTTTCACGGTGACCTGTTTGCTCATCCGATTCATCACGGTAAGTAAATCCTTCTAAGATATTTTCAAATTTAATTTTACCATTTTGTTCTGCAACAACTACGTTGTTGAATGGATCCCATGTACAAATAATATCTCCTTTCTTCACTTGCGCGCCATCTTTAACAGCTAACAAAGCACCGTAAGGAACGTTATTGGTAATCATTAAACGATCATTCTTCACATCCATAATTCTTACTTCACCTGTACGTCCAATAACTACTTTTACTTTGTTGCCATCGTTATTAATAGTATCTACTGTACGTAAACCATCGAACTGAATAGTACCATCAAACTTAGCGTTTAAGCTAGATTCAACAGAAGAAGAACCCGCAACACCACCTACGTGGAATGTACGTAATGTTAACTGCGTACCTGGCTCACCAATGGATTGTGCCGCAATAATACCTACAGCATCTCCTTTTTGAGTGACATAACCAGTGGCTAAGTTTCTACCATAACAGCTTACACAAACACCACGCTTAGATTCGCAAGTTAATACCGAACGAATGTCAACGGTTTCGATGCCTGCATCTTCCATGGCTCTTGCTACATCAATCATGATTTCTTCACCCGCTCCCACCATTAATTCATTGGTTAACGGATTGAATACATCATGTAATGAAGTACGACCTTCAATTCTATCTGCTAATGGTTCAATAATATCTTCGTTATCTTTTAAGGCACTTGTTGCAATACCGCGTAATGTGCCACAATCTTCTTCAGAAATAACAACGTCTTGTGATACGTCTACTAAACGACGCGTTAAGTAACCAGCATCTGCAGTTTTTAACGCTGTATCCGCCAAACCTTTACGCGCACCGTGTGTAGAGATAAAGTAATCAAGTACGTTCAATCCACCTTTAAAGTTAGATAAGATTGGGTTTTCAATAACCTCAGATCCTGTGCTACCACTCTTACGAGGTTTAGCCATCAATCCACGAATACCTACTAACTGCTTCACCTGAGTCTTACTACCTCTTGCACCAGAATCCAACATCATGTATACTGAGTTGAAACCTTGTTTGTCAATGGCCATCTCACGAATTAATGTTTCAGTGATACGCGTATCGACACGGCTCCAAATATCAATTACTTGGTTGTAACGCTCGTTATTGGTAATTAAACCCATGTTATAGTTTTCCCAAACTTCTTCTACTTCAATTTTAGCGCCATCTAATAATGCTTGTCTTGTTGCAGGAACCACTAAGTCGTTCACGTTGAAAGACAAACCACCGCGGAAGGCCATTTTAAATCCTAAAGTTTTAATTTCATCCAAGAACTTAGCCGTTGTAGGAACATCAGTGATTTTAATAATATCACCAATAATTTCTCTTAAGCTTTTCTTAGTTAATAATTGATTTACAAAACCAACTGCTTTTGGTGTGTGTTGATTAAAGAGTACACGACCCACTGTTGTTTCAATTAATTTATTTACCAATACTCCGTTTTCACGAATATTTGTTTTTACTCTAATATTTGCGTGTAAATCTATTTTGTCTTCGTTGTAAGCAATGATAACCTCGTCTAAATTATAGAACGCTTTACCCTCACCTCTTACGACTAAATCTCCCATTGATTTTTTACCCTTAGTAATATAGTATAAACCTAAGACCATGTCCTGAGAAGGAAGGGTGATAGGTGTACCATTTTGTGGGTTCAAAATATTATGAGAAGACAACATTAATAATTGTGCCTCCAAAATAGCCGCATGGCTTAATGGAACGTGCACGGCCATTTGGTCACCATCGAAATCGGCGTTGAACGAAGAGGTAACTAGTGGGTGTAATTGAATGGCCTTACCTTCTACCAATTTAGGTTGGAAGGCTTGTATTGATAAACGGTGCAATGTTGGGGCACGGTTTAACATCACTGGATGTCCTTTCAATATATTTTCTAAGATATCCCAAAT